>Ga0209659_1000306_pt1 | contig 31567 bp, 26 predicted proteins | sample SaaInlLV_10m_DNA_FD_184658 | JGI IMG/M metagenome (GOLD analysis project Ga0209659, IMG submission 184658) | Marine microbial communities from expanding oxygen minimum zones in the Saanich Inlet - SI072_LV_10m_DNA (SPAdes) (version 2) | ecosystem: Environmental > Aquatic > Marine > Intertidal... | reverse complement strand
TCAGCAACTGATGTTAAGTCATCTTTTACAAATTCAATCTCATTAGTTGTAAAAAAACCTGCGTTTGCTTGGTGTTGTATTTTATAACTATTCAGTCCAACACTTGTATCGACTGCTGCTTTTACTAACTTAGCTTTATATCCATGGAATGCTGTAGGATAAAAAATACTTGTGTTAAATGATGTGCTTGTGCCGTTAGCTTTTAATAAATTATAATCTGATTCACTTGTAATCTGAATAGTATCTTGTCTACTAACTGTTGTATTTAAGGTTGTTCCCATATTAATTGATCCATCTAAAAGGCCATTAAATACTGCACTGATTTGTGGAGTTTGTAGTAAGTAATCACTTTCTTGTCCGGCATCAGAAAATGCAAAGCTTGAGATAATATTTGTTTCAATATCTCCCGAAGTCTTAGTTGTTCTGTTTACAGGCTGTCCTGCAATTGTTACTTGATTAGGTGTAAGTATTGTTGCTCCTTCACAAAGATACGGATCAGTTCCTGTGCTACCATTTGTTCCAGTTCCTGCAAAAGATATAGGTTTAGTATCTATTCTCTCTGGATCTAACGGATCATTTTCATAAACTTTTAAATTTTTTGTAATACTTACGCCAGCTGCAACAACTGCTGGGTCAGCTGTTGTATGAGCAGTTAACGTAAGTGTAACAGGTGTAGTACCTGTTCCTGTTTGTGATCCGTCTGGGTATGGGTGTCGAATTCTCGGTGCGTCAACAAGAGCACCATTTGCAACTTTGTCAGCACCACCATTGAGATCATCGCCATTTATATCTACTCGGATGCCATCTGCATTTATAATACCTATAAAATCATTTGCTGTGCCGTCGCCCCAATCTATTTCATACGTTGCTTCATTTGGAAAAAATCCTCCAGAATTTGATGTAAAGTTTTCTAAATATAAAGATGCTCCCTCGATTACAAATAAATTATTGCCGGATAGTGCAGTTCCTGAGCCTACGGATTGAGTTTTAAATAACTCATAGTCTGCTACGGGGTCGGGAGTATATACTGTAATATAATCAGTTTTTACTTCCTCAGCATCAGTACCTGCGCTACCCGGGCTTTGAGCGTTTGTATTGCGAACTACTACCTTCACTGAGAACAAACCCCCTAATGGTGCGTCATACGTAAATGAAACTGAAGCAAGATTATTACCAGTACGCATATAATCATGCGACTCAGCTGGTCTATTATATCCTGGAATCTGGGCTTCTAGTTCTGCAAACCTTCTACCTACATCCCAATCTACTTCTACACGGTTCCATGTACCGTCGACGTCTAAATTTAATGTCACTAATTGTCCACTACCTAATGCAGTTGGTACAGCAGTGTAATCAACACTTCGTATAAATGTGTTGTTTCTAATATTATTCATTGCTTCGTTAAGCATATCGATTGCTTCTGCAATATCAATATCTGAAGCAATTTTATCTAGTTTATCTTCAATTCTAAGATCACTATTTGTATCAAAATTATCTTGGCTAATTGTTGCACTCCTTACAAATGCTCCGTCTTCGTACGTGCTGTCGTCTGGTACACCCAATTCAATATTGTCACCAGTGTTAAAAGCAAGATTATCAAAGAAGAATCTAATCATGCCACCCTCAGTAATAAGTCTAGCATCTGCACCTATTGTTGGAACTTCTGATTCTACAAAATCTAAATATGTCGAATCATCATTATTAATTTGGTTTACAGTATATCCATTTAATGTAAACTGCCTAGTAAAGACATTTTTCCAATACTTTCCTGCATCACCCAAAGTAGTTCCGTCTAAAGCGTATCCGGAGCCAGGCAAAGGCGCTGCTGAGCCAGTATCCATTGTCCCATTTGAGTTAATGTCAGGAACAATGTTTGTATTAACATCAGCATTAAAAGTAATATTGTCTGTGTTTGCATCACCTAATACTAAATCGCCATCTGCAACAATAGATCCTGTTGCATGTATATTCCCAGTTACTTCTAAGTCACTAAAAAAATTAATAATTCCACTATCAGCAAGTATATTCATATCACCGGCTGTAGTTTTAAGCGTGTTTGCATCCATATTAAAGTTGTCAATTGTTAAATCAACACCATCAATAAGTAACGTCGACGTAAGTGTAGGAACAGTAATTGAATCTTCTACACGCATATTTGGACGCACAACTACATCATTTAAATATGCATCAATAAGTAAGTCACTACCCGACTCTTCGTTTCTAATTCTATTATTGTCTATTCTAATATCGTTAATAATTAATCTATCAGCATCAACTGAATCAACAACATTTAAGTTGTCATACACGTAGATTGTTTTATCACTATGTACTGTATTAAGGTTATTTGTAATAACTTCATGCGTTTCAACTGTGTTAGCTACTGTTAAATCATGATCGATATAAAAGTATCCATAAGAGTTAACACTTCCGTGTAAGTTGATTGTGTTTACTGTTGAGTCGCCTAGATTGTTTACACGTAAATTTAAATCACTTGTGTATGCTTCAATCGATGCTTCAGTATCTGCGTTTAGCTCTAGTTCTTGGTCAATAATAACTTTAGCATCAGCACCTTCTACTTTTAAATCACGTAGAATAGTTACTTCACTTTGCATAATAATCTGCGGATCTTCAGCAGCAGCTGACGAAGGATTACCTGCTTTTAATATAAAGTCTTGATCTTCTACATTTACTTCTACAACATTGTCATGAATAAACACATCATCAATTTGCATTTGCTCTGATGTAACTAGTCCGTCGTTTGATCCATCAATTTCAAATACAGTTTTACCATTAGCATCAAGTATTTTAAATGTTCTGCCGTTGGGAATAACAATCTCTGCTGCATCTAATTGTATTTCTTGTCCTTCAAACGGTTGAAGTATTAACGGTCCGGCGTCTGTTGTAAAGAATTGATCACCTGCTGAATCTTGAAACATGTTCATACCAGCAATTTCAGCAGTGTTACTGATTACTGTACCATTAGTTGCAGTAATATCATTTTCAACAACTAGGTTATTTGTTACATCTACATTGCCATCTAGTGTAATAAAGTCAGCAGTCGATCCAGCTAATAAGTTAATATTACCTGCTGTACTTTTTATTGTGTTTGTATTAAGGAGTAAGTCGCCTACATCAATTTCTAATGTTTCAATGCTATTACTAACATGTGCATTACCCGTTACGTCCATAGTGTACGCTGGAGTTTCGTTATTAATACCTAGTCTATTATTATTAACATCAAAGTATGTTAATGCAACATCACTTGCAGTGTTGCCTAGTTTAATGTCAAATCCGTCTCTATACAGAGCAGCCTTCAAGACCTGACCAGATATACGCCCTACAGCCATAACTTCTTCCCCCGGGGATCACATGTCCCTCCAACCCAGTTCTCATCCCGAAGGCTCTTTGCCGGTTGACCACAGTATGTCCTGAAGATAAGCCCTCATAGCTGCCCTTCATTAATATTATTTATCGTATTTTTAAAAAAGTTAAGTTATTTGTTAAAGTTATGAAGCACTGTAATAGGCTTTCCTAGCGGGACACTAGAAGTAAATTCTAAATAATATCCTGCTTCTCTAGCAGTGCCTGAACCAGCCGCAGTACCTGTTGCTGTAAACACTGTACCAACTGTATTATTATCTGCGCCTACTAATGTAAAGTCTGTAACTGCTCCGCCAACTCCGTCATCAAGCGATGTAATAACATATTCTGTACCGCCAACTAATGTAGTTGCTGCAACTTCAGCACCTGTTTCGTGTGAAGATGGATTTTGAACTAAGTTATAGTTAGTTGTTGATATTTGGAAAACGTTTTCAATTAATACAATCATTGCTTGCGCACTATCAGGTGCGGCATAATCACCGTCTTGGTTGTCTAATGGTCCAAAAACTGTTTCTGTACCACTAGCACCGTTTAATGTTTGTTGTACAATTGATCTAGGTTCTTTATAACGAACCTTTCTCCATTGATCATCTTGATAGAATTCAAATTCTTCAACGTCAGTATTGTATCTCATATGTCCGTTTTCAGCAAACTGCGGACGCTCTGATGTTGGTCCTTTTGGAACTAGCATACTATTCTGTGTGTCCATTACGACTTCTGCATTAGCAGTGTAAATTATACCTTTGCCTAATGCATTTTTTTCATTTGATGTCTGACGTTTTACGTATCTCATTATAGCTCCAAGAAACTTACTGTTGCAGAAAGAACATGAGGTGAATCACTATTAATTTTTATCGAGTCACCTGCTTCAATAATAATTTTCTCTGTATCGAATGTAAAAGTTTCACCTGCTGCCATTGGCATATTACCTAATACTTTGTTCATATCACCAAGTGCGTCACCTGATCTTATAAAATGCATATCAAATACTGTTGCATTTTCAGTATCGTCCGCTGGATTTGGTGTTGCATAGTTACAAACCATAATCACTGTAACTGCGTACCTTTTTTCTGCTGGTACTTGTAATAGTATCGTATCAGCACCATCTGTTGCATAGTCAGGATTTAGTGGGTTACTTATGAGTACACTTTTTATTGCCATTTTTTTTACCTTTAAAATATAATTCCGTATAGAATAGATTTACTTCTACTAACAAGTTCATCAGTAACGCCATCTTGGTTAGCAAAGAAAATACCTGTACCACCAATTTGTTGTGGTCCTGCAAAAAGCTTTACACCATTTGTTGGATTAGTTGGAAGCGAAAGCGGGTTTGGATTAGCAGTGATTGATAATACATGATTCACTCTTACAGATGTTGTTGCAGAATGTGTTAATACTAAATCTTCACCGCTGTTAACTGCTTTTACTTCATTACCTTCAAACTCAACACGTTGTATTTCTACTGTATCTTCTAAGAATGTAGTTGTTAATGTTCCGTCTATTCTTACTTCTACGCGACTATCAAGGCCGCTTGTTTCTTGATCAAATACTTCTACAGAGCTTTCAGTAATGTCACCTTTAGAAATTTTACTTAAACCAACTTGTCCAAGGACTGCATCGTCAACATATTTCTTGTTAGGAATATCATCATCGTCAAGTAAATTTAATTCATAATTAGTAGTACCTGCAACACTAACTCTTCCGACACCGGACCCAATTAAGTTTAATGTTTCGCCTGCTGTTGCAATAGCGTTTACTTTAATCCCTACAAGTTCACCATCAGTATTAGTAAATGTAAATCCACCATACTCAGTTGTTAATGCTTCAATAGGATTTTCATCATCACCTGGATCAGTCCAAGGTATTGTTTCATCAAAGATAATCCTAGCATTAGGCAAAGTACCTCTATCAATTTCAATACCGGCTGTGCCAGATGATCTAGAAATACCTACGCCAACTTCGCCTTTGTTGATAACAATAATATTATCTTGAACTTCTAAGTCAGTTGTTTGTAAACTAAAGTTTTCGCCTTCGACAAGTAAATTACCATCAAGAGTAGCTGTGCCGTCAGCACCTAGTGTTAGACTGCCGCCTGCTGTCTTAATTGTAAAGTCCCCATCGGGTATATCGAAAAACTTACTCATGTTCTACCTCTGTAAAAGTAATGCCCGCCGTTAAACGGGCATTAAAATCTTAGTCGCCGTCTGACTCAAAGTCGTCTTCACCAGTTTGTGTATCGTCGCCGCCGCCTGGTTCGCCGTCTGCTCCGTAACTAAATACGCCAGCTTCTTCCATTTCAACTGCATTATCTTCGGTTGAATCGCTAAAGTTCCATGGTAGTGATTCACCAGTGTCAACTGTTACTTTACGAGCTGTAATTTTTACTACTTGTTTAAGAGCGCCTGTATCGTCTTTAACAGTCATAGTCATTTCGCCTTCTGCTAATACTGCTGGTGTGTTAGCATCTGCTGCTGACGCATCTACTAGAAAACAATCTTTAATTGCTGTTCCGTCTGTGCAACGGAATTTTTTTGATCCTAGTTGTTTTACAATCCAGCCATTTACGGAATTTGCACCGTTATTAAATTGTACTCTGATTTCATTTCCATCGGCTGTAGGTGTGCCGAAGAATCTTTTATTTAGTGGACGTCCCATTTTGTTTCTCCTTGACGTTCTAGGTCTACGCTGCGGGTTACAGCATAAGTCCTCTTTCGAGGCGCTCATTAGACAAAGTATTTATCTCGTTTGTTCGGAATATAATTTATAAACTCACGCACATAGTCAAAATGTTGACTTAATGTAGAAAATAATTCAGGGTTTAAGTTATGCGACACTGCATCATAACTAGTTTTACCTATATCTGAGTAATATTTAATATCTATACCATAGTCTGGAAATATACCTGTTACAAATAAACATGTATCGCCGAGAGTTTTAGCATCACTAGTGCGAGTCATTTGTAAAAATGTTTGTGCAAATGATTTATTAGGGAGAAAGTCTGTTTTGTCCATATGGCTCGCTAAAAGGATAACCACATAGTGCTCAATAGATTCTGGTAACTCAATACCAGTATGTTGTCTGGTTTCTTGTACTACATCGTAAAATGCAGATACATATTCATCCTGCATGATGTATTTATAAAAAAAAGACCTGCTCAGTTAAGAACAGGCCTTTTTATAATGTGATAGGAAGGAATTACTTATTACCTTCAACCGGGCACAAGTAGACTCGTGCAATAAACCCGGAACATGTATGCAGTCGCTAAACCAACCCGCTAAGGTTCTTCTACATTACCTTAATGCCGTCTACCGACATCGCTTCAGTCACCATCTAACGTAAACCGTCGTCTTCGTTATGTAACTAATATAACATCTCTACAGACAATGTCAACCATTTTATTAGAAAAAAAGTCAAAAAAATAGGCGCCGTAGCGCCTATCCTTTATTAAGTTGTTAAAACTTAGCTGAAGCTTACGTTAGTAGCTGTTACTGCTACCTTACCTAAGTAATCAGCTGCGTTACCTAGAGACGAAGCAGTATTTGTTAGCTCAACATATCCATAACGAGTCATGAATGATACTGTTGGCTCAAATGTTGCTGGGTCTAGAACAACGCCACTTGACATTAATGGGATATATGGGCAATAGAACGCTGCTGCGTCTGATTCTGATGTACCTTTGTATCCGATTAGTACGTCTGCATTATCTGTTGCATATGTGTTTACATATACACGCATTGCACTGTTTAGAGTACCAACCATTTTAGTGTTAGTTGGTGCTTCAAATGTGCCTTCTGTTGTTCTTGCGAACGCAGAAGTTGTTGCAGATTGTAGAAGTGTTAGTGTAAATGGTGAAACAACTGCCCAGTTACCTGCGCCACGACGTGTACGCTGTGCAATTAGGTTTGATACTCTGTTGATTTGAACTGCAAGAGCTGCATGTTCGTCACCAACAAAAGTAGCTGTACCTGATACTGCGTTTTGGTCATATGTTTCAGTTGGGTCGCCAGCTAGGCCATTCAGGCTTAGTAGTACTTCTTGGTCGATCTCAGCAGTAATCTCTTGAGCAAGTGCTGCCATGATTTCTGCTTCAACGTCGATGCCGTGCATTGCTTGTGAATCTTGAGCAGCTTCAAAAGTCCAACGTGCGCTTAGTTTGCGTGATTTGGCTTCTACTGTCTGCTTTAAGATTTGAATTGACATCTGGTTACCTGCAACACCTTCCATAGAAGCTGTTGGGCTAGGCGCTGCGCCTGAACCTGGGTTACCAGAATATGATTCTGCAATCTTGAATGGGCTGAATGCTTCATCCCCAGCTGTTGCTCCGTTGTCTGTATTTGCATAACGCACACGTAGTGTGTGAATTTGCGCAACAGGACCAGTCATTGGCTGAACGCCAACTAACTCATTTGCAATAACTGTTGGCATTACACGTCTGATAACTGGTAGGATAACACGGTTAAGTGTCGCAATATTACCGGCAGATGTAGCACCAGCAGTTGCACTTTCTGAAAGATACTTGCGAGTATTTTCAAGTGTAGCTGCCATAACACCTTTCTTGTTGCCTTGTAGGCCTTCAAGAAGAGCTGTTTTTGTGTCCTGCCAGCGTGATTCTAGTAGTTCTGACATAATAATCTCCTTAATTTAATCCAGCTAGACGTTTAATGTCTACGACATTGTGATCGTCTGCTTTAGAACTAGTGTTTTGTGATTGTTCACGGTTGCCTGTGATTGTTTTGCCTTCTGTAAGTGGTGCCTTAGTTTTCTTTGCTGGAGTATTACTATCAATTACTGATGGTAGGTATTTCTCAAACGATGCTGTTAAGCGTGGCGTTTGAACTGTTTCCAGTAAATCTGTCATTATTGAACGTTGATCCTTACTTAAAGGAGCAATTAAGTCGTTCATAATCTTTTCTCTTTTAGCTGCTTCAACTAAGCGTGATTTCTCTTTGCTTGCTGATTCAGCTAACCTTTTAGCTTTTGTTGCAAAAGTTTTAGCTTCACTTAGTTGCTTATCTTTTACATCAATAACTTTAAGTAGTTTTGCAGTTTCTGATTTCTCATTTAAATATGAAGAACCATACTCATTTGCGAATGCTTCAAAGATTTTACGTCCAAAGTCATTTCTACGTGCTGTATCAATATCTTCTCTAAGTGAACTAATCTCTTTATTAAGAGTATTAGCAACTGTTTTAGATACTAATGCTGCACTTTCTTGAACGAAATCTTTCTTGACTTTAGCAATATGTGTCTTGGCTTCACGCACAAGACGCACTTTGGTTTCTGCTAAATCTTTTTTGTCTTCGTAAAATTCTGCAATTTCTGAAGCTAATGATTCAACAATAAATTCTTCCAACTTAGCATGATTTTCTTGCATTGCACGTTTATCTGCACGTAGCTCTGCAATCTCTGTTTTAAGTTGATCAACTACAAATCCTTTTAGAAGATCTGCATTTTCACGCATAGCAACAGCATATTTTGCTTTTGCTTCGCTTAGTTGTTTTCTGTCTTCAGAAAACTCAGCAATTTCACTTGCTAACCCTTCTGACAACATTTGATCTATTGCTTCAACCATTGTCTGCTTGTCATGTTCGTACTTTTGTGCGAACTCTTCACGCAATTCCGCAGTAACCGCTTGACGGTTTTCTGTTACTCTTGCATTCCAAGCATCTTCAACTTCAGCTCTGAGTTCTTCGCTAATTGCATCATTCTCGAAAAGTTTTGTCAGTGCTTCTAACATGGTTTTTTCCTTATCATTGGAGTCTACTGATTATGTTAATCAGCGATTCCTTTAAATATTTTTGTGCCTTTGTGTCTTCTTTAGTTGCCTGTGCTATTTCGTATGCCTTATACCCTCCACGTGCATTCATAAGGTGCTCGTATATTGGTGTTGGATATGCACCAGGAGCGGAAGGTTGAGCAACCGCATCCACAGTGATAATTTCAAAATCGGAAACGTTGCCGCTTCCATCGTCACTAACGTTACCACTTCCTCTTGATGATACACCTAGTTTAACTCCGCTTTCTAGCATTGTTTTAACTAACTGTCCCATTGGAGTAGGTAGTACTTTTAGTTTACCGTAACCGTTTGGTCCATCCATCCACATTTCTGTAATCATATGGCTTACGCGGTCTAGGTTAATATTAAGGCCTTCTGGATGATCAACTTCTCCGAGTGGCGTATATCCACCTTGAATCTGATCGTTAAGAGTTTTGACAGCCCTGCCTATTTCTTCTACAGGATATACACGCTGATTAGCATTGCGTATCCCGCCTTGTATAACAATTCCCTTCATGTAAAGGTCTTTGCCATTTTCAGCAGACTCAACGACCATTCTAGCTTGGTCAAATGTCAAGTGCTCTCGTAGGTTTCTCATTCAATCGTCCTTGTCTTGCTTACTTTGCTCGCTTGCTCAACTTGTTAAGTGTTGAACCTGCAGCTTTGTCAGCAGTTTCCGGCTTGCCTTTTGTTTCAGCGCCGTGTCCTGGCTCTTTCTTTTTGAAAGATGTTTTGCCAGCTTTACCACCAGGAACGTTAATGTTCTTAGTGTTCATTGCTGCTGGTGCTTGCTTCTGAACTGGGTTACCTTTAATAGTTGTACCTGCTCCTGCTTCACCGCTTTCTTCTGTATCTGCACGTAGGATATTTGCAGTTGTTCCGCCCATATCGTTTTTACCTGCTACAGATGATTTTGTGTTTACACCGTTGTCACCGTGCTTTGCTGGTGCAACTTTTTCTACATACTCGCGCATTTGCTCGCCTGCAGATTTTGCTGATTCATAATGCTCGTCAGCTGCTTCTTTGCCGTGTTTTTTAGCAAATTCTGCTTTTGACATTTTTTCTGAATCACCAATTAGTGAATCTTTCATTTTGCCTTCATCAAGATCTTCATCTGACTCTTCAACTTCTTCGTCTGCTGATTCATATGTAAACGCTTCTTCTTCTGGTTCTTCGTCATCCATGTCCATATCCATGTCCATGTCGTCGTCACCTTCGTCGTCCATGTCGCCTTCGTCATCACCAGCCATCATTTTTTCAAATTCTGCTTTAAGGTCTTCTAGTGCGTCTTCTAGATCTTCTACACGATCTTCTACGTCACCTTCGCCGTCCATGTCCATGTCGTCATCGCCGCCCATGTCTGGCTCCATGTCACCCATCATATCATCTGCTGGATCACCACCCATCATTGGGTCAGCTTCTACTTCAAACTCGTCTAGGTCAAAACCTTCTTCTAGATCATCATCAGACTCTTCTACTTCTTCGTCTGCTTCGTCTAGGTCTTCATCTGATTCATCTACTTCTTCGTCTGATGCTTCTTCAACTTCGTCATCTGACTCGTCTACTTCTTCATCTTCTAGTAGTGATTCATAAATATCTCTTGATTTTTCTACCACAATCTCGTGGAATAATGCTTCTGCACCTTCTTTGTCTTCATTGACAAGAAGCTCAAGCATTGCTTCAAACTTGCTACGATCTGCCATTGTTCTCTCCTGTTAAAAAATAAATACCGCTTACACGGTATGGGCTGTCAATATTATTTACTCTATTTGCACGAAAATGGTGTGAAACGGCACGATTTGATGCCCGTAACACCATTAAATACTACGTTAAATTGTGTATCTGCATAAATTCGTCAACGTATATATGCTTCATGTTCTTGATATTTACCAATTCTTTTGGAATAAATCCGTCTCGATCGATTACTCTAATGTAATTAATTTTAGGATATTCATTTACTGTAACTGTAGTTTGCTTTAACCAATTACCATAAAATGTTGCACGGTCGCTTGTCTTCTTATAATTTAACGTATCAGCATACATATTATTAACCATACGTCCTTTGTCAAGTCCTTTATAATCAAAACCTAAAATGTATATTGTATCATATGTGTGTTGACTAGCTAACCACATTGCTGTTGGTCCACTTGACCATCCCTTAGACGGATTAAATAAATTTAAACCTTCTATCTTTTGATAACTTCTATTTGGATTTGTGTAAACTGGATGTTGTAACTGATAACCTTGCTTGGATATTTCTATTACCATCCTAGTGTCAACAGCAATTAAATAATCAGGTGTAAATTCTCTATACAATGCATTACACCCGTATATCTTTCCTATACTTTTTAATTTTTCTAATTGTATTGGAAACCTACTTGTGCCGTTGCCTACAACAAATGCAGTTGATCCGTTGACCTTAGGTTCAATCGGTTTACGAATAATAGTTTGATTAAATTCTTTTTTATGCCTGTCAGCTTTTTTAGCCAAGCGCCTTGCTTGTTTAATTCGTTGCCATTCTGATTTAGTATATTGACTCTTGTCTATCTTTGCCACTACATAGCTGCCTCTGCATTTGCAGATACACCGTACATCTGTCTAACAAAATGAAGATCTTTTACTTTTTCTTCTTTATGTAAATCAGCTGCTTTTCTAATACGGTTTATCTGACGCAGAGTAAGTCTAGTTTTACGTGTGTCATCATAGTTTACTGGAGAGGTATCGTGCTCTGGCTCGTACCTGTCATTTTCAACAGGTTCGATTGTTTCTTTATCAAAGTAAAATAGTTCTCGTAGTATCATGTTAGTATTTATATCGTTTGGTCTGTATTTGACGCAGGACTACCGCCAAGATCTTGTCCAGTAGTTGTTTCTGGTCCTTCACCTTCGGATCCCTGTATTGGATCTTCTCCGTCATCAGCTGTATCTTCTATTCCGTCTAAATCGTCACCTATGCCGGCTCCGCTAATACCTGCTCCACGCATCTCAGCGCTTGCATCATCTAGCATCGGCTCTAGGTCTTCTTCATTTTCTTCACGCCATAGACGTTCGTTTTCTGCAATCTCTTCGTCAGTCATGCCTAAGAATCTTTTTAGAGCAAATCTGTTAGAGATATACGGTAGTGCAGCCATCTGTGTATATGTAGGAACTCTTGCATTATCAATTTCACTTTGTCTATAACTTGCAAAGTTTTGTGGTGGCTGGAACTTTAAACTAAACATAGCAGTATCAATGTTTACACCTTTGTCAAGCATATAACGCTTAAACTCTTGATCAAACTCTTCTGCAATTAAACCTTGCAAACGTTCACAATAGGTGTTAAAACGAAGTTCTTGTATGTAAGCAGTTCCGACACGGCCATCATTGTATTGACTTGATGCGTCATCAGCTCCAGTTGGTAAGTACGAACTTGGGATACGTAATCCGCGTACCAACTTATTAGTAAAGTATCTAAGGTCATCAATTTCTCCTAGGTTAGTTCCGCCCGGAAGTGTTTCAACTTTAGATCCTCTCCCCTCTGCTGTTTGTGGAAAGAAATAATCTTCGTTTATTGACAACGGGTTATAACTACTGTCTATAACATTTTGCCCTCCACCCGTTTGTGATGGAATACGTCTTTGATGTATTTCTGTCTTTACTCTTTCAACAAATTGCATTGCCAAGTGACTTGGCATGTTGCCCACATCTACATAAAATACTCTGCGCTCTGGTGCACGTTGTACTCTGTAAATAATAATTGCGTCTTCTAATAATTCTTTTTGTTTGTATACTTTGAATACAGTTTCTAATAACGAATTACCAAATGGATAGTTTTTATCTAAACCCTCTGACAAACTTAGATGTACCATATGCTTTGCATCGATACAAATTTCGTTTTCTTCATTCTGCCAACGGTTGCCACTAGGTACAGGACCCTTGCCTGTCATGTTAGTTGTACCAGCACCAGGATAACCTGCGCCTGTTGGTCCAGTACCTGTTGTATCAAACGGTGTTGTTGCAACCATGTCTTTAAAATTTACATTAAAGTCTTTGATTACGTACTGTTCCGGCATCTTGCCTTCTGATTCGTTTACAATAATTTTAGTTACATTACCCGGATCAACATGAAACCACTTTTGTGTTTCCGGATCACGCACAAAGAATTGATCGCCATACTTAAATGCATTTCTAAATAATCTAAACATACGTGTTTCAAAGTTTTGTATTTTACTCCACTGTTGTAGATACTGTGATATAATTGTTACTTCTGAGTTAGTTGCTCTTTGTTTAAAGTCAATTTTAAAATGCGTATTGTTTTGTTCGTTAAGTTGTGTACAAAATTCTGCAAGAATATCTAGTGCAGCATTAACTTCTGAATCTTGATCCATTGTGTTGTACTGACCGTAACGTTCAACACGATTAGGTGTACCAACATATACATCAGGCAAATAACTTGAATAGTTTGATCTAGCAGGACCAGGCATACTATTACTGCCACCAGTAGTAGAAAAGGGAGAATAACTTCCGCTTGGATTGTTGCTAGTAGCAACAGGTGTAAAGTATTTTTTCCAACTCATTTATCTTCCTGACCTTCCGGCGTTTCGGCCTCTACTTGTGCTTGTAGGATTAGCCGATACATCTGACGGTAGGCCTCCTGTATTTTTTGCTATCTGCTTAGAATATTTTTCTTGATTTTCAGCAGTATTAAGAAAGCTTTCCAACACTGTATTTAAGTTTTGATTAGCTTTTTCAGATTCAGTCCTGAACGCTTCCATATCTTGTAAATTTTTCATTTGTAAATTATCAACAGTTTGTTTTTGCTCTTCAGTCTTTTCAATATAATCAGCTAGTTGTTTTTTATATTCTTTCATAGCTTCTTTGTAATTTTGTTCTTCTTTGCGTTCTTTTTGCCACCAGCTATCAAATTCTTCACGCAATGGTTCTATAGGTTTAACTGGTTCAGGGATCGGTTGTGCTTGATTTTCATCAGCTAAGATTGCATTAGCACCTGCTTCTCCTACATACTCGCCTGTTTTATATCCTAGCATACTACCGCCGATCATTCCTAAGCCAGCACCAATCGGTATTGAAGCTCCAAAAGTAAATGGTGCTAAAAATGCGCCCAACCAAGCACCGGCAGCGGCGCCTGCTGTAGCGCCGCCGTATGCGCCTGCTGTACCACTAACTGCACCAGCAGTTTCAACTTTTTTATCTCTTTCTGTTAGATCTTCATTACTTAAAATATCTAATAAATCCGCACCTAAGAATAACAACGAAAGGATACCTGCGCCTTTGCCGCCGCCGCCCTTGGGTTTGTTTAGTTTTTCTCTTTCTAACTTGTCTTTACGAGCTTGTTCTGCAGCACCTGTCAACGGATTACCATTTTTATCTAACATTTGATTTGGGTTAATAGGCTTTGGAGGTTTCAGTCCTTCCCATAATCCCTTAGCACCTTTAGTCATTGCTCCTGTTACACTTTTTAGAAGAAACAAACTTGCAATGCCTGAAACTAAAGGTGCTGCTATAACTCCGCCTGCAATAAATAATCCTGCTGCTGCTACTCCAACTTTTTCTATAAAGGTCATTTGATCCCATATAGATGATATGCCCTCAGTAATTGATGTCATTATTGTTGAACCCAACGGTGCAAGCGATTTCATCATACCATCTAAAAGTCCATTTTCGCGCTTGCCCCTTCCGGCTTCTCCAAATTCATTTTCACCAACTTCTCCTAAGAAGATATCTTTTATTGTATCCCCTAGGCTTTTGCCTATTCCTGACAATGCATCTTTAATTGCTTGTTTTGGATCTTCTGCAAATGCTTTAAGAAATTCTTGAAAGCTTTCCATTGTTTGTGTTACTGACGGAGTTAATTGATCTAATCCAGTGAAAAGATTTGTAAATATTGTTGACTCTGGACCAAAGAAAGTACCAATTGTTTCAAAAGTTTTTTGTACAGTTTCTAAGATTTTAGAATCAATCAATGCATCCATTAACTTAGTTCTTAATGTGTTAAGTGCTTCTTGAAAATCTAGTATTGAATCTCTTCTAGATTTCATTGCTTCTTTATCTTTTTTTTGCGCTGCAAACGCTTCGTCTGATAAAAATCCTAAATCTTTTGATTGTTCTGTAAAATCCAATATGCCTCTAATGCCAGCATCACCTTCAGCAAGAGCTTGGATAGTAGTTTCATTTGCAGCAGCGAAATCGGTTAATTGATCCCTTACTTTAACAACAAAATTATTCATCTCTTGAGGATCCATATTTTCGATATCTCTCGATTTTTCTCTAAATAGGCTACTCATTGCAGTTAATCGTTGTGCTAGATCACTTTGAGGTATACCATCAGCCATGTCAAGTAATGCGTCTTGCATTGCTGATCCGCCAATTGTCATATTAGCTCGAAATCTGTCTCTTTGATCTTTATCCATTGATGCCATTGCAACTCTTGCACGGTAATCACTTGCTGCTTGCTTCATTTCATCTTTGAGCTGATCTCTACGTTTACCAGTAATAGCTGATAAGTCAAATAATGTATTAGAAAAATCAGCTGCTGACTTTGCTGTAATCTTATCTCGTATTCTGCCCATAGTAAATATGTTACTATTCAATTCAGCTAGATCAACAAGTGTTTCATTTAATTCTATACTTGTAAAACCTAACTGACGAAGTGCTTCTCCTGGGCCTTTTCTAAATTCGTTAGACAATGCAGAAAGATTTCTCATACCTTCGGTAGTTGTAGATCCAAATAGTTTCATACTTTGCGAATTTTCCATCACTAGTTGTCTGAAATCATTCATAGGCATATTTGCTTCAGCAGCCATTTTACTAAAATCATATAAACTTTTAGCAGCAGTCCCGCCAATTGTACTAAATTCTCTATATGTATCTACAGTGTTATCAATTACTCCAGTCAATGGCGCTAATAATGTTCCAACAAATGGTATTTCGCTTGCAAAATCAGTAAGAGTACTTCCTGTAAACAATAATTGTTCTGATAGTGCTGTAACTCGATTTGTAACCATACCTATTCCAGCACCAGCAAGAGATAATGCAGTTCCAAATTTAGAAGTATTTGATTTTACAGCATCAGTATGTTTATCAAGAGCTTTTCTGTTTTCGTCTACAACTTCTATACCGCCTTGCATAGATGTTGAAAGCTGTTTTGTCTTCTTGTTAACTTCTTTAGGATCAAATCCTTTAGATTTTGCAAGACGTTCCATAGTTTTTAGAAGTGCTGCCAGAGTTTCCTCACTTGCAACACCGTCTTTACCATAATTGGTAATTTCTACTTCTTCTGCCAACCCTAATTCCTATAAACTGCGCACTTAATAAATATAGATATATACTTTACAAAGTATTTATCTGGAGTAAACCATGCCTGAGTTCGATCCCTCGACTTTTATACCGCCTGAAGCACCTAATCCGTTAAAAAAACACTTTAGGCAACCAAAAGTATACATTACATTACCTAGTAAAGGTAATTTTTATCCCGAAGGTAGTTTAAATATGCCAGAGTCAGGTGAAATACCTGTATATTCAATGACTGCGGCAGACGAACTTACTATGAAAACTCCGGATGCACTGCTGAACGGTCAAGCAACAGTTGATGTAATTAAAAGTTGTATACCTTGTATTGAAAATCCATGGCATATGCCTAGTATTGATCTTGATGCAATACTAATTGCTATTCGTATTGCTACATATGGAGAGCAACTTGACTTTCCAGTAGACATTCCAAACACTGAAATAACAAAAGATTATGCAGTTGACCTAAGAATACTACTAAACAAGTTAGTTAGTGTATCGTTTGATAGCGAATGCATAGTACAAGGTATGAAATGTACTGTTAGACCGCTAACATACCAAGAATTTACTAAAAGTAGTTTGAAAACATTCGAAGAACAAAGAATATTTGCTGTTGTTAACGATGACGAAATGTCAGATGAAGATAAACTTGCTAAATTTACAACTAGTTTTAAAAAATTAACTAGTTTAACAATTGATATGATGGCACAATCCGTTACTAGCATAACAACAGACGAAGTTACTGTAACAAACGCTGATCATATACGAGAATTTGTATTAAATGCAGATAAAGATGTTTTTAATGCACTTAAAACACATTTTGATACACAAAAAGAAAAGTTTTCCATCGAACCTATGAAGATTACACCCACTGACGACGAAAAAGCACAAGGAGCACCGGAACAGTTTGAAGTTCCAATTGCATTTGATCAATCAAATTTTTTCGTATAAAGATTTTACCAATGCCCCTGGCTGACCTTTTAGAATATTCTAAAGAAATCGAAAGTCAAGGTTTAGAATTACGAAACGAAATACTAAAACTTATTTGGTATATGCGTGGTAGTGTAGGTTTAGACGAAGGATTTGCTATGGGCTATCAAGATCGTAAAATGATAAGTGAAATAGTCAAAGAAAATATGAAAACTACTAAAGAAAGCGGATTACCGTTCTTTTAATTACCCTAGTTTACCAAAACGTCCACTTTTATCACGGCTAACACTAACTTTGTCTGGATTTACAATTTTCTCACCAGTTCCTGTTTTTAAACCTTTTGATAATTGTTTAGCAAGAGCTAGTTTTTCTTTGTCAGACAATGCCATAGCAGCTTTTTGTACTGATGTAAGTTTAGGTGATGGGGGTTGTTTGCTTTTAGGTACTGATTTACCAATTGCTGCTTTAACCTTGACCTGAAATATCTTTTTTATACGTGCAGGAGTCATAGGAGCATTAGTATCAATATCACTTACGTCAATTTTTCTCGATTTAAGATAATCAATTACATCATCAGTAGATGCTGTCTTAAATTTAAGTCCTTGCGTACCAAGATGGGCAGCAAAGTTCTGAATCATTTTATCCAAAGTAGCTTTAGCATCTTTTTTACCAGCTTTTTCAGCTCGCTTAATCATTCTTCCTTGTTTAGTTAAAGGAATAAACTCATCAAGTTGTGATTCATTAAGTATATCAGTAAGTTTCATGTAAGTATTTAGTATATCTACTTCGTAGATATAAGTTTTCGCTATCGCTCAAACTATACACTTCGTTTAAGTTAATATTCTTTCTTAAATGAATTTATAATTCATTTTAAATATTCATGTAGATTAATTAGTCAGACGGAACCTCGCAGGGTCCCGTCGTCCTCGAAGATATCTTCATGTGAGTATCATAGCCGAGACATTGGAAATAGGTATTTGACTTTGCTACTGGGCTCTGACCTTTCCCAACCTACGTCGACATCACGCAAAATGCGCTATCCCCCGCTTCGTTCCTAGTGCTAAGGGGTTTTCGTAGCATACAGCCTGTTGGACTTTACCACTCCACCGGCGACGAGCATTACCTCGGCTGGATTTTGGCTTTTAAATAGTGTCCTGATGTGCCTTTAAATTTTCTCTAAGGATGTTTGATCCGCCTACACGCACGTTTATTATACCGTTATAATACTCGTCCGTCTCTAATACTCGCCTGCTAAACTGTTCTCTTGCCTCTAAGTAAGACATTTCGCCTCTGCTTTTACAAAAATATAGTATTTCTCTTGTGAACTTGTCTTTGCCTAATTTTTCTACGTCTGCATTTAGCCTGTCACTGGATCCCCAATAGTCTTTCCAGTCTGATTCTTTTGTTCCGCGTCTTTTATTCTTTTTGCCTTTTAAGGGTGGCTTAGTAGTTTTAAATTTTGCTAGTTTTTTGCCTATGTATTTGCGATCATCTGTTAAATTAGTAATAATGTAAACAAAGCCTTCGTACTCTTGTGGTATTTCTGTAACTTCGTTACCATTATATGTCCAATTCATACAATGTTTATCGATCCTTGTATAGTTTGCCTTTAAATTTGGTTTTATAGTCCTTTTGGTTAAGCCTAATTTCAGTATTTCGTTCTTTTGCTATTGATCTGATATCTCTAAGTGCCTTCTGTACTGCTGAATATGCACGAACGGAGTTTTTCCGTTCCCACCACTCGTTTGCTGCAAAGTATTGCAGATATGCTTGTACTAAATCTTCGTGAAATTTGTCTTCGTTCATTTTATAGCGGATCCTGCTTCTAAACCTAATTCATTGTAGTTGGATAACAAGCCTTCTACTCGGCATGATGTATTATTTTCATAATTCCATGCACTAATAGTTAACAAAGTACCACATACATTTGTAATAGATCCGATTGCAGTATCACAATCGCCGTCAATAACTTTTAACATTGCTCTTTCAGCCATTGCACATTGATATGTTTCTAAATGATTAATTTGCTCCATTAAAAAGTTAATTTCTGCGTCTTTTTTAGTTTGTACAGCAATAACACCTTGCCCAACAGCTGGTACCAGTTCATTTATTGCCATAATTTTGTTTATTTCATGACCTAAGTTCATTGTATCAAGCCCTGCCATTGCTAATATTGTAGCATCGTACTCATTGTCGCGAACTTTTTGTATTCTTGTGTCAATATTACCTCGTATTGGAAGTATTTCACTGTTGGGAAACATTTTTGCAAGTTGTAATTTACGTCTAGGACTACTTGTGCCTATTTTACAACCATCAACTAAGTTTCCGATAACAGCATCACGTGGATCGTGACGTTTCATAACAGCAAATATGTCTGTATCGTCGTGTAGATCCTTGGGAAGGTCTTTAAAACTATGTACAGCAATATCAATGTTGCCGTCTAATAATTGTTGTTCAATTTTAGTAACAAATACACCTTTACCACCGATTTCAGCAATGTTCTTTTTGGCATATATGTCACCATCTGTTTTAATTACTACAACTTCAACGTTATAGTCGCCTACAGAGTTAATTTTACGTTTAACAATGTCTGCATATGCTAATGCAAGTTTACTACCTCTAACTCCGAGTTTAATTTTCATTCTACTATTTCCAAATCGTTTGCATATGACGTAAAGCCGTTTTCTTTAACAACTTTTAATACATTGTTTACCCTGCCAACTAGCTCATCTTTGTGAGATATGAGGAAGATGTTCTTGTTACGTTCTCTAGTCATCTTTTTAAGTACGCCTATTGAGTTTTCAACGCCTGCACTGTCCATTCCTGAATCAATAAGCTCATCAATAAACAACAAATTAATGTTTTGATATAGGCTTTCCCAAACATCACGAAATGCAAACGATAAACCTAGTATAAGTCTGTTGCGTTCGCCTCTGCTCAAGTTATCAAAGTCTAAATCTTGTCCTAGTTGTGTAATTTCAACATTTAAATCGTTTTGGAATTGTACCTGATGTGGTAATCCGAGTGTATCTAAATAATATGTTAATCTATTGTTAAGATATGCTAGATTCTGATCGATAATTTTCTTACGTATAAACGAATCTTTATTTGTAAGTAGCTTTTGTAAGAACTCTTGATGTTCTTTAAACTCTGTAAGATCGTTTATAATGCTCCAGTCAAGATCTTGTAGTGCAGTACTTTTTAGTTCGTTAATTTGTACTTCATACGGATCAATTTCTGCTTGTTTGTTTACTAATGCATTTTGTAAGTTCTCAACATTGCTTCTATGTTCGTATGCTTCTTTAGCAGCATCGTAAAAGGTAGTCGGTTTACCATTGATATCACCGATTATATCTAAATCAACAGCAACATCTGTTACTTTGTTAGTAATTTCTTTTTGATACGCTAATGCATCTTCTAATTCTTTAGATTTACGCTCTGCAATCTCAGCTTTTTTATCTGCATGTAGTTCTTGACCACATGTATAACACATTGCATCTTCTAATTCTTCAATATCTTTTTTTGCTTTTTCTACACTCTTGTCAGCACGTATTAGTGCAGGCTCTAGTGTGCTTAATTCTTTTCTAAGAGCCAAAATAGAATTATTATGCTCTGTCCAGTTTGATAATTTTTCGTGTGCATCTAATTCAGCTTCGATGTCTAATTTTTCTAATTCTTCGATTGCAGATTTAAGTTTTTCTTCGTCAGAACTGCGTTTTGCAACCCATGCACGTTGATTTTTACCTAAACTATCAATTGTAGTTTGTATTTTTTGATTAGCACTTTCGATTGCTTGTATTTTAAATGTTTCTTCTGTAATTGCTTGCTTAGTAACCTTTACTTGTTCTTTAAGTGACTCTGCTTTTTCACTTAAAATTGTAATACCTAACAATTGTTCGATAATTGCACGTTGGTCATTAGCTCGCATACTTAAGAATGGTTCAGAATATGTATTAAGTGCAACAATATGCTTAAACATATCGTGACTCATACCTAATAGTTCTGAAATAGCTTCTTGTGTTTTGCGACTATCACCTTGTGATTCATCTTCTGCTTCTTGTTCAGTATTATTGACATAAAACTTAAGAATATTAGGAGAACGTCCACGTTCGATCCTGTACTCTGTATTATTTTTGTCAAAGGATAGCGTGACCAACATTCCCTTACTATTAGTTTTGTTAATAAGGTTGTTTTTCTTAATGTTGGTCAGTGCCTGGCCGTACAAAGCGTATGACAATGCATTAATGATTGTTGTTTTACCTGTACCGTTACGGGAACCCGAATCGTCACCTCCTTGATCTAAGTTTTCGCCAAGCACGAGTGTAAGGCTTTGTTGGTCAAAGTCAACACCTTGACTTACATTACCTACACTCATAAAGTTTTTAACTGTTAAGTCTTTAATTTTTATCATTCTAAACCGTTGTAAATATCCAGCAGCATTTTTTTGCTAAACTGTTCTGTGTCTAATTCGCTTATTTCACTTGATACAATTTGATCTACACTTGCCATTTGACTAATGTCTAAATCTGTATTCATTTCTTCAGTTTGTCTTTGACTGATTAAGGTTATTTCTCTACATCCGTGATCTCTTATATATGTTTCTTTAATAAGTCCTGCTTCTTCAAAACTAATAGGAATATCTAGTGTAACACGTAGATGCATTTTAGGTTTAATTAATCCACTTGTTGGATCTAATAATTTGCTTAGTGTTGTATTTCTATACTTTGGACAATCATCCCAATTAATATACAACGGCTCGGCATTGTTTTCTTTGTCAAGGATCATCATACCACGTGCATCATCACCAGCATCGGCATAATTATGCGGAAATGCATTACCTAAGTAATGTACATGTCCTTGTTTTTGCCGCTTGTGAAAGTGTCCTGAAAACACATACTCTTGATGCTTAAAGTGATCAGCTTTTAGCTCACCGTGATCGGGCATCTGTACCATAGCATTCATGTAAAAGCTCGGCAGCTCAAAATGTCCAAACAAATATTTGCTTTTAATCTTAGACATCTTTTTCCATTCGTCACCGACTAACCAAGGAACTAACGCAACATCGTCTTGTTCCCATATTTCGTCAATAACAGTAACGCCTGGTATGTGTTTTGCAAATTCAGTAGATTTTACATCACGTTTATCTTTGTAGTACAAGTCGTGATTACCAGCAAACATGTAAAAGTTATCAAACGCTGCGCCGACTTTTTCTAAACTGCGAATGCCTGCATCCATAGTAGTTAAGTTTAGGCTGTTTCGATTGTGATTCCAATCACCGCAAAAAAGCGCAGTTTCACAACCATGCTCTTTTGCAGTTTTTATATACCAATCGATGTAATCTTCACAGTCTTGGTTATGCATTTTACTGTTACTTTTCAGACCGAAATGTATGTCAGTAAATACTGCCGCTTTTTTAAACAACTATAGACTCCGCTTTTCTTTTAAGTATAACAGGAAAGTATTAAGATGTCAAACTATTTTTTCTTAGTAAATGCTGTAGGATCTGCTTCTTCGTTTCGTCTAATTGCAGCTTCCCATTCACCTTCATGTAATCTAGTATGACTTGGTTTTAAGTCGTTCATCTCTAGAATGTCATCTCGAATGTTTTGATTACGTTTTTCTAAGTTAATTACACGCACAAATGAGTTAGTAACTGCTGCTGTGTAATATGCAAACGGATTGTTTGACTTAGATTCGTCAAACTGTAGGCCAATCTGTGAAAGTTGTAGTATTGCTTGACCCTTCATTTCATCGTTGTAGGTATAACCACGAACATTACCTCTTGTAGCATAACGATCGACTAACTTCATCCACATCATTGCAAGTTTATTAGTTGCTGTACCGTGTGTTTTAGAAAAATTACCATTTTCTAGTCCACCTTCCCAGTGTGATTTACCTACACAAACTAGTTCACCATCTTCGTTAAATTTATAATGTTTAAAAGGAGGAAAGTTAAGTTTTGTTTTTGTGTCAGCAATAGTTTTTGGATTTTTCTTACGACCAGGCTCTTCTGGAATATGATCAAATGTCATAACTCGAAAGATTAGTTCTTCTTTAGTGATTGTTCTATAATCAATTTCGCAATCTGCTTGTTTCACCTTTTCGCCTGCCATTTTACGAGTTTCGTAATCTTCAGTTGACAGTCTTTTTGCTTTGTTACGTTTTGCTTCTGCAATTGTTCTAATATTAATAGCATCAGTGCTTAATAAAATAATATCAAACTGATGATAATTGGCATCTACGAAGCTATTAAAGCTGTTTTTTGATCTATGTATTTCTAATAATAGATCTTTGTTATTTAGATAATTTCTTTTGCGCATGTATCATTCCTTGTTAATATTAGTATAATATACTCTGTTAATTTTGTCAACTAAATAGTATAGTAAGGAAACAAATATGAGTATAAATGAAAATATAGGACAACAAATGACTAATTCTTATACAGGCGAATTTGACGCAGTTCAGAAGAGATTAGGTAATCTTGCTGCTGGCGCAAATCCTTTGCGTAAGAAAACTGCTAATGTACAAGGTCCAGTTGATGATAGACCAGATGATTGGCGAGTTAGTTTACAAGTTCCAACTATGTTTCTTAATGATAATAGTGAAGTTTTAGCTCCGCTAAAAAATTCACAAAACAAAATGATATTTCCGTTTACTCCTACTATAATTTTAGGGCATAGTGCAAACTATTCTACAATTACTCCTACACATTCTAATTATCCTTTTTATGCATATCAAAATAGCCAAGTTGATACTATCACTATTAATGGCGACTTCTTTACTGAAAACGAAGACGATGCAAGATATTGGTTAGCGTGTATACATTTTTTAAGAACAATGACAAAGATGTTTTACGGAGATGGTGCTAACAACGGAAAACCACCACCGATGTCTAGACTTAATGGATACGGAAAGTATGTAATGAATAACGTACCAGTTTTAATTACAAGTTTTACTACAGATTTACCAGCAGATGTAGATTATATTCCTTGCACTATTCCTACTGCTGCTGGACCTAGTGAAAATTATGTACCTACACAATCAACAATTACTGTACAAGTAGCACCAAATTATGCAAGACGTTCTGTAGCAGGATTTAGTCTACAAGATTTTGCAAATGGTAACTTAGTTGGAAAACAAGAAGGATTTATTTAATGTCAACGCTTAGTTTTTATGGATCAACGGAAGTTACAGCATCAGGTTATTTAGATATTTTTACTCCAAGACCAGTTCCGTCATCACCAACTGATATATTATATGAAATTACAAACGTTTACACATATAGACCTGATCTATTAGCAAACGATTTGTATGGATCAAAAGATCTTTGGTGGGTATTTGCACAAAGAAATATGAACATATTAAAAGATCCAATATTTGATTTTGTAGCAGGAACAAAAATATATCTTCCGCAAGGTAATAATTTACAAAAAAGTTTAGGAATCTAAATGGCAAAGAATTTACTAAATTTAGCAGTTAGTGCTCTTGCTGTAACCAATGCATCAAAAGGCATATCAACAGTTACTCAAGCAGTAAGTGCAAATAGTATAAAAAATAAAACAGCAACAGGTTTAAAAAGTTCTATAGGTTCAAACTTAAATCTTTCGCTAGGTGAGCTTACTGATGAAAATAGTAAATTTTTAGCAACAACAGTAACCGCCACTGATCCTAATATTAATGCAGTACAATCGTTAGTTGATTCTACTAAAAAAACAATAAGTCCAAAATTTCCAAATACAATAGCAGGTTTAAATGCAACGTCTATTGTTGCCGCCGCTGGCGTGTCTGCATTAGCTGGAAAAATACCCAGTCTAAACACAGCAATAAATTCTCAGTTTGGAAACCTAGGAGTTGACCAAATTAGTAAAAGAGTAGGTTATGCAACTAATGTTGCAATTCCCGGTGTTCCTACTTCTATTAGCAATATTACAACTCCTTTGTCTAGTGTTCTAAATTCATTTGGTGCAACAAGTCCGTTAATGAATACAGTAAGTTCTTTTAACACGTTATCAAACACAAGCTCTCCGCTAGGAAAATTATCAGCAGGAGTAAATTTAATTAATTCTGCCACTCAGCTTGCTAAATCTAGTCCTCAAGATATTGCAAAAGGTCTTGCAGGTGCTGCAATTTCTAATGTAATTGGCAATAAATTAAATGTACTTAATAATGTAGGATTAGGCGGTGTATTTGGCAATGCTATTTCAAAGACATTTGGTCAAACGCTAGGTGCATTCGGCGGCACACAAAATATTAAATTGTATAATCCTTCAGACTGGGTAAATCCTGATGTTGAGGCATTTGCAACAAAGGCATTCCAAAAAATAGAAAATATAACAAATGATTTAACAGCAAATTATAGTGCAGTAGAATCAGTTTTAACAAAATTAAACATTCCACTTAAATCTGGCTCAGATGGATCAAGAAAATTAGGTAATAAATTAAGAGAGTATAATAGTTACAATTATATTATTTCGTTAGGAATCTTATCTCCTAAAGAACTAAACTTTCCAGATGAATATGTTAAAAACGGACTACAGCGCATCATATGTAAATCAGGAGGTGGCCAGACAGATATAAAAATGCAAACTCAAATGGAAGAAGATTTAGGCGGACACATGGAATTCTTTATTGACAATGTAAATATTGAATCTGCTGTAGCTCCTAATCAAAACACTGGCATAACATTAGGCACGGCTGTAACGTTTGATATTATTGAACCGTATTCGATGGGACAGTTTTTAGAAGTAATTAGAGAGAGCGCAAAAGAATTAAAATTCGGCAGTTTCCAAAACTTACCATTTTGTCTAAAGATAGAATTTGCAGGTTATGATGCACTAGGTAATCTAACTGCAAATGAAATTGTACCGAGTTATCTTCCTATAATGATTACTAATGTAGAGTTTGATGTTGACGGATCTGGTAGTAAGTATTCATGTCGAGCAGTGATTTATTCTGAAGTTGCATTTAAAGATGGGGTTGATCAAGTAAAAACTGATATATCTGCATCAGGAAGACTAGTACACGAAGTTTTAGAAACAAGTGAAGACAGTATAACAGCATCAATTAATTCATTATTTGAAAATGCTGAAGATAAGCAATTAATTTCTGGGTATGATAGATATTTAATTTTATTCCCACATGATTCTGGAGATGTCTATGATGCGCTAGATAGTGTTAATGCATCAAAAACTGAAGTTATGGAATTTTATGATCAAGAAGGTAGACGTAGAAATAAATCTTTAACGACACTTAATCCAGAAAATAGTGCTTTAGAATTTAGACAAAACGAAGCTGTAATGTCAGGGCGTACTAACCAAGCACAAGATATAACAGCTGAAATTTTTGCCAAACGTACAGCATCAAAATCAGCAAAGTATTTTAGAAATTTAAAAATATGGGGTAGCAGACCTGAAAATATTAACAGCATAGGACTTAGTGCTGTACTTGACGATAATGCTCGTACAAAAAATACGATAAACAAAGCACAACGTTATGAATTAGCAAATGATGGCCCAGGGCAAGTTGAAGAAACTAACTTGCCGGAATTTGCTACTAAACAGTTTTACCAATACGGACAAGGAGACCGAGTTTCGAGCATTATTACTGATGTAATTATCGATTGCCAATATGTACATGATTTACAAAAAACCGAAGCAGGTATGATAGATTATTTTAAAATAGAACAAATGGTTTTTATTGAAGATGAAGAAGAAATTAATCCAGATTTAGGACGTCCTAGAATGACTTATGTGTATTGCGTTGTTCCGTATAAAATTGATGAATCAAAAATTCAAGGAGCACAAGAAGCTCCTACAGCAATACCTGAAAGAAAAGCAAGTGCAGATAAAGAATACAACTATATCTATTCAGGAAAAAATGAAGATATTTTAGATTTTAATATTAATTTTAATAATGCATTTACAGAATTAGTATTAGTAGATTTTAACAAAGGCGCAGTTAGTGCAGGCGAAGCTACACTAAGTGCTCAGCGAGATAAAGATCAAAAGTATGAAGGTGCTAATTCGAGAGAAAAAAATGAATTAACGTCGACTGTAGAACTAGGCATAAAACAAGAATCAAATTTTCTTAACGGAGCAAAAAAGTCAACTAATCCTGATGAATTGGCAAAACGTAATAGAGCAGAAGAACACTATTCAAGTCTAATAAATTCTCCTCTTAATATGGTCACAGCTGATTTATCAATTTGGGGAGATCCGTATTACTTGCCAAGTGATGCAGGAAATCAAAGGAAAAAACTAGTTGGAAAGAACTTGTCTGTTGACGGTCGTGCTGATTTTAGATATCAAGATTTAAGTATTGTAATAAATTTTAGAACACCTTTAGATTACCCTCAACTGAACGGAGTGTTTACAATGGGAATGCCTGAACTAGTAAAACCATTTAGTGGACTGTTTAATTGTTGGGGCATTACACATACATTTAACAATGGACAATTTACTCAAAATCTTTCGTTAATGCGTGTACCAAATCAAACAAATACACCAACAGGAACAGGTAGTATTACAGGAACTAATGCTAGATTTGTTGATGGTAGAATAGTAGGTGGTTTATAATGAGCGATACAATTATTATAGCAATTGGCACAGCTGATTTAGATGACACGTCTAACACCGCAGAGAATATAACAGCGATTGTTGAAAATGCTAAAACAAAAGGATATACTAATATAGTTATAGTACCTCCAAACAACGATCCGGAAGTAGGATTTCCAGATTTACATGATTTGGTCAAAAATGCAGCAACTTCTGCAGGTGCAACTGCATACGATGTAACTGATTTATATTATGGTAAAAATGATCCTGAATTATTAAAAGTACAAAGTGCCGAAGATATAAGAAATGCATATCCCGGAGCAGTAATTGTCGGTGACTCAAATGCATCAAGAATAAATTCTTTTAACAAATCAAGTACTATAAAAAAAGAAGGAACAACTGACGAAATTTTAGATATTACAAATAGTGAAAATTTAGGAGAGGCTATAGAAGACAATCCTGTAAATCTTGATGCATTTGTAATTGATTCAATTGACAGGGCGTTGCTAGATCTCATAGCTAAGGGTGAATCAGGTCACTTAGGATACAACGCACATTATTCAAATAGCTCTGATCCGTCGATAGTAACAAAAACGCTACGACAAGTACAAACTTTTCAACTAGATCTTTTAAAAAATAATGGTAATACTAGTTGTGCTGTAGGTAGATATCAGTTTATTAAAGCTCCCCTTGCTGAAACTATCAGATCACTTAAATTAGATATTGATTTTACTCGATATACTCCTGAAATACAAGATGTATTATGTATTAAGAGATTGTATAATTTAAGACAATATAAAAAATGGAAATTAGGAAAATTTACTGATATAGATTTTATGATAAATCTATGTAAAGAATTTGCTAGTATACCTCTTCCTGTATCTATTCCTGGAAATTCTAAAAAACCCGGAAAAGCAAAAGGTGAAAGTTATTATTCTGGAGTTTTAGATAATTCAGCACATGGTAAACCAGATGAATTTCTACAAGGCATTAAGGATGCAAAAAAAGGTGGCACAGGAAAAACTACTAGAGTTGATGCTACTATTAACGGAGACAATACAGCTAATCCTACAGTTGGAGCATCTGAAAAAAGAGTTACAGAACATGCAGTAAGTGCAGGTCAAGTAACGTCAGGAGGAAAGCGTGTAAATTCTTATCCTTCTACACCTTCTGATTTACCCGAAGCAAGTGATGTTTACAAATATGAATTAATAGATCCACAAGATGATCGATATGATTTTAGACTAGGTAAGAAAATACGTGATGTATGTCACCTTGGAGAAAAATCCACAAAAGATATGCCTGATTATGCACCACCAGGAGTTCAATCTGGTGTGGCAGATGATAGTAATAATCCTGAAGTACAAAGTTCTACTAATCCTACAGTACACGGATATGATGAAATTCCTAAAGTTATTTCTGATGCAGAAAAACTTGTTAATGCAAAACAAGTAAAAGACCAACTAAGTAAAGTAGGAATAACTGATACAGCATCAGTTGCGAATATAGTCGGTATGTGCGAAAACGTTTCAGGCTTAACAACAAATTATGTAAAATCTTATGCGACAACATCTAATAGTGCATTAAGAAATAGATTTGGACCAGTTATATCTAACTTTTCTGATGCACAGCTAACTGATTTGAAATCTTCACCTACTAGATTTTTTGATCAAGTACTAAAAGATGACGGCGGCAGTGCATTTTCACCAGCAGGACTTTTAGGAATATCAGGAAAAAAAGTATTCCAATCGGTGGCATCATCTACAGGATTAGATATTTTAAATAATCCGGCTATCTTAAATCAAGCTATACCTGCAGCACAGAGCGCTGCATCTTTTTTTGTAGACAAAGTAGGTAAAGTAGATTTAACAAGTGCTAGAAATGTATTTGTACAAGCAACCGGAGTTGATCCGTTCATAGAAACAGACCCAGGTAAACGATATGAATATATGAATCAGTTTAGAGATGTAGAAAATAAATCAAATGTATGGAAAGGCGTGTTTTCAGCAGGGCCAACATATGACGAAATACCTACTATAATAAATCAGACTGATAGCTTAACTGGCATAACTGATAAACCACTACCAGAAACATTTACTTCTGGTACAGGTAATAAGAATAATAGTGCAGCACGACAAGAAAAAGAATTAACAAACACAACCGATAGGCAAGAGTTATTAGATATTGTAAATAGTTCATATAATATAAGAGACGGTAGTGTGTATGATCAAAATAATGTAAGAGTCGGCGAAGCACCAGATGAAACTAAAATTAAAACCCGCGGCGGCGAGGTAGAATATGATCACCCGAGTAAAAGATTTGCTAATGACGGAACAGGTCGAGTTGAGGATGTGGTTGAAAAACTTACAGCACCTGACAGATTTTTTAGAAATCAAGCATCGGCTGTAAGACAACTTGAAAGATATAAACTTGACATTACTCAATTTGCATTTCAAGAAACCGATGGCGGCAGAGTACAAATATCAAGAATTCGATAATTAAGGACAAACTTTAATGAGTTATACAAGAACAACAGTACAAGAAGGACCCATTAGCAATAGTGGCCCGTATGAAGCAATTATTGTAAATCATTTAGATCCGTATATGCAAGGTACATTAGAAGTTGAACTTATTAGACGTACTAGTTCGAGTAATCTTCCTGAAAGAAGTGGACAACTAATGATTGTCAAATATCTGTCTCCGTTTTATGGAGTTACACCAGCATCAGGATTAAAAGAAAATGACGATTTTCAAAGCACACAAAAAAGTTATGGATTTTGGGCAGTACCACCTGATGTAGGATCTCGTGTTTTAGTTATATTTGCAGAAGGCATCTCAGCATACGGATATTGGATAGGATGTATTCAAGATAATAATATGAATATGATGGTTCCAGGCGCAACAGCATCTACCTTGTTACATACTGAAGAAACTCCTGAAGATTTAAAAGACAAAAAATTACCTGTAGGTGAATATAATAAAAAATTAGAAGATGGCGCAGCAGCAGATCCTCAGTTTTTTAAGAAACCTTATAATAAAGATTTTTCTGAAGTACTACAGGTACAAGGTTTAATAGACGACGAAACAAGAGGCACAACTACTAGTAGTGCTAGACGAGAAGCACCGTCAATGGTGTTTGGTATGAGTACACCTGGACCACTTGATAAACGTAAAGATCACCCTAAAGCAAAATACGGTTATGATATAGACGGAATAGATATTCCATATAACAGACTGGGCGGTAGTAGTTTTGTAATGGATGACGGCGATCAGAATTTAATTAGAGCAACCCACGCTGAAGATGGCCCTCCTATATATGTAAACAAACGTATTAGCGAACAAGGCGGCGACGAAACCATTCCACAAAATGAAATGATTAGATTTAGGACTAGAACAGGGCATCAGATAATGATGCATAACAGTGAAGATTTAATCTATATTGCAAACTCAAGAGGCACTGCATGGATTGAAATGTCGTCAGATGGTAAAATAGATATACATGCCCAAGATAGTATAAGTGTTATGAGTGATACTGATATTAACTTTACAGCAGAACGTGATTTTAATGTAGAAGCTGGCCGTAATATAAACATGAAAGCCTCAGCACGTTGGAGCGATGGAAAACATTTTGAACAAGAAAA
>Ga0209659_1000297_pt1 | contig 32081 bp, 23 predicted proteins | sample SaaInlLV_10m_DNA_FD_184658 | JGI IMG/M metagenome (GOLD analysis project Ga0209659, IMG submission 184658) | Marine microbial communities from expanding oxygen minimum zones in the Saanich Inlet - SI072_LV_10m_DNA (SPAdes) (version 2) | ecosystem: Environmental > Aquatic > Marine > Intertidal... | reverse complement strand
CCATCACCCAATTTATTTCTAAAAAATTGGGGAAACGCATAGCTCTTTTTTACTCATTAACTAACATGGCTCTTTTTGCAACTGTAACTCTCGGAGCTGCACTTTTCTGGGGAGCCTATGCAGCTGACATGGTTTTTAGTGACCAGTTATCTTTTTTGAGCGAAAATAGATTGATTCGCATCGCCATGTTAATTGTTATATTGGGCGTATTTTCAGCTATATATACGTATTTTGGTGGTTTAAGTGCTGTTGTAAAAACAGACATAATTCAATTCGGAACGTTACTTCTTGGAGGGGTTGTAGTGTGTTGCACTGCTATATACCATCTCGGTGGCTGGGAACAACTTTATGTAAAAGTTCCTCAAAAAATGCATCTTCATTTACCAAGTGATCACTCTACGCTTCCTTGGACACATCTGTTTGGTTTGTTCTTCTTAAATATTAACTATTGGTGTGCTAATCAAACTGTTATTCAAAGAGCCTTAGCTGCAAAGAGTGTGGCACACGCACAAACAGGTTTAATGGTTGGTGGTTTACTTAAATACTTTATGGCTGTTATAATTATAGTTCCAGGAATTGCCCTGTATGGAATTCTTGGTGATAGTCTTTCAGAACCTGATTTAGCTTTTCCATACTTGGTAAAAACATATCTACCTAGTGGAGTTAAAGGAATCATACTCTGTGGATTATTTGCATCATTAATGAGTACCGTTGATTCTACTTTTAATTCACTTGCAACATTGTGGTCTACAGATATTTATGCTACCTATATAAATAAAAAAGCTACAGATCGCGAAAAAATTAATGCTGGACGTAGAACCATTTTGTTTAGCCTTGCAACAGCGCTAATTATGGGATTCATTTTATTATATTTAAAATTTGACAACCCTAATTCTGCATTTACACATACACTAAATAATCTTCGTTATTATATTAACTGCGGGATAGTTGTATTAATTTGTGCTGCTGTTTTATTAATAAAGCCTAATAAAAAAATTGTTTTAATCGCTTTTATTACCTCACTACCAATTAATATTGCACTTCAATTATTATTCCCTGAAATGAATTATTTTTTAAGAGCCTTTTGGGTTATAATAACTAGTTTAAGTTTTGCGTTACTCGGAAATAAAGGGAAAATTCACAAAATAACTTCTCTTTTTCAACCTTCTAATAAAAAAATTAGAAACTGGGGAATTGCTCTGGCTATAAGTCTGATCTTACTTCATATTATTTTCCATTAATGGAATATTTTGCAAGTATTTTTTTTTAAATCTCATCATCTAAATTATATTCTATAAATTTATAGTATAATGAGATTTAAAAGATGCATAAAATAACTAGTATACTATTCGTTACACTCCTTTTTTTTCAATCAAATACATACGCTCAATTTCAAAAAGAGGTAATTCATTTTGAAAGTGCCAATCCTTTTTCATTAAGCGATATTATTACAGATCTAGATAGTCAAGAAAAACAACAAGTATTTGGGCAACTCACAACTCCTGTTGACAGCTTGAATCCTAATAAAAAACACCCTTTAATAATTGGAGTTGCCGGGAGTATGGGATGGAGAAAACATCATTTAGATTATCTTAAAATGTATCAAGAACAAGGATATGCTACATTTCAACTAAACAGTTTTAAAAGTAGAGGAATTACCTCAACAGTAGGATCACAAGATGAGGTAACTATTGCCGCTGTAATTCTTGATGCATACAGAGCATTAGAAAAACTTTCAAAGCATCCCAAAATTAATGAGGATAAGGTAGCAATCACTGGATGGAGTTTGGGTGGAGGAGTAACTCTATTTGCTGGTTGGTTGCCTTTAAAAGAGGCAATTACAAATCAAGTGAGTTTTGCTGCACATTTAGCTTTTTATCCACCTTGCTTTATAAATCCAGAAAATTTATCATTTACAAAAGCTCCTATTCATATTTTAATAGGTGAGGCAGATAACTGGACACCTTCCAAACCCTGTGAAGATCTGGTTGAAAAACTATCTGATAAAACCAATATAAGCATCACTACATATCCAGATGCACATCACGGGTTTGATAGTGAAGAACCCGTTGTTTGGAATGAAAAAGGATATAGTTTTAAAGATTGTTTATTTGATTTAACAGCAGACGGAGATGTTTTGATGAATTATCTAAGAATACCAATGTCTAATTCAATTTTACAAAAAGTTGGTTTTCTCTTTTGTGTTGACAAAGGAGTACATGTTGGTGGGAACTTAGAGGCCAGAAAAAAATCTTTAGCGTTTGCCAAAGATTTTATGAATAATAAGTTATTAAAACTTAAATAATAGATTTCCTAAAAAATGAGTTTATTACATTGTTTTTCCTACAAAAACATTCACTTTTGAATTAATAGGGTTTCCACTAGCTCTTCTGTTGGTAACTACTTGACCACAATGCCAGATCGCATCTGAAATTGGGCCATTAATCATATTCCAAAAAGGAAATGACATTTTATTACCTCCTTGATTTAGTGTGATTGTTAAGGTTGACAAATCTTCGATTTCTTTGAGACTATTAAAAACATATTCAAGATTTTTTAGCGTTTTTTCTCTTAAACCCTGATAATCTAATTTATCCTGTGAAAAATCAAATTCTTTACCATCTATGGTAAGAACCATTGCAAGAGTTAATCCATAGATGTGATCTATTACTTCAAAAGTAGATCTGCTATCTTGACTTGGTTTATAATTTAAATCATCTTCATTTAATGATTCAGTTGCCCAATAAAATCGGTACCCTAATCCTTCGATCATTCTTGATATAACATTTGTTGATGAATATTCTGAGGGATACTCTCCAATTTCATAAAACGGTAATTGTTCTTGTTGTGCTTTCATACTAAATGATATTAATAGACAAATAAATATATTTTTCATGGTTATTATTTTATAAAATATAATTCGTTTTAAAAAGAAACTAATTTAAAAAATATTTTTAAATTAGAAAAAAGTTTTTATAATCATGAAAACGTTATTTTTAATTCACTAACCTTTAGATAAAATTCTTTTTTACATGTCGTTTAAACTCTTAAAAAAAGCAAGATCAAACTCAAAAAACTCTTCTGGATATTTAAAATATGCCATTGGTGAAATTATATTAGTAGCTCTAGGAATATTGATTGCTTTACAAGTAAATAATATGAATCAATATCGATTAGAGAAAAAAGCATTAAAAAATTATTTTGAAAAAATAAAGTCTAATGTGCAGCAAGATTTAATAGAATCAGAGAAACTTTTAAAATTTAGAACTGATCATGCTCATGCATGTAATGAAGTATCTCAAATGCTCATTAACAATGATTTTTCTAATCAATTAAAAATTCAGCAATCTATTTTTGATATGATTATAGAGAAACAACTAAATTATAATAGAGCTGCTTTTGAATCTCTTAAAAGTTCCGGTTTTTTAAGACATCTTCACAAAAAAAGCCTTGAAAAATTAATGTACAGTTATTATGATCAAGTTAATGAAATAGAAATGTTTGAAATAGATCAGAGAGATTGGGCCAATGCTCTTGAATTAGAGTTGGATAAAAATGGTTTTATATATGAATGGACACAAATTGGAGAGAAAGTTCATAAAGATTTATTTACACAAATTTCTTGGTACACCAAAACATTAAAATCTCACGAAGGACATAAAATAATTATGAGACTTCTATTCAGAGGAGGGTCAAATACTTCTATTCTTACAGGTCTTTACGAAAATCATATCCAAAGTTCTAAAAATCTATTAAAAGAAATGGATTTATATTTAAAAGAGTTATAAATTAATTGTACAAAACAATTAATTTTAATTATTTTAGTATTTCGAATAGCTAGAAAAATAAAACTATTTGAACCAAAATCACTTTTTAAGAATTTTTAAACTACAACTATGAAAAAACTAATTTTAGGAGTTGCGTTACTTGCATCTCTATCTATGACTGCTCAGTATTATTCGATAACTTATGTATCCGTAGCTTCAGAGGATATTGCAGAATTTGAAAGAAAGGAAACTACCTATTGGTCAAAAGTAAAGAAAGCTGCTATTGACAGAGGAGAACAAAATCTTTGGTTATTAGCACGCAAAGTAGGTACCGCTGGCAATAATGACGTTAATTATGCCTTTGTTAATGGCTATCCAACCTTGGAGGCAATGACAAGTACTTCTTGGAATGCTGAATCATTAGGATTTGATGTAAAAGACGCGATGTCTCCTTATACTATTTATGAAATTCATAACTATAAAGTTTTAGATCAAATTCCTGGTGAGGGAGGAAAATATTCTGTTTGGAATTATGCTCGCCCAAAAAACATGAAAGGTTTTGTGAGTGAAAATCAAGACTTATGGAAACCAATGATGGAAAAAACAATAAAAAATGGTGAAACTGGGTTAACAAATTGGGGTATTGGTGCTAAAATTTATCCAATGGGACAAGATGAAAGTACCGTCATGACATGGGATGGATATAAGACCCTTGCTGATGCAATGAAAGCATTAGATGTTTCTGATTTTACTCCACCGGCTAAGTCAAAGATGACTGAATATGATCCAGAAGGTTTTAGACTTCGAGTTATTTGGGAACAAGTAATGGCGGTTCAATAATAATAGACTTAAAATAGAGAAAGGTGTTTTTGTCTTTAAAAAACAAAAGCTAATGAGTAAACATCACTCTTTTTTAAAAAATGTATAACCTCATCAATTGATGAGGTTATTTTTTTAAAAATTATATATTCTATTAAATATAAAAAATATATCTTCAAACCCTGTTTATTACTAATTACAACTTATCACCTATGATGCTATTCTTATCATTTTTTGGATTTACAGCTTTAGTGGCTATCATTTCCTACTTAAAAACTAGAAATATTAAGGAAACTTCTTCAGATGGATACTTTCTTGGAGGAAGGAGCTTAACTGCAGGAGTAATAGCGGGATCCCTTTTACTTACCAATTTATCAACTGAGCAAATAGTTGGTCTTAACGGATCTGCATACCAAAGTGGATTATCTGTGATGGTTTGGGAAACTCTTGCCGCTATTGCAATGGTGGTAACAGCAATATTTTTATTGCCAAGATATTTAAAAGGTGGATTAACAACTGTTCCTGGATTTTTAGCAAAACGTTTTGATGTTACAACAAAGACATTAACCTCTATTTTATTTCTATCTGGTTATGTAGTGGTATTGCTCCCTGTGATTTTATATTCTGGGTCATTAGCAATTAGCGGTATGTTTGACATCCCCCAATTACTGGGAGTAACGCATACCCAATCTATTTGGATTTGCGTATGGGGTATAGGAATTATTGGATCTATATATGCCGTATTTGGTGGTTTAAAAGCTGTTGCTGTATCAGATTCTATCAATGCAATTGGATTGTTAATTGGTGGCCTCTTAATCCCAGTTTTTGGCTTATTAATGATTGGTGATGGGAGTCTTTTAGAAGGTCTTTCTGTTTTAACAACAGAAAATCCAGAGAAGTTTAAATCTATGGGTGGCCCTACTGATCCTGTCCCATTTTATACCATATTTACAGGAATGATGTTGGTACAATTATTTTATTGGGGGACCAATCAACAAATTATTCAAAGAGCTCTAGGAGCTAAAGATCTAAAGGAAGGCCAAAAAGGGTTATTACTAGCTTCATTTATAAAAATACTAGGCCCTATTATTGTAGTATTACCGGGTATTATTGCCTTTCATCTATTTCAAGGAAATTTAGAAAGTGCAGATTCTGCCTATCCTATGTTAGTTAAAAAAGTACTCCCTACTGCATGGGTAGGTTTCTTTGCTGCAGTATTATTTGGAGCTATTTTAAGTTCTTTTAATAGTGTATTAAACAGCTCTGTTACCTTATTTGGAATTGATGTTTACAAACAACACATCAATAAAGAGGCAGATGAGAAAACAATTGTAAAATATGGAAAAATCTTTGGTGTTGTTTTAGCGATTGCTGCTATGTTTATTGCTCCGCTAATCGCTAATGCTGGAAGTTTATTTGACTATCTCCAAGAGATTAACGGAATTTACAGTATTCCTATTTTAACCATTATTGTAGTAGGTTATTTAACTAAACGTGTACCAGCTATTGCGGCTAAAATTGGACTAGCTTCTGGTTGTTTATTATACATCGCTAGTCAATTTTTTATGCAGCCATACTTTGTGTCCAATGCATTGAAATTAGCAAAAGATAACGGTATCACAGATGAGGCTGCTCTTGCACTAATTGAAGCGCAAGCATACCCTCACTTTTTAGATATAATGGCTTTGTTGTTTATTCTAAATTTAGGGATCATGTTACTCATTGGTAAATTATATCCTAGAAAAGAGGAATTTGTTCAAGAGCATACAAAACAAGTAGACATTACTCCATGGAAGTACACAACACAAGCTGGTATAGCAATTTGTGTTATAGTAATTGGAATCTACATTTACTTTGCTTAATAAATTTTTAAAGAAATCTGTTTTTACATAGACCTTTTAAAAGAAAAAATCCATGGAAATAGTTGTGTCTCCTGAAAGGCATTGTTCCAACTTTCATGATTTACTCCTTCGTAAGAAGTAAATTTAGTAGCCTTATTAAATCGTTTCATTTTACGAAACATTTGTTTTGAAAAACGATACGAAACTACATTATCTTTATCACCATGAAAAATCCAAAAAGGAGTTTTACGAAGTGCTTTTGACCATGAAGGGTTTCCACCTCCACAAATGGCAAATGCAGCTGCAAAATAATCTGGCATTCTGGTTACCAATTCAAAAGTGCCCATTCCTCCCATAGAAAGACCTCCAAGATATCTTTTTGAAGGATCTATAGCATAGGACTTCTCCAAATCAAATAAAAACAATTCTAATAATTCTTGTGTACGAAATGTATTTAATGTTTTTTTAAACTTGAATCTCTTTTCTAGTTTTTTGGCAGAGCTTCTATGAACACTAGCCCAATACGAATTCTTAGGACATTGAGGAAATACAACTATGGCAGGATAATTTTTTCTGAAAATCTCTGAGGTATACAAATTACTACCGTGTATTAATTGTTTCTCATTATCGGTTCCTCTTTCTCCAGCTCCATGGAGAAAAACAAGCAATGGATACGATTTTTTGGGGTTATAATTATCAGGAAGTAATAACTGATACGGAAGTGTATCTATTTGATTTACATACATCTTTTTTTTAAATTCTTGTCCATAGATGACTCCTGCAAATAAAAATAACCATAAAAAAAAAGAAAATTTCATACCTACAATATAAAAATTTATTCTAAAAAAAAGCTGCAAATAAATTGCAGCTCTTATAATATTTTAATTTCTGTGACTAAAAATCTCTTGCGTATTGAGTCATAGAATTAATTTTCCCGTCCAAATCAAAGTAGAAAATTTCAAATAATTCTTTCTCCCAAACTCGTCCATTTTTAAAAACTCTTGTTTCCTTAGACATTACTTGAACACCAGAGGCAGCATCTGTATTGTATATTTTTAATGGAACAATCGCATAAGGAACCCAGTTTACAGATTTATAATCATTAAACAAACCTGCCATATCCTTTTTATTCATCTTGGTAGCATTGCCTTTATAATCATTTAGAACTGAAACATCTGCGAAAGGTTTCGCAAACTCGTCTGCATTCATATCATTATAATCTTTTACTAATTTCTCTATAATGGCTACTTCATTTCTATCTGAAAACACTAATGGCCTTCCGGAATATTCATTATTATCTTTCCCAATAAATTTACCACCATAAGATTTTCCAAAGTTTGAAGAATCAATAGATTTCCATTGTCTAAATGCATCAACTTTCCCTTCTTGATTGAAATTAAAAAATTCCATAAGATCTAATTTCTCATAAGAACCGTTTTTATAATGACGCTCTTCTTTAGACCATGCCAATACTTTCGTGTCTGGATCTCCTTGAAGTTTTACTGGAATAATTACATATGGCTTCATGCTTATTGAATCCATTGATTCTAACCATTCTCGAGTAGTTTCCACACCGTTTTCACCAAGAAATTCTGCATCATAATGTTTTACTAACTCGTCTGTATTTTGCATGCTATATGCCTCTGATAACATTTGTAGTTTTTCAGACATAGCATTATCTCCAATACTATATGTTTTACCATAGTTGTCTCCAGCTACTAAATTTTTTCCTCCACTTGAGTTACAATTAACAAATAGAACTGTGGTCATTAGTAAGAAAATTCCTTTAAATAATAGTTTCATAATATGATTAATTTAGTTTTTAAAAGAAAGTAATTTATGGATTTTTAATGGATTGTCAAAATATCATTTTGCACTCCCATGAGTAAAAGACAAAGTTAATTTCTTATATTTATAGATATATAAAACCAAATACATACGGAAAATATGAAAACAATTTTTAAATTATCTTTAATCACATTGCTAATATTTATAGCTTCATGTGCCCCTGAAACAGAAAATAATCCTACATATGCAGCCAATTTAGAGATTGCTAAGAATTTTATGCTGGCACACGGAACTGAGGATATAGCTGCTCAATCTGCAATGATTCATGATGATTTACTTTGGCAACCACCTATGTATGGATCTAAGCAATATGGTAAATCAGAGCACATAGAGGCTTTAAAGATGTACCAGACTTTATTTGATAATATACTATATACTCCTGATAACTGGCTGCCAGGTGTTCTGGCAGAAACTGGAAAGTTAGACGGAAGTGTAAGAACTTATGGAACATGGACTGGCACCCATGTAGAAACAGGTAAATCTTTCAGCCTCCACTCTTATCATACCTTTGATTTTGTAGACGGTAAAATAGCTGCTGGAGGAGATTACTTTGATTTTGGAGGTTTCTTTGCTTCATTTGATGAAGCTGATTAATAAATTTTTTTTTTATTAAAATGTTAGAATGGCATAAAAATCTTACTGAACAGATAAGAGTTAAATGGAAAATTTCATATTACCAATTATATTGGATATGCTTCATAAAAGGTGTGGTAATTGGTTTAATAATCATGTTATTAATTAAATAAGTACTTTATAATTAACAACACTTCTAAATCTATTCATGAATTTTCTTATAGCGTTATCTGTAATATTAATTTTAATGGTCATTTTATGGCTCATAAGTATTCCAATAAAAAATGTGAGTATTGTTGATGCTTTCTGGGGGATGGGCTTTGTTGTGGTGAATGCTACCTACTTTATTTTGGAGCCTCTCATCTTCACTCGTAATATAATAGTGCTACTATTAGTTAGTATATGGGGAATTCGTTTATCTGCATACTTATTTAAAAGAAATTATGGAAAGCCAGAAGACTTCAGATACCAAGAATTTAGGCGACACTATGGAGTAAATAGATACTGGTGGGTAAGTTTCTTTCAAGTTTTTATTTTACAGGGAAGCTTAATAATGATTGTTTCTCTTCCACTGTTTGGCATTCATGGAGAAACTACTAGCAACGAACTAAATAGCATTGATTATTTAGCCCTATTATGCTGGAGTATCGGATTTTTATTTGAATCTGTTGGTGATTATCAATTAACAAAATTCAAGAAAAACCCAGCTAATAAGGGGACAATTCTTAAAACTGGTTTGTGGCGTTATACAAGGCATCCAAATTATTTTGGTGATGCCACAGTTTGGCTCTCTTTTGGATTATTCTCTATAGCTTCTGGAGGATATTGGCATATTATTGGTGCCTTCGCAATGATCTATTTAATTATCAAAATTTCAGGAGTTGCTTTGTTAGAAAAAACATTAAATAAAACAAAACCAGGATATAAAGAATATATAGAATCTACCAATGCCTTTATCCCTTGGTTTCCAAAAAAATAATAAAATGCTAGATTTTTTCAAGAATAATATATGGTTAATCGCTTTTATTATTTGGGGGTTACCCTTATCATATTATAGAAGTAACTTTAGAAAAATTGTCTATCAAACAAATGATTGGAAAATCAATATTAAACCCCTATTTGTAAAAGAAATAAAAGCTCTTTTTGGAACTATATATTCAAAAAATACTTCATACAAAAAGGCGAGAAACTTTTATCGATTTTATCTGCTTGTCTATTTAGTTTTATTTTTATTATACCAATTCTATGGTAAATCTTGATTCATTAAAGCATCAATCTCTATTCCTGATATCTTTGGATTTGCTCCTCTATTTTTGGCCACAAGAGCTCCAACTGCACATGCCTTATCAATAGCTAATTGAGCATCCTTCCTCTTTAATAAAACATCTATTAACGTTGCTAAGAATGAATCTCCTGAACCAACAGTATCTGCAACTTTAACTTGATATCCATTACAATAAAAAAATCTTTTCTCATAGTATAAAATGGCACCTTTCTCACCTAGAGTTACACATATAGATGCTGTATTGGTATTAGTGGCTATAAATACTATAGTTTGTTCAATTGACTGACCTTGAATTCCCAGATTCTTTGAAATTTCTAAGATTTCATCATCATTAAATTTTATCAAATTAGCAGCATTCATAAGAACTTGAATTGAGCTAAGGTCATAATGAGGGGGTCTTAAATTAACATCAAAAACAGAAAATTTTGAAAAAGCTAAAAGTTTTATAAGAGTATTTCTAGAAGTATTACTTCTTGCCACTAGACTACCAAAAACAAAAGCTTCAGAACGTTTAACTAATGATTTAAGCTCACTATTTAATTGAATATTATCCCAAGCACAAGGATGATTTATTAGATACGAAGCACTACCCTTTTCATCTAAAGAAATGGCTACGGTGCTGGTTTTATATTCTTTATCTTTCTGAATGTAATAAGAGGATATACTATTCTTTTGAAGTTGTAACTGAAGTTCAGTTCCAGATTTATCATCACCCAAACAACTAATAAGAGCTATCTCATTTTGAAAAGATTGCAATCTCAAAGCTACATTTAAAGGAGCTCCACCTATTGTTTTATGAGTAGGAAAAACATCCCAAAGAATCTCTCCAAAACATGTAATTTTACTCATTCTTATTTTTTAGAAAGTAAGTAATACTCCCATGGAGCTAATTCCCAATTTTGAGAAACAATATCTACATTCTTTTGAGTTATTAAATCAGAAAAGATCCCCTCAAGATTTGAAGAAAAGGTGTTTGGCTGTTTGGATAGGTTTCCAATAAAATAAACTTCTTCTTTTCCTTTAGTTCTTTTAAAAACAAGGATATGATCGTTATTAGTTTCTATTCTTTGATATGATGCGGCTTCTTTACCTCCATGAAAAGCGTCATGATTATTTTTTAAATCTCCTAATTTTTTGAGTAAATTCCAGGTAGTTCCTTTAGTCTTTGGAATACTATCTTTTTCAAAAAACTTTAACCGATGCTTTAAATCATATTCTTGACCACTATAAACTAAGGGCATTCCGGGTATAGTATAAACAAGAGTTGTTAAAATTTCACTAGCCTCTCCCATTCGTTCTTTGACAGTTCCACTCCAAGAATTTTCATCATGATTAGTCACAAAATTCATGTTAAAATCTGAAGCTTCTAACACTTCACTTTGTTTATTCATATAAGTATCAAAATCACTAACAGTAGCTTCTCCTTTAGCTATACTATTTAAGATATGATGCCCTTCCCATGCATATTGCATATCAAAACCATTTCTAAAAAGGTCGTGTTGCTCTGCCTCGGCTAGCATAAAAATGGGCTTTATTTTTTTTAATTCACTAATTGCCTCATTAAAAAATACAGGTGGAACTTTATGAGCAACGTCCATTCTATACCCATCTATATCAAAATTTTTGACCCAGTATTTTAAATCTTTAATCATCTCTTGCTGCATGTCTAGATTGTCATAATTTAAATCTGCAGTATCTGTCCATCCCCAAGATTTTCCTGTATCTGGATTAATTGGATCTATGATTTCACCCTTTTCATTTTGAGTATACCAGTCTGGATGGTTGGTTATCCAAGGATGATCCCATCCTGTATGATTTGGCACCCAATCTACAATTACATAAATACTGTTTTTATGAGCCGTTTCTATCAATTCTTTAAAATCAGCTTTATCTCCAAATTCTGGGTTGATAGCTTTATAATCAGATACCGAATAGTAACTGCCTAAATATTTTTTACGCTCCTCTTCATCTTCAATTTCACTTGTAAAAGAACCATCCGTTGCCTTTCTTTTTATCTCTGAAATTGGATTGATAGGCATTAACCAAATTACTTTCACTCCCAATTCTTTAAGCACTGGAATGTCTTTCGTAAATGCTTTAAAAGTTCCTTCTTTAGAATATTGTCTAATATTAGCCTCATAAATCACTGCCGTTTCTAATACTTGATCAGAAATTGGAGCTATTACTTTTTCATTTTTATTTACCTCTATATCTTGTTGGCAAGAAAAAAATAGAATTGATAGTGCTACTACTAAATTTTTTATTTTCATTATTACTGCTTTTATTCAGTTTTATCTTTCTGTGTTTAACGTTTCATTTAATCTTAGGGCTAATAGGGCAGCTATAGCAAAAAATGCACCTGCGAATAGCATTGCATAGACAGCATTATCAGACAACAAATATTTGTAAATAGGGCCAAAAGTTAGGGTTTCTATTCCCATCGGAATAACAATCATCATATTTAAAATTCCCATATATACGCCTCTTCTTTCTTGAGGAACAATTTTAGAAACCATGGTGTAAGGTATTCCCATCATGGCAGCCCAACCAATTCCAAATAAGATCATTGGGATTAATACGAGATACGGATCTGTTATAAATGGGATACAGAATAGTGCTAAAGCTGTTCCAATCAAGCTCAAAGCATACATTTTTTTATTTCCAAACTTTATTGTTAAAGGGACTAAAATCAAAGCAATTAGCATGGTTGTTGTATTGTATGTTAAACTCATTGCTGCAGATTGAGATCCTGCTTCAGAGATAGAATAGCCCATTGTTTTCATAAAAAGTGGTGTTGAAAATTGCCAATACACAAATAAGGCATACCATTGAAAAAGATATACAGCACCAATTTTCCACATAAACTTTGGCATCTCTTTCACAGCTTCTCTAATTTCAATGAAAGGTTTAGCCATTTTGTTTAGTAATGACAACGTTCTAATTTTATTAATTTCCTTCAATTCGTCTTCAGATGGAGCGATTTCTGCTGTTTTAAACACTGACCATAAAATGGTTGTTAAAGAAAGTATAGCTCCTATATAAAAAGAATAATAAATCCATTGAGGGATTGTCCCTGCAACATCTGCTTCTTCACCAAATAAATATTGAAACAATAGAATAGATCCTGTAGCTAGTAATGTTCCCAACCCACAAAATAAACTCTGCATTTGATACCCCAAACTCAATTGTTTTTCAGGTAATTTATCCCCTACAAAAGCTCTGTAAGGCTCCATGGCTACATTATTACCAACATCTAAAATCCATAGTAATCCAACGGCAAACCAGAGAACCGGACTATGAGGAAATGCAAATAAACAAATACTCCCAAGCAGGGCACCTATTAAGAAATAAGGCTTACGCCTTCCCCACTTTAAAGACCATGTCTTATCAGACATTGCTCCAATGATAGGCTGTACAATTAAACCTGTTACGGGTCCTGCTATATTTAGTATAGGTAACATATCTTCAGAGGCTCCCAAAAATAAAAATATGGGGTTTATAGCTGTTTGCTGTAATCCAAAACTGTATTGAATTCCTAAGAATCCAACATTCATATTAAAGATTTGCCAAAAGGATAAACTTGGTTTCGATATTTTCATATTAGATAATTTAGTATTGATTTTAAAACTTCAAAACTACCGCTTGATAAGGCTTTAAAGTAATGGTGTTTTCATCAATTGAGAACTCATTATAATTATTGATTAAAACTTCTTTATTATAATCAAAATTAGGTAAACTGATACTAGATTCTAACTCTGAAAAATTTAATAGAATTATCATTTGCTGATCTTCTAAAGTTCTGCTATAGGCGTAGATTGTAGGATGATCATCTTGAATTATTTCATAATTACCATATACTAGTAACAGATTATCTTTTCTTAATGCTACCATTTTTCTAAAATGATTCAATACAGAGTTTTGGTCATTTTCTTGATGTAATACATTAACTGTTGAATGATTTTCATGAACAGGCAACCAGGGAGTTTCATTTGAAAACCCAGCATTTTTTGTAGCATCCCATTGCATAGGTGTTCTACCGTTATCTCTTGAAAGTAAGTTTAACTTTTGAAGATATAAATCTAAATCCTCTCCATCTGTAGCGGCTTTTTTATACCCATTGATGGCAGCAATATCTTTATACTGTTCTATCTTTGTAAATCCAATATTTGTCATCCCTAATTCGTCTCCATAATACGTGTAGGGTGTTCCTCGCATTGAAAGAATAAAGGTATTCAGTAACTTGGCCGAATAATCTTTAAATGCTGGCTTATCACTACCATATCTATTTATAAATCTAGATTGATCATGATTAGATAAATAAATAGCTATCCATCCTTTTTCAGCAAATGACTTATCCCATTTGGTGAATGATTCTTTAAATTGAGCTAGAGTACATTTTTCTAAAGTAGTAACCATATCTGTGGCTTCAAAATGATACGCCATTTGTAATTCATTACGGTCCTCATCTACTAAATCATGAGCATCCTGTAAAGTGCTTCCAACCCCTTCTGAAACCGCAAAGACATCATATTTACTCAAAACTTGTTCATTCATTTCTTTTAAATAACTATGTATGTGAGGTCCCATGCCATGATATTCAATTACACTCGGCACATCTACATCATACCCCTCTGGAAAGGGAGGAAAAGTAATATCCTTACTTACATATTGAAAAGCATCTAGACGAAAACCATCTACCCCTTTCTCTGCCCAAAATTTCATAATATCATAAACCTCTTGGCGCACTTTTGGATTTTCCCAATTTAAATCAGGTTGTTTCTGAGAAAAATAGTGGAGATAATAGGCATCAGTTTGCTCATCATATTTCCAAGCATCACTGTTTTCATCAAAAAAACTCCAACGATGATTTGGCTTTCCTTTTTCAGCTGGCCACCAGTGATAATAATCTCTGTAAGGGTTATTTCTAGAACTTCGAGATTGTTGAAACCATTCATGTTCATCACTACTATGGTTCACTACTACATCCATAATAAATTTTATACCACGTTTGTGTAAGCCTTCAAGAAGTTCATCAAAGTCTTTCATGGAGCCAAATTCTTTCATAATAGCTCGATAATCACTAATATCATACCCATTATCATCATTCGGAGATTCATAAATAGGGTTTAGCCAAACCATGGTAACACCTAAACTTTTTATATAATCTAGTTTATGAATGATTCCTCTTAAATCACCAACACCATTACCACTAGTATCTTTGAAACTTCTTGGATAAATTTGATATACAATCCCCTCTTTCCACCAATTTCTTTCTTGCAGTGAGTTATTAGTCATTATATGTTTATGTATTAAAGTTAAATTATGCTCAGGAACTTAAACTAAAGTATTAAATTCTACTTAATACAAAGTGTATAATTATTCAGTGAAAAAAATTGAACAAATAAACATCAAATATTATTATTTTTAAACTAAGTGATTACATAAAAATCTCATTAGTAGTCAATTATATAATTATTTTAACTAGAAATAGTGAAGCACCTATTCTTTAATAGGTATAAATATTTCTGCTTTCCATTGTAACTCATCACCGCCAAAATTTGGATTACTATAAAAAACTTCCAAAGGTTTTTTAGCTACCACTATGTCATGATTTTCTGCGTAATCCAACAACGCATACCAAGCTCTATCTGAGGTAATATAGTTTCCGTTATATATAGCTTTTAAAGCTTTCACTCCATTATATTGTTTATATTCAATACGTGGATCTTTGGGAAGAGAATCGCTTTTTATGACAGGAAAACAAAAATTATAAGTAATACTATCATTTTGAGTATTCCAATTTGTAATTTCAACAAAAGGTGTTCCATTCATTTCAATATTTTCAGCAGAAAGGACACTAGTTAGTATAGAATAATTTTGCATCATCCCACTCGCTTTTTCTATTTGCAGACCTTTCATTGGAATGAAGGCACAATAGGTGGATCTGGTTGAATCTACCACAACTTCACTTACTCTAGTTTTACTCAAGTGCTCTTTTAGCTTCTCTATGAAATCAGTGATAGTATTCTGTGTTCTTTTTTCAAAATCTGTAGTCCCAAACGGGATTGATATTTTATTGGCAAAACTATGATCAATGTCTGTCACGTAAACACTTACTTTAGAAATGGAGTCATTTAAAGAACTTATAGACCACTCATAATTATATGTAGAGTCTTTTATTATAATCTGCTGTGTTAAGTTTTTGAGGTTTTCTTGTTGAATAGGACGAGAGTTTTCTATACTTGTATTCCAAAGTTTGATAGATTGGTTAATAGTCCCTGCAGTTGTTTTTATTTTAAAAGTGACTAAATAATCATAGGGCTTAATAATAAGATACCACAATAAAAAACCGACTGAAAGAAATCCTACAATAGCACTAATTTTTTTCATTTACTTTTAAAAATTGAAATTGATCAAAATATTACTTTTTATATTTTATTTTTTTACCATTGTTAATTTATCAGTAACCAATTCTCCAATTTTTCTTCCTTGGCCAACTCCTACTTCTACAGCAGCTCTGTAATGAATACCTCCATACATTCTACTAATTGCAGCTTCGTCTGCAGCATGTTTGAATGATTTATAATTTCGGATAGGTAAACCATAAGGTAATTCAGTATTGTCCGAAAAACTAAAATCATCTCCAAAAATTGAAGTCAAAACTGATGAAGCTGCACCGGAAACAACAGAATGACCACTTGTATATTCTGGAAAAGGAGGTGTTTGTAAAATTGGTTTCCATTCATCATCAAAATAAGTATTGATTAATGTTTCTGGTCTTACTAAATTACTCCTATATTTTTCATCCCAACAACTAATAAATGCATCTGCTATAGCTATTGATGTTTTGGTATAAGCAAAAACAGTTCTAGTAAAGTCTGCCTTTTCTTTTATAGCTGCAATTTTTGTAATCCCAATCCAATGCGCTCCAGGAGTTATTTTCTTTACAGCAAACATCAAATGTCCACGTGTTACAGATACATAAGGATTACAATCCCAAAATTGTGCAATAGCAATTTCCTCTGAAGTATCTCCTTTTTTTGTAATCTCTTTACTAATCTCGTATACCTCAACTAGTTCTTTATAAAAATCAGAATTTTTATTCATTGAAAACTTTGGTGGTGGTACAGGTTTAAATTGAGCTGCGGAATCTATAACAAAGGATCGAATCTTATTCCAATGAGGTTCTAAACCATCCATATAAGATGGTGGTGTTGGCTGCCATCTTCCCTCATCTTCAGAATCTACACTAAATTTAGACATGGTCCGTGTCTGAGCATAATTATCTTTATTCATCCAATCAGAAATATACGATGCAACCTTCAAACCATAGTCTTTTGACACTTTGAATTCTCTTGGATTGGTAGCTTCCCAGATATTATACAAACTGTCTCTGTGATTTTCAATTTTAGTTTCAGAGAAAATTAGCTGTTTGCTTAAATCTATGTGGGCAATAATTGCAGCAAGCGGATAATTTATACTTTTTGAACGATCAGGCGAGGGTATTGCTCCAAAATGTTTTATTTGGTTTTCCAAAGAATAATAAGATGAATCATTCTGAGCTAAAATTTCATAAGCCGCAATGTTAGGATATACAAATACTCTACTAGCCACTGGCGGAGAAAATATGTCGTGAATCATAACATCAACTACTTTATCTATGGCCGTATGAAAATGATCTGGAGTAATTTCTATGGGTTCTGAATTTTCTTTACAAGAAAACAATACCAAAAGAATTGCTGTTATCGTTAAAGATTTTTTGAATTGTTTCATGTTCTTCATTTAATGAGTTAATTTATACACTTGGGCCTTATCATTATTTATGGTAGCCAAAACATAGGGCTTACCTAGTATCTTAATTATATTTAGTTTTTTTACTGCTTTTTGATTAAATTCTAGTCCAAGTTTATTACCTAGAACGATAGAATCTCTACTAAAAATTAATGCTCCTGGAAAAGAATCAAATCTTCCATGGTAAGGGGTAACACCAAAATAATTACCTGAAACTAGAATTTCTTTTTTACCATCAAAATCAAAGTCATACTCTAAAAAAGAAGAAATTGGAGATACTTGAAGCTCATTTACAAAAGGCATAAATTCAAATCTATTATTTTCATTTTCTAGATACCCTGAAGCAAGCGTGTGTACCTCAAATATGGTCGCTTTATTTAAAATTGATTTTTCAAAAATTTCATTGATTGATTTTCCAGCCATACTTTTATAGGTTGTAAACTTTTTTCGTAAGCTTACTATCTGACTGGCTAATTCATCTAATCCTAATAATGGATAATAGGACCCGTTTTTATAATTGCAAAGAATAGTTTCAGTACTCCCATTATTGTCGAAATCTGCGTAATACATTCGTAATGGATGCTTCTCTGTTGCTTTAAATTTTGAGTTTTTACCCCAATTCCCTATTAAATAATCAACATCTCCATCTTTATCGATATCAAAAGGAATAATCTGTTGCCACAATCCTTTTAATTTTGAATCGATTAGGCTCTCTTCCACAAAAGAACCCATCGTATTTTTATAAAATTTAGGACTCATCCATTCTCCAACCAAAATAAGATCTGTAAAACCATCTGAATTGTAATCATCCCAAATAGCATCAGTAATCATCCCTATGTTTTGGAAAGGTTGATTTTCTAAGAGAGAAAAAGAACCTTCATTATTTTTTAAAATATAGGAGTTAGGTATATCTCCAAAATCACCTGAAACAACATTATTTCCTATAAAAACATCTAAATCCCCATCATTATCATAATCGTATGCTTCAATAACTGAAGCATTTTCATAATATTTAGGCAGTTGCTCTTTTGTAAAACCAGTATCGGTTTGAATAAAGTAGGCGTCTAGCAAAGGTTTCATTTTATCGTAAAAGTCTGCACCCCCTGTTCCAACCAAAAGATCATTTTTAGTGTCATTATTAAAATCTGCAATAAGAGCTACAACATCTTCATTTATAGAGTCATTTGCAATAATTTGTATTTTTTCTTCAACATAAAGACTATCTTTTTGCAAAAACACTTTAGCAGAATTAAACTTAGAACCTCCAAAGTAAATATCTTCCTTACCATCCATATTTAAATCTCCAATAGCAACTGCAGGACCTCTATCTGATGTTTGATAGGGAATTAATTTTTGACGATTAAAATCAGTGTAGTTATCCTCTTTATGAAGAAAATTAATTCCTAAATCATTAGAAACTTTCTTAAAGAGTTTTGAACTTCTTTTTATTAAAGATTCGTAGTTAAATGGTTTTGTTTTTTCTGGACTGATAGTAATTTGTTGATTTACAGATATATTTTTAAGAGTTTGATAGGTCATATTTGGCCACACTACCTTAATTGAATCTACCTTTTGAAAAGAACCATATCCAAAATGAATTACTGGCTCTGAAGAAGACTGAAAGCCTCTTACTGTGTACAATTCTTTAAATTGTAATTCTCCTTGATGATATGAATACACTTTGGTTCCTATTCCAAAAGCATTAGGTAATGGATAGTCAAATTTTAACCGAAGGTAATTTGATTTATCATTGGTTTGATTAACATATAATGATACTTCTTCATTAATATTGCTAACTACCAAGTCAATATCTCCATCATTGTCTAGATCGCCTAAAGCTGTTGCCCCAGAGACCCCTTTTTTATTTGATATCCAACGATCAGTTTTATCTTCAAATTCTAAATTTTTAGTTCCTTTAAAAACATAATTTCTTACTTTTCCAGACGGCATCAATTGCAATGCTTCTTTATCTACTAATTTTGTATTATTTAGTTTTTTTTGAATCTGATCATTTGAAATAAACTTGATGAAGTCAAGATCATTTGGTCGTTTTGGAATACCGTTTGAAATAAACAAGTCTTGTTCTCCGTCTTGATCAAAATCTGCAAATAAACTACTCCAACTCCAGTCTGTTGCGGCAACTCCACTTAATAAAGCAGTTTCTAGAAATGGTGAATTTTGTTGATTAACATACAACATATTTCGAGTAAATTGATAATGATATCCAAATTTTTGAGTTCTCAGTTTCTGATTTTGAATATTATCGTCTCCATCAGATGTTTTGAGAACTAATTCGTCTTCAGGGAGCATATCCAAAGAAATGATATCTGGTAATCCATCATGATTAATATCTGTAACATCATTCCCCATTGAAAATCTGGTGGTATGCCCGAAATAATTTTTTAATTGATCTGAAAAGGTACCGTTTCCATTGTTTATGTAATAATAGTCGTCTTCATGAAAATCGTTGCCTACATATATATCTGGAAAACCATCTTGATTAAAGTCTGCTATAGAAATTGCTAATCCGTAACCATTAATGCCACCAAAAATTCCAGCAGTCTCACTCACATCTGTAAAACTATCTCCATCATTTCTTAATAGCTTATCTCCTGTTTGTTCGTTTCTTTTGTATCGTAAAGATGCCTTACCATAAGATTCTTGAGTATGGATAGCATGATTTAATAGATAAATATCCAAATCACCATCTAAATCAAAATCTAAAAATGCAGCAGAAGAACTATATGAATCAAAATCTAGTTTATATTTTTCTGCACTTTCTGTAAATGTTTCATCTCCATTATTAATGTATAGTTCATTATTTCCATAAAAGCCATGAACCCCAACAACAGCACAAACGTAAATATCTAATAAACCATCTCCATTTACATCCCCCATTACTGCTCCAGTATTCCATGAGCTATTTCCAGAAATATTGGCTTTTAATGAAATGTCTTCAAATTGTAAATTCCCTTTATTAATAAATAACTTGTTTTTTTCTTGATTTGCTGAAAGAAAGATGTCTAGAAGGCCATCATTATTTATATCACCTAAAGCTACTCCACCCCCGTTATAGTAATACAAATAATCAAGAATATTTAGCTCATCAGAGGGTTTAATTGTATTTTCAAAAACCAATCCTGTCTCCTTAGAGGACGGATTATTAAATAAGAATTCTTCTTTATTACATGCTAAAAAGAATATCGAAAAACAAAATATGATTATTTTTTTATTCATTGATTAAAAATAATTTTGGGCTTTCGTTATTAATGGCTGCTAATAGATACTTTTTCCCTTTATTATCTTTTATTGTTTTTAAATGCTTCACTTCATTTTTTATACCAAAACCAGATCTATTATAATTTTGCCATGTGAAATCCATATTTCCATCCCCCAATAAAACAGATCCGTAACTAGCATCTAACCTAGAATATTGTGGCTTAAATTCAAAGTTGTTTCCTGCCATAATAATATCTAGATACCCGTCATTATTAACATCTGTACATACAATTCCACAAACACAAGAAAGTTGAACTCTGCTTGGTAGTTTTTTAGTTGTAAAATCACCCTTCCCATCATTTACAGCAATGATTGTTTCTGAAATAGCACTTTTTTTCATAATCGATTTATCAAATATTGATGGAGGAAATAATTCATCGATTGATTTTTTTGCGTATTCAGAAGCTTTTAAATTTTGTTTTTTCAGGGAAACCAATTGTGATGTTAACTCTTTTTTCATATGAATTGGATAATCTTTTCCTTGATTATGTTTAGTCATAATTTGCTCAATAGTACCATTATTATCAAAATCATTTACCCACATTTTTAGTGGATTTTCAAAAGAAGGTTTATGCATAATATTACTTCCTTGATTCCCAAAAATAAAATCTAAATCCCCATCATTATCTAAATCAGCAGCTTCGACTACATTCCACATCCCATGCAAATCGTCTAAAACTGATGTTTGCTTTTTTAATCTTTTCCCGTTATTTATAAAAATCTTTGGAGTATCCCATTCAGAAACAGTGATCAAATCTTTGTTCCCATCATTATCAACATCTTTCCAGATTGCATCAGTAATCATTCCTGCGTTTTTAACTTCGTAAGCAACTTTTTCTGTAGTATCTTGGAAGGTTCCATCTCCATTATTTTCTAAAAAGTGATGCGTTGGATTAACTCCATAAATTGCTACTAAACTTCTAGCACCAACAAAAATATCAACGTCACCGTCATTATCAAAGTCACAAGGAGCTATCACTGAAATATTTTTTCTTAAAGGGGCTAATTTTTTCTGCGTTGGATCAAATCTTCCTTTTCCATTGTTGATATAAAGTCTTACTTTGTAATTATTCTCTTGGCCTATCTCGTTCCCACCAGATCCAACCATCAAATCTAAATTTCCATCTCCGTTGGCATCAAAAAAAGCAGCAGTTGTATCCTCATAAAAAGCATCTTTATCAAACGATTTTTGCATTGACAGCGCAGTATTACCATTCCCTAAATTAAGATACAGTAGCCCTGGTTGATTTTTTGCTCCACCGACATAAAAGTCATCATTCCCATCATTGTTAATATCGCCTACAGCTAAAGCAGGTCCTTCTTGAGACAGCATTTTATTGATTAATCCTTCATAGTCAAAATCAGAATAACTGTTTTCTTCATGTTTTTGTAAATTGGTTTTTAAAACCTCTGTAATCAGTGTTTTTTCTTTCTTTTGACTTAATGGCTTTTGAATTTTAGTTGCCTCTGATTGCTTTAATGTGATTGTAGAGTTAACCTCAATATTTTTCCATTTTTGAGTTTTATTGTCTGGCCAAATTACTTGCAATGAATCTATTAATGATATCTCTCCCAAACCAATAGTCATCACATAATCCATAGAAGATTGAAACCCTCTTGAAGGCATTTGATCTTGGACAAATATTTTATTTTTGTGAAAAATTTTCACAGTACTTCCAATTCCAAAATTGTTAACCTTTTCTCCTTCTAACTTAATTTTTAAATAATTATTATTGGTTAATGAATCTGAATTATTCTTATAAACAAATGGCAACATGTTAACATTGTTAATGACTAAATCTAAATCTCCATCATTATCTAAATCTCCATATGCAACTCCATTTGATAAACTTGGTGTTTCAAAACCCCATTCTCTGTTTGCATTATCAAAGGTAATATCGCCGTTATTCTTGTACGCATAATTAGGCTGAGGTTTTACTGGCATTTTATTAATGATAGAATCTATGGCTTGTTTTCTACCTGTTAAAGCCATTTTTTGAATAATTTCATTTGCAAAAAAATTCACAAAGTCTAAATCTGTTAAATCATGATTAATTCCATTGGTAATAAAAATATCTCTATTCCCGTCATTGTCCATATCAAAGAGGAGACCAGCCCAGCTCCAATCTGTTTTTGCTACTCCACTATAATAAGCAACCTCAGAAAAAGTACTGTTTCCGTTATTTAGTTGTAACGTATTTTGAATATATTGTTGAGAAAAATCTTTGCTTTGCTTTAATTTAAAAACATTATACCCTTCAAATTCCATAACAGACTTCACTCGCTGATCTGACTCGGGTAACATATCCGTTATAAAAATATCTGCATTTCCATCATTATTTATATCCGCAATATCTACACCCATTGCTGATAAACTTAGATGAGAAGTCCAATTTGTAATATCTTCTGTAAAAGTACCATCTTGGTTGTTTATATATAGATAATCTCTTTCATAAAAATCATTAGAAACATAAATATCTGGATACAAATCTCCATTCATGTCAGTTACCATAACTCCTAATCCAAATCCTATTAAACTACCATAAATACCTGCCTCTTCACTTACATCCACAAATTTCCCGTTATCGTTTCTTAATAACATATCACCAACGCCTCTAAAAATCTCTGGGACATTCTCCCAATCTTGTGCTCTTTTATCACGCTGTTCAGCATATCCTAAACTACTAACCGGGATATTACTGTTATTTAGAATATAAGCGTCTAAGTCTCCATCTTTATCATAATCAAAAAAAGATGCGTGTGTTGAAAATCCTGTTTTAGCTAAGTTATATTCAGCAGCTTTTTCTGTAAAGGTTAAATCTCCGTTATTTATGTACAGATCATTATCATGATTGTTTCCTTTTAAATTCCCAGCATTACTCACATAAATATCTAACAAACCGTCTTGATTAATATCAACCATAACAACACCTGTAGACCAGGGTTTATTCCCCTCAATTCCGGCACTTTCAGAAATATCTTCAAATGATAGATTGCCCTTATTAAGATATAGCTTATTAGCTACCATATTTCCTGTGAAATAAATATCTGCTAGGCCATCATTATTAATATCTCCAATAGCTACACCTCCTCCATTGTAAAAATTTCTATACTTGAAAATATTGAAATTCTTTTGATTTTTGACTTCATTTAAAAAGTCTATTCCAGTTACATCAGACTCCAATAAGGTAAATAGAGTTGATGAGAATGCAGAACTCTCCGTATTTAAATCGGTTTTTTTACAAGAATTTATTAAACCTAGAAAAATTACTGTCAAAAATAATTTTCTAATTAAAATATTTAAATTCATATTATAGTATCGTATTATGTATTTTAAAATAAAAAGAGAGTTTTATTTACTTACAAAAGTTATAAATTTTTACAATGAAATCTTTAAGACTTAAGTATAATATTTAGTGTTTTAATAAAAAAACGAGGAGTTTAATTAATAATATAAAGGTATAAAATATTTGTATTGAAATCGATAAGACTTGACATAATATTTAAATGAGAAAGAAAGAATTTCAAAAAAAATATTTATTTAAACTATAGTTAACCTTCAAAGATTAAAACAACTATTGACAATTGATATTAGCCTTTTTTTTAAATAATTAAAGAGGGTATAAAAATACCCTCTTTAATCAAATTATCTATATGTGATAAAATTTAGTACCCTGGATTCTGAACTAAATTAGGGTTAGATAAAAGAGCTGTTAATGGAATTGGAAATAAGTTTTTATTTGCATCTCCAACTGCAGCAGGATCTTTAAACTCCCAGTTTTTAGTAAATTGCCCAAATCTTAGTAGGTCATTACGTCTAAAAAATTCTACATATAATTCTCTACCTCTTTCGTCAATCATATCATCTAAACTAAGTGATGAGAAAGGAGTTGCTCCTCTTAAAACTCTCAATTCATTTACTTCAGCTAATGCTCCTCCTGAATCACCATTTCTTAGCATAGCCTCTGCTCTCATTAAGTGTGCATCTGCAAATCTGAAAATAGTTTCGTGTGATCTAAAAGAATTGAACCCAGATCCATCATAAGGGTGATATTTAATCACTCGTATACCTTGAGCCTCATTACTAGTATATAAACTTAAATCTCTTGAATATATTAATGGATCTCCTGCTCTATCAGTTAAAGCCACTCCATCTTTATCATATTGTTGTCCAACTAAAAATCCATAACCTATACCATGGTTAGTAGTTGCATTTGCTGTAGTAGCATCTGGAACCCATCCTCTTCTTTCATCAGGTGAGTCACCTAAATAGTTTGAATCAGATTCACCCTCAAATAAGTCATAAAATTCAGCTAAAGTAGAAAAACCATTCCATCCACCACCTTGATCTGCTGAGACCATATTGTAGTGCATTCCATTCCAAATTCTATTACCTATTCCTATTTGACCGTATAAAACAGTCTCATTATTTGCTGTAGGTTCAAATAATTGAAAATACCCTGATTGTAAAGCAAAACCACTAGCTTCAACTGCATCAACAGCACTAATTACTGCTGAATAATTAGGAGCTGAACCAGTGTAACGCTCACTGTTTAGTATAACTTTTGCTTTTAAGAAATTAGCTGCAGCCTTTGATGCTCCTTTAGTAGCAAGACTTGGAGCAATTTCAGGTAACCCTGCAATAGCTTCATCTAAATCATTTAAAATAAATGCATAAGCCTCTGCAGTAGAAAGCACAATAGGAGTATCAGTAGGTGCATCTGTTGCTTCTCTAAAAGGATTTTGACCCCATAGATCTAATACAAAATACATACTAAAAGCTCTTAAAAACTTAGCCTCAGCTATTTGCTGCGGTGATGCATTACTTAAAGGACTAATAATCTGAGTTGCTTTTAGCACCTTAGAATTTAATTGGTTCCATGTTGGTAATAAAAAGTTATGATCTACTTTCCATTTATGGTCATGAAGTGAACTCCATTGACCATTATCTCCCCAGTCACTACCTCTTGTAGGTACAACTTGTTCATCTGTAGTTACTTCGTTCAGGGCAAAGAAATTCCCCTGATCTCCTAACATACCCCATGTTTCACTATACAGACCATTTAGTGATTCTTCTGTATCAGCTAAACCTGTAAAGGTAACATCTTGTATTACTGAATCCGTAGCTTCAAGCTCTAAATCCGAGCAAGAATAAAATGCTGCTACAGAAATAAGTAATAGTAAAGCTATATTAATGTTAAATTGTTTTTTCATCTTTTTATATTTTTAAAATTTTGCGTTAATTCCAAAAGTAATTGTCGTTGGATTCGGATATGCTCCATAATCCATTCCAATAGAAGGTAAATTCCCTCCCGTAGCAGAGTTAACTTCTGGATCTAGTCCTGAATAATCTGTCATTAAAAATAAGTTTTGCCCTGTTACAGAGAAAACCATTGATTTAAAGACTCCTTCTCCAGATAAAGGCATGTCATATGCTAAAGATAAATTTTGTAGTCTTACAAAATCTCCTTTTTCTAAAAACCTAGTAGATACTGGTGCAGATGCTCCTAAATCTTCTCCACTTGTTAAAGTTCCTGGAAGAACGTTTCTAGTTGTTTTAAATGCTCCTGCTGTAAAAAATGCATTCGCAGTGTTGTTATATACATAATGTCCAAACTGTCCGTTAAAATAAGCAGACATTGTCCATTTCTTATAATTAATCGATGTTGATAAACCTCCTGTTAAATTAGGTAAAGCACTTTTACCAACAAACCCTTTTTCACCTACAATCGGTTGTCCTGCGCTATCGTATCCGCTAAACTCTTGCATGTAGTATGAAAATAGTGAATATCCTTCTTGTAATCTCATTGCAAAAGCACCAGACAATCCTGGTCCGTTAACATTTGCGAAATCATATTGTCCAGATAAAGATTCAACCATATTGTCGTTGTAAGCAACATTGAAGTTTGCTGACCAATTAAAATCTTCTGTTTGAACTAAATCATACCCTAAAGAAAATTCAACCCCTTGGTTTACAATTTTAGAATCTGTTAAGTTTTTAAATTTACGATCTAAAATAGCAGGTTGAGCTTCATCAACTAAAAATAATAAGTCTTTAGTTTCTTTTCTATAAACATCAATACTTCCTGAAAGTCTGTCATTATTAAAACCAAAATCTAAACCAGTAGCGTATTGAATTGTAGACTCCCATTTAAGGCCATCTCCTCCAAAAGAAATAATACTATTACCATTGCCAAGGTCAATATTTCCGTTGTTTTGTGGATTTAATCCATTCCAACGAGATCTATTAACATAGTTTCCATATCCTACTCCTTCTTGGTTACCAGTAATACCAGCACTCAAACGTAATTTTAAAGTAGACATATTACTATCACTCATAAAGTCTTCTTCATTTAACTTCCATGCAAAAGCACCAGAAGGGAAATACCCATATCTATTTGCTTCTGCAAAAGCTGAAGAACCATCAGCTCTTAATGTAGCCGTAAATAAATATTTGTTTGATAGAGTGTAGTTAACTCTTCCAAAAAATGACTGTAGTTCGGTTGTATTGTCATAAGTATCAACAGCTAAAGAGTTTACATTTGCTGTTGAAGTATTTGCAGAAAAGCTAGAACTTACAAAATCTAACCCATCATAACCTCTTACATAAACTCCAGTTAAGTTTGGAGCATATCCAAATTGTTGGTATTGACCAGATATCTCTCCAGCTATTCCAGTAACAACATCTTGCAGGTTAGAACCCATTACATCAAGATCTCTTGAAGAGAAGCCCCAAGCACCTGAATATAACCCTGAATTTCTAAAGCTTTGATATGAAAAACCTCCTAAAACTTCTAATTTAGAATTCTTATATTCTTTATTGTAAGTTAAAGTCGCTTCCAATAATTCATTTTGAACTTCTAACATATTGTAAGCACCTCTACCATTACCTGGTATTCCATCTTCCAATCCTAACACATCTGCTGAACTAACAGAAAAGTTATCAGAATCTGACTTATCTATACCAACAGCAAGCTTAGCTTTTAAGTTTGATGTTAAATCATATTCTAACGATAAGTTTGCTAAGTATCTATTTGTATTAGTAGTTCCTTGTGTATACGCTAATAAGTTAGCTGGATTCACCAAAGTACCACCATCAAAATCAGGATCGTTAGGCCAGGTAGGATTTGCAGAAAAAGCTGCTCCTAAAATATCTCCTTTATAACCTGCAGTTCCTCCTGTTGGAGCTAAGTTATCATTAACTCTAGAAACAGAACCTTGAAAACTTAATCGTAACTTATCATCTAAAAATCTATGGTTTAAGTTAACTCTTGCTGTAAGTCTTTCTAAATTTGAATTCTCAACAATACCAGTTTGATTCCCTAACCCTAAAGTTGCTATGTAAGAACCATTATCATGAGATTTAGAATAACTTAGGTTTTGATTGTGAGACATTGCAGTTCTAAAAATGACATCTTGCCAATCAGTTGCAGAACCATAATCACTTGCAGCATCAACTGCTAAACCAACTCTTAATCTTTCTGATAAAAATTTATCGGCACTTAAAAGATCATAAGTATCCAACGCTTTTGAAGAACTGATATTTGCTTGATAGCTGAATTCCCCTTTTTTAGACCTTCCTGATTTAGTAGTTACAATTACAACACCGTTAGCTCCTCTAGAACCGTAAATAGCTGTAGCTGATGCATCTTTTAAAATACTGATGCTTTCAATATCATTAGGGTTTAAAAAATTAAGTGGATTTTTGGCTGGATTTCCACCCAAACCAATCACATTTGCTCCTGCTGTAGTTGCGCCTCCAGATAATGGAACACCATCAACCACAAATAAAGGATTGTTGTTAGAACGTACAGAGTTTGATCCCCTAATACGAATATTCACCCCAGCTCCTGGTGCACCACTTGTATTTGAGATTTGAACCCCAGCAGTTTTACCTTGAATTAGCTGTTCTGGTGAAGAAATAACACCTTTGTTAAAATCTCCTGAAGTTACTGATGTTACCGATCCGGTAGCATCTTTAACAGTGGTAGATCCATAACCAATAACTACAATCTCATCTAGCTCAGTAGAATCTTGTGTCATAGTTACATTGATTACCGATTCAGAACCTACAGTTCTTTGCTCAGTTTTGTATCCAAGATAGTTGTAAACTAACACATCACCTTCTTTGGCGTTAATTGTGTAATTTCCATCAAAATCTGTTTGGACTCCTGTTGTTGTACCTTCAATGGTAACACTTACACCTGGTAAACTACCATCGGCATCAGAAACAACTCCTTTAATTGATTGACCATAAGTAATACTACCTATTAGTAACATAATAATCAACAAAGGTTTTTTAAGTAAACTATTTTTCATAAAAGTTTAATTTTAATTAATAATGATTTGTTTTTTTAATTTGAATTTTTATTATCGAAATCAAATTTACACTTTCTTTAACAGTAAATGAAAAAATGTATTGATAATATTGCAAATTAACATTTTTATCTCCAAAAAAAAAGAATCTTTCAATAAAATAAACGAAATCGTTTTCGTTTTTTAATGACTAAGGGTGCTTCAACTAACTAAATTTTTAACACTTTGATTCACATGTCCTTAGCTATTAAATTTTTTGATTCTGTTAATGTTGATTTTTTTATATTTCTTTAATTTTTATATTCTTAAACCAAACTTTATCGCTGTGATCTTGAAGACCTATATGCCCAGAATGGTACTTTCCAAAACCTTCCCAGTCTTTAAACTTTGAATTGGCTACCATAGCATCCCATTTTTCTCCTGATAAAGGAAATGAAATACTAGCTTTCCCGTTCATAGTAACAGTTCCGATGTTTTTTTTATGATCGATCTCTAACACACATTTATTCCATTTTCCAGCAGGATTTATATGCTCATCTGGATACCCTATCATATCATATAAAGATCCTGCTTTATGAATTCCGTTACCAACAAAAGAGTCTGGATGTCTTTCATTATCTAAAACCTGAATTTCTGGACCAGTCATGTAGGCTTCAGAAAATCTTTTATCTTCATACACTCCCCAAAAAATACCACTATTGCCTACTTCAGATATTTTCCATTCCAATGATAAAATAAAGTTTGTGTATTTTTTTCTTGAAATGATATTCTTCCCTTCTTCTTTTCCTGGTGTAAAAACCATCGCACTATCTACAATAGCCCATTCTGGAAACATTTCATCCGACAAATACCCTCTCCAATGATCAAAAGAACTCCCATCAAACAAAATTGTCCAATCATTGGTATTCTCAGATAGATTTGATGATGCAATCTGTTGATTTACTTCGTTGTTTTTTATTTTTTTCTCTGCTTGGTTGCATCCTACAAATAAGCACAAACTAAAAATGATTATTATTCTTACCATGTTTACATCTATTAAATTCCTAATATTTTTCGTAATTGATTCTCATCTTTATCTCCATCACCTCCTGCAAAATCATCAAATCTTTTTGAGGTAGTTTCAATAATATGATTTTTTATAAAGTCTACACCTTCTATGGCTCCTTGTTGAGGACTTTTTATCACACACTCCCATTCTAAAACTGCCCAAACATCACAACCATATTCAGTTAGCTTAGAAAAAACTTGTTTAAAATCTACTTGACCATCTCCTGGAGATCTATATCTTCCAGCTCTATTTTTCCAATCATTGTATCCTCCAAAAGTTCCTTTTTTCCCACTAGGGTTAAACTCGGCATCTTTCACATGAAAAGCTTTTATGAATTGGTGGTAGTGATCTATATATTTTAAATAATCTAACTGTTGTAATACAAAATGCGATGGGTCATATAAAATATTAACTCTTTTGTGATTCCCTGTTGCTTCAAGAAATCTTTCGAATGTATCTCCATCATGAATATCCTCGACTGGATGCACTTCATAACAAACATCTACTCCTTGACTATCAAATGTATTCAAAATAGGTAGCCATCTTGTAGCCAATTCTTTAAATCCTGTTTCTACAAGTCCTTTAGGTTGTTGAGGCCAAGGATGAACCATAGGCCACAATAAAGAACCTGAAAAAGTAGCATGTGTTTTTAACCCCAATCGTCTACTAACCACGGCGGCTTTCTTCATTTGATCAATAGCCCATTCCGTTCTTTGCTTTGGCTTTCCTTGTAACTCTTTTGGAACAAATACATCAAACATCAAATCGTGAGCAGAGTGAACCGCCACCAACTGTCCTTGAATATGAGTTGATAATTCTGTTATTTCTAAACCAAAAGAATTTATTTTTCCCTTAAACTCATCGCAATATGTTTGACTTTCTGATGCGATGTCTAGATCTATAATGCTTTTGTCTAGTGTAGGTATTTGAATGCCAATATATCCAAGTTCTTTAGCCCATTTACACAACCCCTCTAACGAATTAAACGGGGCTTTATCATCCATAAATTGTGCTAAAAAAACAGCTGGTCCTTTAATAGTTTTCATATTTTTTTTAAAAAATTTAAACGTTACAAAGTATAGTTTTCATCAATAGCGATCCAACTATTTCCATTTTTGTGTGAGGAGACTGCTTTTTCGATAAAACTCATCCCTCTAACACCATCAATAATGGTTGGAAACTCCCCAACGTTGTAGGGTTCGCTACATATAGCTCTTGCTACCCCCTTATATATATTTCCCATGGCATCAAAAATTCCTTCTGGATGTCCAGGAGGTAATTTTGTTCCATCTAAAGATAGTTTGCTGTTATATTCATGTCCAGGTTTTAATACTTGTAACGGCTTACCTTCTTCCATTAAATAAAGATAATTTGGGTTTTCTTGCTCCCATTTAAGCCCTGCTTTATCTCCATATATTTTTACAACAAAACTATTCTCCTCTCCAGTGGCAATTTGGCTTGCACAAATAACTCCTTTAACATTATTGGAGCATCTTAACAAAATAGTGCCATCT
>Ga0209659_1000295_pt1 | contig 32281 bp, 37 predicted proteins | sample SaaInlLV_10m_DNA_FD_184658 | JGI IMG/M metagenome (GOLD analysis project Ga0209659, IMG submission 184658) | Marine microbial communities from expanding oxygen minimum zones in the Saanich Inlet - SI072_LV_10m_DNA (SPAdes) (version 2) | ecosystem: Environmental > Aquatic > Marine > Intertidal... | reverse complement strand
CAACGACAATCCGATTTGCGCATTTTTTAAAACTTGATTTGTAAGATTTTGATCTAAAAATATTCTATTAAATTTTGGAACTGCTACGGTTATTAAAGGTGCTGAACTATCAGTAAGCGAAGCTGCATTTAGTGCATTTTCAATTCGTTCAATTGAATCAGTATAAGATGTTTTCTGTAGTGTTAACCACCATGTGTTAGATTGTTTAATTTCTACTGCTGCTGATACGTCACCAAATTCAGTATTAATAGCATTTACGAGTGCAGTTACATCAGCAGGATCTAAACTTTCGCTATACAGTTCATAAATTTTAAATGCACCAAAGTCTTCAATCTTATACGCATTACTATTAAATGTAAGTGAACGATTTAAGTAAAATTGTTCTACCCTCTGAGTGACGGTAAGTATATCGATATAATTTTGTCCTGAATTAGCCGTGTTAAACACTTGTAATATCTCTTGCGATCCTAATGCACTATCAATTGTAAGTTCGTCATAGTTTTGGTTAGTGGTATTAATACCTACTATTTTATAAAGCGATTCATTTACAAAAATATTTTTACCTAATAGTTCAAGCACATTGCTTTCTGTATTTTTATTAACTTTAAATTTATTTAAACCTCGCATAGTGTCTTCGTGTACAAATAATGTTTGTGTAACATATTCAGTTGAACCAACAAAACGAGATGCGTTTACTGTAAATTTATATTCTTTTGTTATAGCAGGCTGATACGGAATTGTCCCTGATAGCTCACCGTTGAAACTGCTTAGTGTTAAACCCGGCGGCAGTTTGCTAACTGATCCATCGTCGTTAGTGTCCACTAATCTATAAGACACTGTGCCTTGTAGGGTGTCAGTGTCAATAACATCGAGATAGATAATAGTATTATTATTAGCTCTACGATAACCTAAGTCTCTCGGAGTAATCCAAGTTGGAGTTCTTACATTTGTATTGTCTGCTCTAAACACACCAGTACTGGCTTCCATTAAGATGTTATCTGTAGTTAGAAAATCATCCCCTACTAGATACACTGTAAATTCACGGCGTACTTCAGTTTCTCCATCAGACACAGTTACAGCAAACGGATAGTGTCTATTTAATTTTTTTGGAATATTGATGTCCTCAAAATAATCCCAAGGCTGCGAGTCAAAGAAATAACTGCCGTAACCATTAGTAGGTCTAATGCCATAGTCACTAGGCATATCACCAAACGGAAACTGATCATAGCCGCCATCTCTTAGCTTTCTATCTAGACTGAGTAATGGCTCGGATATACCTTGGATTCTACCCTCAGGAGTAAGTGTTAGTCCTGGAGGTAATACACCATCGTCGTTAGCAATATAAAATTCAAGCTCGTCGCCAGCAGCAATATCAGGATCATCAACTAGAAGCTGATAGTCAATTAGTTCATTGTCTAAAATAAAGTATGTTTCGTTAGCACCAACAGGTAATAATCCTGCTGCTGTTTGCCATTCAGGTTCGTCTGGGCCTGTGATTACTAAATTTAATGTTCTGTCTTCGAAGAATCCTGCGTAGTAAGCTCTAATTACAAATTTAAAAACAGTATCGTATTGTACTTCTTGCACTGTTCCTGTAATCTTATTATTAGTGAGTGTAAGACCAGGCGGCAAAGTACCTGCAATTACTTCTGTGTCAATGTCATATGAAGAAGATACCGGTAATAGTACATTTACAGTGGTGTTTTCTATTAATTTTTTAAGTTCTTGACCATTGGAAATATTCCATAGTTGTACGCTCATATCTTATTCCTTTTATATATTTATCGGAATTTATACGATTGTTCCTAGATCAATATTAACTGTATCGGCATTAATTGTGCCCATATCGTACACCTTTGCTTGCGCCTCAATTTCTGCAAATGACGTAGCAATAATACCGCCAAAGTTCTCACCCGAAGCTGCTGCTGCTACTGCATCGGCAACCCATTCTCCGCTTTTATAAACAAGTGCATCGCCTTCTTGTGGCGCATTGCTTAGGTTAACATTTGTTAGTCCGCCTAGCTCAACATTTATTGCTTTGTTAACATGGTCTACTAATATTGTTCCGTCTTGTGCAAGCAAATTACCAGTATGTGTACCGTTAAACATATTTGCATCTATTACACCTACAGTTGCAATATTATAACCTTGTGCGTCTAAGTGTGTTCCTAGTCGAGGTGTAGTATCTTGTTCTAGCGCAGTAAATGTACTAGCAACAGTCATAACATTACCGGTAATACTAGTTATTATACCTGAGCCGCCTGTTACATTAAATGCCGCTACTTCTGTAAGTTTGTGTGAACCACTGTCTGACAACACTAGTAGGCTTTTAATATTACTCTCAGCTTCAATAGTAATACGCTCGTCATTTGCAGTTAAATTAATTCCTGGGCCTGCAAATAATTTTTTAAACTGTAAATCATAGTTTAGCTTTTTTGCAAAAATACCTTCACCAATTGCACCCATATTAGATGCAGTTGTTGACTCATCATCTCTTAGATCTAGTTCTTGGAAATTAAGATTTACCTTGTTAAAGGCTTCTCTTAAATCATCACCTGTTCCGTCGTTTGCGTAACCGCCTATGTTAATTTCTAAAAGACTCATTTTTATTCCTTAAAAGAGTATGCTCATTAAAACTGCTCTAGTTTCTGATATCATTTTTCTACGCTTGCCACTTTCCATAATGTAGAACACGCCGTTATCATATTCAAATGTTACATTACCATTTGCATCTTGTAAGTCGCCCTTGACAACACCAGCATTTATTTCTGCAAATCTTTTGTCAGCTAAACCAACTTTATGGTTAAGATCAGCATTAGGAAATAAATCTCCTGTGTACTCACCGTTAAATAAACCTGCTTCGTTAATGCCTACAAATTCAATGCTTGTTCCGTTAGCAGCTACTCTTAAAAATTTAAATTGCTGCCCGCCATATGTAGCTAAATCACCACTTTTCTTTAAATAATTTGCAGGTGTAACATCAACATCTGATATACGCATTTGCGGTGCAGATATTGTGCCCAAACTTTCAATATCTTGTGCATTGGATATAGAGACATCTGCTAAATTTAAGCTATCCCCTTGCGGGATCTCTTTAATTGTGTTAGTGTCGCTTGTATCTAAAATTAGCGGAAATCTGTTAGCCATGATATCTTATCCTATCTCGTATTGTATTTATCTCCACAATGCCCTCCTTAGTGTTTACCTACAACAACTTCAATAACGCCTTTGTCATTTGTTGTTTTATTTTCTAGTGCTTTACCAATAATCCTACCTGCCGCGGCATCATTGTTAACAATAGCATATCCAGGTGTTGCACTTGTTACAAGAATATCACCCTTTTCTACTTTACCAAGCACTTTACATGGTACTCTACCTTGCATTGCAATAGCAGCTACAAATTGGCCTTCACAGTGTGAGTTCATTAAGTATGCTGGGTCTGTAGATACAACACCTGCTACTCTGTGATCATTAAATCTGTCAGTCATTGCAACTTCTTTTTCGCCGCCGAATACTAGCACAGTGCCAGGTTCGTATCCTGCATCAGCAACATAGTTTTCTGCCAAGTCAGCATAATAAGCTTCAAGTGCTGTACCTCTAAATAAGTTAGCATTAACTTCATTATATTTGTTAGTACTAGTACCAATATTATAATTTTCTGAGTCGGCATCACCATTAATTGGTACAATATTTTTAGTTTCAACTAAGCCAGATGTCTTGTCAACTTTAAAGACTTCAGCACTATCTACGCCTATTTCTAGACTGCCGCCTACATTAAGATTTTTACCAACTCCAATACCGCCTGCTACTACTAATGCTCCGTTAGTTGTATTTGATGAATCAGCAGTACTATCATTAGACCCAATATCTGGGAAGGTAATTGACAATGTATTTGCAGCTTTATCATACTCTGCGCCAGCAGTAGTTCCTGATGATGTAGATAACGTAACACCTTCCATAGCGGTTTGCCATCTAGTGTCGGTAAAATAAAAGTTGCTAGTGCCTTCTGACAAATTAGCAGTGTTAAAGTTTGATATGTCTGTAACTTGTCCAGTAAGTATTGCACCTTCAGAGCCATTACCTACATCTAAAACTGTTGTTCCAGCTTCGTTCTTAATATCTCCTAAGAACCAGCTACCTGTAACATCTGTAGATAAATCACCTAGCACTCCATTTTCTAATACTTTACTAGTACTAGCTGAATTATTTGGATCACTAAAAATATCACCAGTCAAGTCCCCAGTTACATCGCCTTCAGTTGCGCCGTTGATAGAACCGATAAATTCTCTTGCGTAAACTCTATTATATACCGCAGTAGTTTTACCAATATCGTAACCAGTATTTTCATCTGTAGAAGTTGTATCAGGAAATATTGCAGTTGTGTCTACTTTTAACGGAGCAATTGTTCCGTCATTGGTTAAATTAGGAACAACTAATGCAACTTCGCCTGCGGATGTAAAGCCTGACCCTGCACCAATCGAAATACCAGTTGATGCAGTGTTACGTTCATTAGCTGCTTCTAAGAAGTTTGTATACATCCAACTTGCTGCTAACGATCTAGCATCTTCAAAATCATTAGAGTTTGTCTTTAATTCACTTGATGTAAAATCACTAAGCGCAGTACCGTCACCGATAAGATCTACTGTACCTTCTACATTAATTTTTACACTGCCGGCAGCGCCATTTGCACTTAAAATTGTGCCTTGTGCCGGAGTAGTAAAGTTTATTGTTGTACCGTCTGTTGATAAAATTACACTAGTATCAGTTAATCCTAGTACTAATTCTTGTGCTCTTACACCGCCTGTTGCTGTACGTTTTACAATAGTGTTTTCTGTAGGTTGATCAGTAAACGCAACAATATCATATTCATACCCGTTAGCTGTGCCGCTTCGAGTCATGACACCTAAATCAGCATCGTCAAAGTCTGTATGTAGTATCGCGCCGCCTCGGTCTGCAACATCAGCAAACGACACAGTTGCTACTGCTCCGAAATTTGGCACTGCACTGATTACTTGCCCTGTTGCAGGGTCTAATACTGGATCTTCTGCACGACCTAGTAAAGTGTCATTATTTACATGCGTAAATTTAACAGGGTCGATACCTGTTGTCTCATCAGTAGCAGTTTGTAATTCAACAAAACCACTAGTTGCAGTAAATTCAGTATCATCAAATGCTGCTACACCTAAGTTAGTTGTATCTACATCACCTGCTGTGGCAAAAGTTGTGGCTGCATTTAAATCTAATTTACTTTGAGCAATTGCTGCATCAGACTTAACATCAGAGTTTTTAATAGTATCCGGATTGATCTGTAAATCAAGTGTTAATGCTCTTTCGATTATTTCTGACTCGTCAATATTACCGTCAAGGCTATCATCATTACTTGTTACAGTTCTTGACACACTTACAGTAATATCTGCTGCTGCATTAAATTTAGTATTCATCCACTCATCGTGTGGACCTTCTACTGCGATACAACTTGCGCCACCCGTAACTGAAACTATGTCTTTACCAGATGCACCACCAGTAGTGAAAGTTCCTGATGTCGGTGTGTATACAATTGCCAAATGATTTTGATCTAATGATGCATCTTCATTGTCTCGTGTCTTTGCATATACATCAACAATAACACCAGTAGCACTCGAAAGACTACCAGTAATTGTATCGCCTATCTGGAATGGTCCATTATTAACAAATGCTAAGTCAACTTCGATAATTTTATATCCACTAGCAGATATTAATTCAGCTGCGTCAACTGTCGGAGTAATAGTTGTATCTTTTAGTCCACGAATAGAATCTATTTCACCTGTAATCGCATCTACATAATATTTGTTAGCAACATCCTTATCTGCAATTGGATTTTGTAAATTAGTAATTCTATTGTTAGCAGCGTTTAGGTCATCTGACATCGGAATACTGCCGTTTGCAGCCAATACGCTTGGACCTAATGGGTTTGGCACTATGTTACCGTTGAGGTCATACCCTAACCTTCTGTCAACATAACCACGTGTTGCACTTTCTGTAGGAACAGCATCCGATGCGTTGTCTGCCATTGAATCATCTGAACTAAATTCACTTACAACAACACCACGCTTAAATCCAATACCGTCAACATTTGAAAGAGCAATACTTGCTTCAAAACTAACAGCACCAGTACCTTGGTCAACACTAAAGAATTTACCAACTCTAAAGATACCGTTTTGGTCTGTACTTACGTAGAACACACGACCTTTTGTACGCTCGTCTACTTCATTAGGCTGTGATGCTTCTCGCGGAGCACCAAAAATAACATTTGGATAGTTACTTGTGTTAAATCCACCTGAGCCAACATTTAAGAAATCGTGTCCTGTTGCTCTTGTGGTACTAATGTTTACTGTTACATCACCGTTGGCGCCTGCTTGTAAACCACATCTTAAAGTTACCGAATCTCCTGGAACAATAGTTGTTTCAGGAATACCATTACCGGTGTGTCCAGCATTAATAGTAACTGCGTTTCCGCTGTCGTCTAATACTTCTTCAATGTCTACAAGAGCATATTCATTGCCACTGATAGTCCAAAATTCTGGAGCAGCTTCTTTCTCAAGTGCGCCGTCTAATCTTACTGTTCTATAGTTAAATGCATAAAACTTTTTACCTTTCCATGTAAACATTAGTGGAGTTTGATATGTATCTGCATTTGTACCTGCTGGTCTATGTGATACTGGAGTTTTAGTATTGTTGTTTAATCTATAAATTTCATTATCGTCAGCAGTTACTTGTATAGCAAGAGTTGTGTCGTCAACTGTTGCGCCTTTTGTAGTGCCTCCTGATAACGGCACTCCTTGTGCATTAAGCGATAGACTAATTGCATCAGTTGCTTTTGTTTGATCAATAATTAATCTTACATAATCATATACTGTGTCGATACCTAGAGCAGTTTGTGTTTCTGTTAGTAGATTTCCTACACTGTTACTTTTTTGGAAACTAATAGATCTATAAACTGTCTTAGGATCTTCGTCAAAGATAATAGCAGTACTTGGACGAATTTTTAATGTGTTAATACTAGAAACATCATCAAGTATAAAAATACTATTACGTCTATAATCTACGTATGCGCCAAAATCGACAACCTCGGCTAACCCGTCTTTACTGAATGAACCTTCATTACCAGTTTGAGAACCAGTACCAAAGTTTAATTTGTATATAGTACCGTCTACAACAGGCACTGCATCATCACTCGAAACAAACGGCGTACCTGCGACAGTTTCAAGTGCAGTGATTACACCATCTCCTCCTGATTCACCGTTATCGACTTCTAAAATCTTAAAAGTACAATCGTTTAAACTATCAGTACCCCCTAAATTAGAACCCAATACTGTAAATGTATCTTCTTCACTATAGCCTGTACCACCTAGCACAACTTCAGGAACATAAGCACTTCTTGTTTTGCGTATGTTGATCTTTGCACTAGATCCAGATACTGGTACTTGTGAGAAAGCAACATCGTTAAATCTACCAACTACGTGGGTATCTATTTTTTCTACATTAGTTACTAAGTATCTGTCAATTCTGTCAAGTACAGGATGATAAACATCAACTTCACCTCTTGAAGCAGGAATGCCTGCTACATCATAAACATAAACAGATAACGATTCTACTGCATTAGAAAAACCTAATGCATCAACAGTAACCGGTGTACCTAAGCCGCCGCTAAGTGCCTCACTATTGTTAAATGTACCGTCAACATCTTTTAGATAAATGTATTGTCCTGATGTTCCTACAACTACAGTTCCAGTTGCAGTATCCTGTGTAATTGTGTCACCGGCTGCGACACTTACACCTGTTGGCATTTCTAATATCAAATCAGCTTTAAATGTCTTTGCAGGTTCTACTAAATCCTCTGCTAAGAAAATTCTATCTGGAACTTCGTTTGGATCAGCGCCTTCTGATACAAGTCCGTATTCGCCATAACAACTTGAGCCTGTTAGTGATCTAATCTCAGAACCATTTTTACTATAATATGATGCCCAGCAATAATATGTGAACATACTAACCATTTCTGATATACCACCGTTTACACAAACAAGACCATAACCTAAGTCGTTAATCTGTGTAAAGTCATTACCTAGCATACTTCTGTTACCAGCAGTTTGTAATGTAATTGCAATTGGCGTACCTTCTGTCGCACTGTCTAAGTCAACCCCGCCGATTAAACTTGTAACACCTGTAAATCCTTGTCCTATTGATTCGCTATTTGGATTAGAATTTTTATCTAATATAAGTGTTGCTGTACCTTCATCTGCATTATAATTAGTAACACTGTTTACTTGGAAACGTCTACCATCAATATAAAACGGACTAGGAGTTTGTGGACGTCTAATAAACAAGCCTTGTCCTGGTAAACTTTTTACAGTCAATCTAAACGGACTTACAGCATCAGTAACTTCTAATGCACTGTTACCGCAGAACGCATCAACAAACAATCCGCCTCTGAATGCTTGCTTGTTAAGTGACTGTGAAAAACTTGAACCAGTTTGAATATAAGGTGAGCGTGTAAGGATTTGTCCCTCTGGATCTAATACACACATAAATCCACCTTGTCTTTGCACAGTAATATTTCTTAAAATAGTACCGTCATTCATTAGGAACACATCAATGTCTTTGTTATGTTTTGGCGGATTATATCCAGCACTAAATGCATGTAGTGACAGATTTGTAAAATCATCAATAATGTCTTCTACACTATTAACGAGTGTCCAATAAGTATCTCTTTCCTCAACACTGAATGTATCACTACTGATATGAGTTTTAAATGCTTTGTAGTATACTGTATTCGCGCCATCCTGTGCTTGAATAAATGCGTTCTTCTGATAACTGTTGTTTCCGGCCCAAGATGTTGGCGTAGTATCTCCGTAGAACAAGTCTACTGTATATATAGGTGATGCACCGTAAGTTGCTGTTACTGCACCTGTTATAATTTCTTTAATTAATGTTGCAGTATATCCAATTGCTGCTTGTAGTTCTGTAGTAAATGCACTGTAGGTAGATATCATCTCACCCCAGATACCCTGTTGCTCTAGCGACATTTCTAAACCGCCGTTTTGCAAATCGTGTATCCATGATTTTACCATTGTTCTTATATCATGTTTTAGAGTAGAACTAACATATGTGCCAACTAAAGCAGGATAATTATCTAGCATCCAATTTTCTGTTTGCTCGACTATAAATTCTTGGTTATCAATAAGTGCCTTTGCTTGCACTACCCAGTCACCAGGATTAATAAAGCCATCGCCTGTAGATTGAGGTGCTGCTGGATCTTTTAGATAATGTCTACCAAAGTAACCATCAACTGTATTTGTTCTTGGGTTTAAATATTCAATCCCGTTAGGCACAGTGTCTACTGTCATTACAATTGCATCAGCACCTGACGAACCTAGCACACTATCTGGCAGTGTAATTAAATCACCTGCTCTAAAGTTTTGTCCGCCATCTGTAATTGTAACAGTCACTTCACCGGTGCCATCAACTACTGCCTGGAATACTGCTTCAGACCCAAATCCGTTAGTAGTGTAGTCACTGTCAGTCAAGTTATATGTACCAACGGCAGAAGCACGAGTAACATTTCCACTTGTGTCATATTCAGTTTCAACTAATTCAGTAATATTACTTGCGCCTAAGATTAGTGTATCAAATTCATTGTCTCTATAAAAGAAAATTTGTGATAATCTTGATTGAGAAATACGATTCTTAGGTCTTACCAAGCAACGTCTAAATTCATCACCAACAATAGATACGTTCTGAGGAACACGTAACGGTAAATCTTCTTCGTAAGTTCCGCTCTCAACTTTGAGTGTTACTTGTGTTTCTCTTACAATATTACCGTATGCTAATGTTTCTCCTGATAAGAATTCAATTGGCTCAAGTAGTTCTAATTCAGCAGAATCAAATGAGCTACTTGCTTCAGTAGCAGTAGTATAACTAATAATTCTACCAATTGCGCCTGACTCTTTACCAATAATAACTTTACCAGGAATAATATCTTTATTTGTTGGATCAGCTTGGTCAACATTACCTAAACTACCGTTTGATAAATTTATTACATAATTATCAATACCATCTTTAATTTGTGACATTTGTAAAACGCCGTTATTTAGAATATCAAAGATATCAACAAATCTGTCATTAATTGTACCTGCTGCACTTGCATCAGGAGTAAGTGCTACATTAATTTCTTGTGTAAATCTTGCTTGGAATGGTGAAGGTATAACTTGATTTGCTACAATATAGTCTCTCATTAATAATTGTAAATATGCCATAGCAGCAAGCGTTTGATTTTTTTGTTCGCCTATTGCTCGTTTGCCTGACACTGTGCCGTAATATGAAATAGCTGCCCAGCGAGATAGATAGTTAGCATCGTTACCACGAATAATATCTAAACCAATACTGTCGATAATTAGACCAACATCTCTTTCACATCTTTCAATATCATAATCGAAGTTAGGATAGGTAGCTGCAACAAATGCACTTACTTCACGTTGTAAAAATGTTCTGTTTAGTGTAAGTAATGCTTTGGCGTTTCCTCTATTGGAAATACTACTGTTTACACCTTGGGTAAGAACTTCTGAATTGCCTAAACCATCATTATATGTTATGGTTTGTTTATATGGTCCTGCTTCGTAAGGAGCAGCAATAATAACTTCTTCTGCTTTCTTAAGAGCTTCATTAATTGTTCTATATGCATATGCAGGCGAACGTCCCTCGCTACCTGCTGGTGTATTTTGCTGTCTATCATCACCTGATGTAGATACAAAGATATTAATTTGGCTGTCTGGCGACATATTGTCAACATATAGTTTTGTTGCTGCTTGTAAATCGTCAGGACCAGCTGGAGTTCCAGCACCGCTAATTGCACCGGGGTGATCAGCAAGTGTAAGTACACCTTCCATTACATCGCCTTGTTTGCGTACTACTGATTTTCTAGGTAGTGGTACACTGTCTAGCCAATTGCCCATAAGCGACGAATCGTGATCTGCATCAGTAAGAGTAACATTTCCTGTACCGCCTGATAAGAAGATTTTGTTATCACCAGTGATGGCATTTTCTTTTGTGGGATGTAAACTAATTGTATCCACATCGCGGATTCTACTATAATATGTGCCACCGTTAAGGAACGCAATTGATGCACCGTTTTCGTCAATTGCTGTTGGTGTGTCACCGTCAGTTGTAAATATCCAACCAACTCCGGTATATGTAAAATCTAATCCGTGTGCAGTAATAGTAAGATTGCCTCCGCTATCTCCTGCTAGAGTTGTAAATCCTTCTACTGAAACTGTGTGGTTGTTGGTTGCTGGCTCGTCATCTAGTCTAATTTCTCCACCAAGTGTTAAACGCTGTTGGTAAGTTGCATCTGCAAATCTTTTGTCAATAACTAGATCTTCAATTGTAATATCACCTGAGTGTGTTTGTTTCCAATCTTCAACTGCTGCTTCACTAACACGCACTCGTGCTATTGGTTGGTTGCCTGCATCAAACGGCGCTGATAGCGATGGCGTGCTATCTTGTGATATATTAGTGCCTTCGACTGTAAGTGCAATTTCACCATTTTCTGTATATGTAATAGAAATGGTATCATTGCTACCATTAAGTGCATTGTTACTTACAATACTTCTATATTCTATACCGTTACTTTCTTGGTTAACAACTGGTAATTTTCCAACTTCTCCAATTAATGTATCTGGAGTGTCTGATAAGTCTGTAAAACTAATAGATCCTTCTACACCAAATACTGCATATAACTCAGTAAAGTTTTGATTTACTTTATTAAAACTTTCTCTAATGCTATCACCAGTACCGTCGTTACCCTCAGTACCTATATCAATTGTATTCTTAGCCATCGTTTGTTCCTTTAAAACTGTGGTATGTTATCCATATCAAAATTTACACTTACGCCGCAACCACACGACGAATGTGCATTTGGATTTCTTATTTCAAAGTTACTACCTACTAGACTTGTCACATAATCTACTTCTGTTCCAATTAAAAACATTAGACTGTGAGCGCCTACTATAAAACTACAATTGTTTGCAGTTTTAACAACTTCGTCATCGTCTTGTAAGTCTGCTGGTAGTGCTACTGTACCCCATTCATACTCAAAGCCAGCACAGCCGCCGCCTTTAATGTTCAAACTGATGCCGTAGCATTCGTTTTCGTCACAAAGTTTATCGATTTGTGCTTGTGCTGCTGGTGTTAAAGTTAGTATACTCATAATAATCCTCTCTAATATTTATGGCTATTTTTTATAATCTTAATGTAAATATACTTATGTATTTAGGTAAGACAGAGAAAAAAACTAAGCATGTGCGCCAAAGTAAAACCGGCAAGGAACATGCATATTATCGTACTAAAACAATGATTTTGTTAAGGTGTGATTCTTGTAACGAAGAATTTGTGAGAGATAGAGGCAGTATGGATCCCAAGCGTTTAAATAATAATTACTTCCACGTATGTAGTAATTGCGATGTTAAACGTTTCGCCCAACGAAAGGGGGTAGAACGTAAGCAAGTTTGGAATTTAAGTGCCAGTAGTGATTTACCTATCGGTAAACTTTAAACTGAATAAATTCCTTGGCTTCTCATGATTTTTATACGGGTTTCGCCGTCAACACATTGTATTTCAGTAACATTCGGTGCAAAGTCAAGTTCGTTCTTCAACTCTTCTTGCCAAATGCTAACTTGGTGTTTGTCTTGTACTGAGCTTTTACAAGCTATCTCAGATTCAAAACCGGGGCTATCAAACATATAAAAACCTTGCGAAAATATAACTACTAGGAACCAGCTCATTCTCTGTTCCAGATAGTCCAAGCACCATATGCGATTGCTCCATATGCTACTAAACTTGCAATAGGTTTGAATATTAAAAATGCAACACCTGCACCTACTAGAACAGCACCATCTCGTGTTGATCGTTCGTTGATTCTTTCTTTAATCCATTTCTTCACCATTCATCTTCTCCTTCTTTGCTAACTACTTTATAATGTATTTACACAAATTGAAGGAGTAATACTATGTTTAATTGGTTAGGAAAAATGCTAGGTATTGTACCAGCAGAGGCAGCATCAGAAGCACCTGCGGCGCCAACACCAGCACCAGCGGCCAAAAAACCTGCCGCTAAAAAACCAGCAGCTAAAAAGCCAGCGGCTAAAAAAACAGCACCAAAGGCAAAAGCTGAAGCAAAGCCAAAAGCTGAAAAGAAACCAGCGGCGAAAAAAGCAGCAAAGAAAGATGACGGTTTAGACGCAATGAATAAACGTGATCTACTAGCATTGGCTAAAGAGAAAAAAGTCAAAGCAAATGCAAGCATGAATAAAGAGGCAGTGATTAAAGCAATCAGGTCCGCTTAATTAAGTTTCTAATAGTAGTCAGTTCTGACTCTTGGCGAGTAGTCTTACGTTCTAATACGTTAATGGCTGCTCGCTGTTTTTTCAACTGCTCTTCTAAACTACGCACATATGCTTGTGTCGGAATTTCTTGAGTAGAACCATCTTCCGCAATAATCTTATATGAATCTGATCCTTGTCCTCTAAGTCCACCAGTAACTCTGTTTGGATTTTTATTCGAGGACGGGCTCTCTAGTGTCTTGGCTTTGCGTCCGTACATGTTGTTGATATGGCTCATCTTGTTTTCCTTCATTGTATTTATAAAGTCCAATGCTTGCTAAGTTCTTACATTTGGATTCTACCATAATGTCAGTGTACGGCAAAAAGCTTAATGCCCAGTCATTAACCGCAGTATTCCACATGTAATCACTGTGTGCTCGCATCTTTGCTTTCTTGTAGCCTTGTTCTAGTAATGCTTGAAAGTCGGGCTTTGTGTCTGGACGTTGATCAACAAGACAGTCTTCACGGCTTACACTGTAATGTATCGCAGGGCGCACACCACGCCAGCTGTCAATGATTCTTTTAAATCTATCATCTGTTGGTTCAATGTATTCGCCTGCACTGTTACACCAGTGATGATGAATGTCTAGAACCAGCGCCACATCTTTCTCCAAACACAAGGATGCATCGATTCCCCATTTGTTTTCGTCGTTTTCGATAGTGATACAATTACGGGCTTCGGGGGTGAGTCTTTTAAGCGCGGCTTGGATACCGGCTGGACCTTTTCTACCTGAGATGTGGACGTTGCACTTGAAGTCTTGGAATTGTTTACCGTAGCCCATGTAACGTGCAACATTGATATGATACTCGAACTCCTCAATTGACCGCTCTACAATTTCTTCACTATCTGAAGCAAGGACTGTAAATTGGCCTGGGTGCATGGAGAGTCGAACATCGAGTCTTCTAGCTTCGTCACCGACTTTTGCGAATTCTCTTTCGCAGTATGCCACCACATCAGGGCGCTGCCAAAAATAGCTCCAGTCACGCTGGGTATAAACAGGAAGCACATCGCTACCCAATCGGACCATACGAAGACCTGGTTCAAGAGATCCAACATACTGAATCAACCTTTTGTATGACGCAATGTTATGGACCATGATGTCCCACAAGCGTTCTTCAGCAACAGTCTTAGTTTGACGGTTAAGCCATTGAACTGTTGTGCTCCGAGTATTTAGCGGACGTTGCAGGTCCTCTAAAATTTGTTTCTTAGCACGTTGATTAGGATGCATGTATTTGCAAGCAAAGCCGATACGCTCTACAATCTCTTGACTTTTAATAAAGTCGCCACAGTTAGTAAACTTTAAATCGTTCATATCAGTCCCATTCAATTAATTTTACAGTGTAGTCAGCACAGTTCCATGCCGCGGCAGGACCGTATTTCATTTTAGTTTTGGAAATTGCAATTTCTGCAGAGTCTGCATACTCATAACCTAAAAAGGTGAGATGCGCATATACTTGAAATGTTCGAGTCATTGTATGTCCTTGTATGTGTGCTTATACACTAACATCAAAGTTCGTATCTGTCAACCCCATTGATTAGATCATCTAATGCTAAAATTGTTACAGTGTGAGTCATTCGGCCATCTTCTTCCCACATTTCACATGCTCTTATACCAGCGGCATCGGCTAATTCTTTTGAACTATATACGCCTACTAATTTGTATGGCCAATTACTGTCCATATTAATTATTTGCACTACAAATATATTTACAGTTGTATTCACTTCCAATTCTCCGCTACCCAAGGATCAAGACATTTATGAGGATTAGGATCGCCGTGAAACACAGCAATACTTGTGTCAGGTAAAATCGTCGGATTGCCCGGGCGATCAAAGTTTCTACCACCTCTCAATCTATCAATTATCATATTAGGCTTGCCACGCATTTCCCACTTATAACTTTGAATCCATTCATCAGGCCAGTAAGTATAATCTGTTTTAATCTTATATCGCATCCAGTCTTGATCGCCCCAATGTCGCTTACTGTGTCCTTTTGGATCTTTTATAAAATCATCATATACATGTCTATGTTGTCCTGTTTCTAGTCTAAACACACTTGAATTAAATTTATCATAATTTTTAATTCGTATTCTATTGAAGTCTCTAATAATACAAAACTCTCCCGGATTAAATTCAAATAATTTATCCATGTTTTCAAATATTACTAAATCTAAATCTAAAAATAATAAGGTACCATTGATGCCTAAATTAGGACTAAAGAAAAAAGGCTTGTACCACCATCCTTCTACTCCACTTACGGTAGGTAATGGTTTTACGTGAATTTCAGGATCAATACCAATAGGATCTTCTGTAAAACATACAAAGTTATAATTAAGCGTCATGTGACGCTTGACCATACTGTAAAGATTGTTTACATATTTAGAATCATACTTGGTGCCATATTTTAAACAACAAATGTACCTTGGGTTACTCATCAACAAACCTTGTTTTAGTCCATGTAAAAGGCGTAAAGATAGCACTGTTAGCGCCATGCTCAGAACATTCTACAGACTCGACCCAGCAACGCCCGTGTGTCATTTCTTTTACTAGATTGTCAGCAAAGCGCCATGCATGTTCTGCAAACTTTTCTGCACCAACACCGTCTAGTTGTGTAATTTGTGCAAGACCTTTTGTCTCAAGTTCTAGTAAGTCGTCTTTCATTGGATCATTGATGTCAATTACTGTCTTGTGATCAAATGTATCTTCGAGCCATGTCTTTAGTGGTTTTAGTCCACCGAAATCTACACCCCAGTTACGATGATCTAAATCATTACATCCAAATGTAAATTTAAATGCTAAACTGTATCCATGTAAAAATCTGCAATGTGAATGATCTGCGTGTGGTTGACGAAACACTGCTGATAGTCCAATGTTATGTCCATACGTTTTAGTCGAATAGTAGTTACCCATAGTTATCTCCTTGGCTAATGGAGTGTGCGGAATGTTTATAGTGGGGACGAACACGAAGTCCACTTATTGCTTTAATTATATACTATATAGCACATCATGTCAAGCTCTAATTAGTTTTAGATTCGATAAATATATATAATTAACACATAGGAGTGGGTGAATGCCAGCAGCATTTTTTGACTTTTTTAGGAAGGTAGTCCTAAAATCAACTGACGGAGTAACAGTTGAAACTGAAATCGAAGCAGATAGCTTCACAGATGAACTTAATATTATACGTGGTAACGGCGTTGCATTTAACGGCGACAATGCTACTGATACTTTTTCTATTGATGTTGACTACACATTAGATATTCCGTTAGGCACAACTGACTTGGTGTTGACAGACGTAAACAGCGGCACATCAACTGTGCAACTTATCGAAGGCAATAACATTCAGCTAACAAGAATAAGTGCAAGTGAGCTACGTATTGACGGTGCAGATCTTACTGTAAGTATTACAAATATTAATTTAATAAATCCAATACGTATTACTTCTGGATCAGTACATGGATTAGCAAATGGTGCAAGTATCACAATCCAAGACGTTGCAGGTACAATAGAACTTAACGGTAATAGTTATTTTGTAAGTGTTATTAGCAGTACAGAATTTGACTTGTATACAGATTCTGCAAGAACAATAGCAGTAGATGGTACAACTGGTTTTACTGCTTATGCAAGCGGTGGTTCGATTCAAATCGAAAACACTGCTACACTAGAAGCGTTACTAGATGTTGAGATTACAAGTTTACTTACAGATCAAGTATTAAATTACAACGGTACTGATTGGGTAAACACTGCATCACTTACACTAACAAATGTAGATGCCGATATTGATACTGATAGCATTACAGCTAAGACTAATTTAGATATTAATTCTGCCGCAGGACAAGCTGTAAGCATCACTAACGGGTCGGACTTTATACGTCTACAACACGACACAGGTAATGTAACAGTTGATACAGCAGGTGCTGTAAGCGTCAACGGTGCTACTATTACTATCGGTGATGGTACAAATGCTATTGATATTCCAGATGGTACATCAGTCGACTTAACAGGTGTTACTGTAACCGGTGCAGCATTTGATTTGACAGGCGATGTAACCGGCAACGTAGAAGGTGATGTTACTGGTGATATATACGCAAGTAATGGAACATCGAAGATTTTAGAAAACGGAACTGACGGAACTGATGCAACATTTACAGGTAACGCAGCAACAGCAACAGCATTAGCAGATCCAAGAACAATTACTATTAACAGTGGATTTATGACAGCGCCAGCAGTAGCATTTGATGGCACTGCTGATATTATACTTGCGCCAGAAATTGATAACAATGCGGTTCTTTTAGGTACTAAAACATCTGGTAACTATGTTGCTACTGTTACAGGTACAGCAAATCAAATTGATCTTGTAAATAGCGTTGACCCAGCCGATCCCATTACAGGCGAAACAATAGATTTAACACTAAGTTTGTCGCCTACTTTAGTAGTACCAGGAAGCTTAACAGTTACTACAGATTTAATTGTAAATGGCACAACTACTACAGTGAATACTACTGATCTTGTTGTTACAGATAACACTATTATGTTAAACAAAGACGAAGCAGGCGCCGGCGTCACAGCTGGAAGCTCTGGAATAGAAATTGAAAGAGGTTCTGCTAATAATGCAAGATGGGTTTGGGATGAGCCAAACGACACATGGACATCAGAACTTTGGAACGGTGTTACTTGGGCTGCAACTTCAATTACAGCTTCAGAATTTATAGGTCCACTTACAGGACAAATTACTGGTAATCTTATAGGAAACGTGCTATCAGAGGATGGCCTAGTTACTGTATTAGAAAATGGCACAGACGGATCAAACGCTACATTTACCGGTGACGTAACTGGTGACGTAACGGGTAATGCCGATACTGCTACTGCACTTAATAGCGCAATTGAAGTAAGCTTGTTTGGTGAAGTTACAGGCGCAACAACAACTGATGTTGATGGTTCTGGAAATATTATAATTGCAAACACTGCTATTACAGGCTTTGACGAAAGAGTGCAAGACGCCGCGGCATTATTGTTCAGTAACGCAACACATACCGGAGTAACTACTACTTATGATGATGGAGCAAGTTCGATTACTATCGATGTAAATGATCCAGTAATTACTATTGACGGGGCAGTTGACGGTTCTGCAACAATGACAGACTTAGGTGACGTAACTATTACTGTTACTCCGGCAAATGACTCTATCACACTAGGTACACATACGTCTGGTAATTATGTTGAAAGTTTAGTAGCAGGTACAGGTATTACATTAACTAATAATACTGGAGAAACTGCAACTCCGACTATTACCGCAGAAAATATTCCTAACGCATCATTGGATAATAGTGTAATTACTATTACAGACAGTCAAGGTACTCCGAACACACAGGATGTAGCACTAGGCGATACAATAACATTTGTTCCAGCAGCACCGATAGAAATTGCTGTATCAGCTACTAATAGTGTAAATGTCGGCCATGGAACATCTGGCGTAGTTGACGACACATATGGCGGCGCCGCAGCTATTCCTAGTTTTGTAGTAGACGAATATGGCCACATAACAAGTGCAATTGACAATGTTTTACCTTCACCGACTATTACTCTTCTTGCATCTGCTAATGGTGGTGTTAACGGTGCTGTTACATTAAGTGAATTAGCCGATGGTAATATTACAACAACATTAGCAGCAGCATTGACAAATATAACCGATATTGATTATACAGCAGGAGTTAATGGTGTCCTAAATGACGGTGATGTGTTAATATACGATTCTGTGCAAACTAAATGGAAACCGTTTGCATTACCAGGTGGTGCATCTGCTCCTACATTACAAGCTGTAACAGCTTCTGGAGCTACAACAAGCCTATCAATAGAAACAGGAGGGCTAACAACTCCAAGTATTACTGCTGACGGTCCTACCCTAACTATATCAGGAGGTACGGTAACGTTTGATGGAAGTATCGACGCAACAGCAGCTAGTACCAGTATAAGTGCAACTGAATTTTCCGGGCCTATTAAAGGTAATGTAACATCTACAGACGGTAACGATACATTATTAGTTGATGCAGCTAATGCACAGATTGATTATGCAAACGTAATCAATGGCCCTTCAATACCAGAACGTACAGAATTTTACCTACAGAGTACTGCACCGGCTGGGGCGGCCCCCGGTAGTGATTATATCGGAACTGGTAATTCATTTGATTTAAATTTAGGATTATGGACAGAAGTTACGTTTGCTAATAGGGTAGCTAATGGATTTGGTCCAGGAAGTGCAACATATGATCCTACACTAACTGGTATAACTTATTCACAATCTGGGTTTAGAGGATTTGAACAAGGCAGCACCTATGAAATAGATGTTACGTTAATTCCAAGTTATAGTAGTATAACTATTGCTAGTGTAGATCAATATATAATGTCAGCAAAAGATGTTTCAACTGTACTTACAAAAGATGTTTCAACTGGATATGTTGAACCTTCAATTGACCAAGGTACATCAATTAAACTTCACATGGTTGCTACATTTGAAAATTCAAATGCATCATCTAATATTGTAGAAATACTTTCTGATAGATCTCAGCAAGATCCTAATTATTTTATTGCACAAGCATATTGTAAAATTAGAAAAATCGTTTAATCTTTTAGCGAGTTACGAATATCTTTAAGAGTTAAAACTACGTCATGTAGTTTTTTCTCTGCGGAGCCAAGGTGCTTAGATAATTGAAAGATTTTATAAGTGCTCCACCACCACCAGTAAACTACACTAGAGAAAAATGCTATACCAATTATTACTTTTACTTTGCTTAGTAAATCACTATACCCAACAAAGTCTATCATAAAAATTAACCCGAGAGCAACTACTGGTAAAATACGTCCTAGAACGCCCCAAAGTCGTGTTTGCATAATTATTCCCTCTATGCGTTTATTTGTGAATTTGTCCAAACGTTTTCCACTCCCCCGGATTACCGGATCTAACACATATCCAACCTACGTATGATGTTGGCGCAGGATTTTGATTCCAAACAATATCACCTTTATTCCAGACACCGTTCTTTGGTGCCTTTTCGCCTACTGAAAATTTCTTACCCTCAAATTTTACAGGACCTGCTGTTACAATATCAGCATCAGGTGAGTTTACATTTATACCAAGCTTACCTTGGATATTAGTTTTTGCTTCTACATTACTACCGATAACAATATTGTTACCTGTGGCACTAATTTGAATACGTGGAACATTGTCTGTAACAATGTTTAGTGGTGTACTGCTAAAATTACCGATCTTACTTGATGTGTTTTCTACATCAATAATAAAATCGTTATCAAAACTAGCAATACCGATTGTTCCGTTTGGTTCTTCTACACCAAAACCTAGTCTGTTGGACACTGAACTATAGAACATAAACTGGTCTAGTTCAAAGTTACCATCTACTTGTAGTCCTTGTAGTCGTCCTACACGTTTTAGTTTTGATGTATGTATACTATCGCCTATTTTCTCTTTGTTAAGCATAGGCAGTCCGCCAATAAGATATTCTTTATCTCTATGGATATTAATATTTTCACTACTATAATATTGATCAGGATTATTATGAAGTACAAACTGCTTTGTTGCCTCGCCTGGATTTACCCAAAGTAATCCTTGATTGTATATGTTACCGCCTTTTGGTGCGTGGAACTGTAATGGCTCTGAACGTTCAATTCTGTTGTCGCTGGTAATTTCGTTTACATGCATACGCTCTGCTGTAAATGTTCCTGTGATAGTTAAATCACCTGCGAACGTAGCATCGTCCATTACAAGAGTATCTGTTTCTAGTACTCCTGTTTTTATTCTATCAGTTTCGATGCCTTCGTTGCTAACAATAAGTGCTTTCTTTGTTGCTTTATCTGTAATACCTTGGCTGTTGAATCCTGCAATGGTTCCGCCGCGGATATGCTCACCCTTTAAGCCACCGATAGGTATACTTGTATAATCAATCTTAGGAACAATAGCAGCAGCAGCGGCTGTTGCTTCTGCAATAATGTCAGTTCTAAATTGTGTGTTATCCCAGAATAAATTGCCCTTGATATTTACACTGCCGTCAAACGTAACGTTACCTAGCATACGCTGAGTTTGTATTGTAGGAGTTACAATACCGTCGTCCTTGACAGTAAGCACAACACTCGATGCATTGTCCTTAATACCTGTGCTGGCAAAATCTGTGTAAGTACCACCCTTTAGGTGATTACCTGTTAAACTGCGCTCGGTTATTTCGGGTGTAGACTGACTTACTAAAGCATTGTAAAGTGCGTCTACACCTGTTCTTAGATCTGTATTGCTCATACAGTATTTATCAGGTTACCTTCAGTAATATAGTATCCGGATTAAAACGACCATTAAGTTTTGTGTCTGTAGTAGGTATCTCATCTAAGAATTTACGCAGAGCTACTTTACCTGCACCTTTAAACTCTTTTAATTGGTCTGCAGGCTTGCGTAGCGTCTTCTGTATGCTTCGTTTCTCATCGAAGAACTGTAGTGTAGTGCCTTTTACTTGAAGCGTACAGGCGTCTTCTGCAACGTACTTACCTAGCTTACGTGTCTTAACATTAAACACCCACAGCTCTGTGGCACCAATAATAGTACTTGGATCAACACTTGCAAGTTTATACTTGTCATCTGTCTGCAGGAACTTAATTTTTTCTACAAGCTTCGTTGCGCTCTTTGCTTTTGGCTTACGTGTTTTACGTGTTGCTTTTGCACTCTCAATGATATAGTCTAGTGCTGCTTGAAGCTCTTCGATAGCAGTTGTATAGTTTTTAATATCTTTCTTCTTGATGTGTGCATAGCCTTCTTTTAACTGAGCCCATTGGTCTTGCTCATGCTCGTCCATCTTTTTAAGCTGACCAGCTGTAGGCATGCGCTCTAGGTCTTGAAAGTCTTTTAATGCGTCATTGTAAAACTTTTTCATTTTACGTGCGTGAGCTTGTGTTACACCTCTTTTAGTAAAGTGTGATTTAAAGTCAAAGCCCTTAGGATCAAAGTTGTCGCTATCTGTAATAAAGCCATCTAACCATTCATCAATGTCATCTGCTGCTGCTTGTGCTTGCTCAAAGATACGTTCTTGTATTGTAGGCACATACACGTTCTTCTTTGCTGTTTCTTCTTCTTTGTCTTCTTTTACAATAAGAGCGCCTTCTTCAGCAAGTGCTTTGATCCATACATCAAGTTTACCTACATAGTCAGTGTGAATAATCTCTGGCTTGTTCACCGTAAGATGAACCACAACTGCCCAATGACTCTTCCCGTCAATCTTCCAATTTGGTAGCTTATTAATAGCTGCGACTGTCTTCTTATCATAGTTGTCTTTGATATACTCACGTACCTTGGCTCCCCATGATTTAGACTCCATTAAGTAGTGTATATGATAGTGTGCCTTAACCCAACTAGTAAGCGGAACTGCATCCCATTCGTTACCACGACGTTTTGCACGTACTGCTTTTTTCTTAATTTTCACGCCTGCTACTTTTGCCATTGGAGTACCCTCTTTGCTAATTTAATAACAGTATATAGTCAAACAATGTTTTGTCAACCATTATGTTATGTAGACTCGTAAAGTTTCATCTTCGATTGTGTAAGTTATAGTTTCGCCCGGTTGGAGTTTAATTTTAAACTCTCTACCACGATTGTCAAACACTTCAACAGCCGTTAAGTTATTTAACTCATCAGCAGGAACGTCCGGCATGTCAGGTAAGCCAATATCGCCAAACTGTTCCATTATCATTCTAGTTGCATTACTGCTCATTATCCAAACCTTTTCTGTTTTTTAATTTCATTTAAAATCATTCGTTTACTTCGATGTTGTTCAAATTTACTATATGCTTCTTTAAGTGAAAAGTGACGTGCCCGAGTATGTTTTAACATAAGACATTGTTGTACTACTCTATGAATTGTTTCAGTAGGTTGAAAAAATTCAAGTGCAACTTTTTCTTTAGTATCAAAACTTATATATGCTAATGGAGTATCATTTGTAACCTTGAAAGAATATTCTGATTCTGGCTGAAAATAATATGCAGCTTGAATAGGCCTAATCCATTTTGAAATATTAAATGTTCCTGGTAATATGTTACCATGTCGAGTAAAATCTGTATGGTGTAAGAATGGATGCGAAACTGTAACATTTACACTGGTTTCTGAAAATAATAATATCCCTGTTTTAAGCTGAACACATCGGTTATTAAAATCTTGTAGAACTATCCAATTCTCAACATGTTGGCTATCAGGTGATTCCCAGCGTTCTTCTTTAGGAAAAATTTTTAAACTATATTCTAAAGGAGACCTTACTACAAATGTATTTTTTTGATGCTCGTTAAATGCACCACATCTAGGATATAAAGTATTCTTAATATCACCTTCGATATTATGTAAAAGTTTTGTTGGTTGATCAACAGCCAGAGTAAAGTCAGGGAGATCGTACTCGACAAAAGAGGTCCAATAAATCTTCATTAAGAAAACTCTGTTCTAATTCTTTCAATAAAATAATGAACACGCTCTTCGGGTGTACGCTTATCAATACCATGACCTAGTCCACATACCCAGCCAGTTCTATCTTCAACACCTTTCATCTGTTCGATGAACTCTTCTACCTTACCTTTAAATCTATCTTCAGGAAGTAGCATAAAGTTCTGATCAAAATTGCCTTGGATGAATCCGTCTTTCTTATTATCCATAATGTGTTTGATATCGATAGTTGCATCAAAGCCTACACCGCCCCACATCTTGTTTAACACAAGGTGTGATATGTCTGTAGTAATACCTTTTGCATAATATCCAATATCTGGGTTTACTAATTCGTTTAGTAGTCCAGAATAGTAATCTCTTAAAAATGTTCTGCCCATTGTTTGCAAACCACTATCAATCATAAGAACTTTTTCTGCGCCTGCTGCTAATTGCAGTTCAATGTTGCCTTGCAGTAACGGAACAATAACTTCTTTAAGATAGTACTGTTTAAAATCAACATGTGAGTTTTGATCTACGCCGTAATGCATTAGTGTCCATGGTCCAGCAACGAATCCGATTAAACTTTTATCAGCAGGTAAAACTTCTCTTGTTGCTTTAATTGCTTCTGCTTGAAACTGCATAAACTCAAGAGCCTTATCGATATCAAAATATCTTTCGTAATTTTCTTTTGTAATTAGCTCATTAAATTTTGGACCTGGATCAAAGTCTAGTTCTAATCCTAGTCCTTGGAATGGGTATACAATGTCACTAAACAAGATACTTACATCAAAGTCAAATTCTTGTATTGGGCCTAGCGCAACTTCTGCCGCTAGTTCTGGGTTTTTAGATAGCTGATCAAAAGTGTACTTTTCCTTCAACTTTTGATAGTGGCTATGGTATCGTCCTGCTTGTCGCATAAACCAAATAGGTGGACAATTCTGTGGGACTCGGCGGGCGGCGTTTTTAAATTTTGTGTTCATAATTATAATTATCTAGTCTTTATTTAATTTTATGCCGATACTGGTTAACATGCTATCTGCAAGCACTGTGTCAGCAATATCGTCTTGTTGTTCTATTGTATCGCACATCGATACTGTTTCTATTGCTTCCCACAGTAGCCCGTGTGTACGGTATGGCTGTGTCCATTTGTGTTCTGAATGATAGTGCATGTTACCTCCTATGTTTATGGTGCGCCCGGTAGGACTCGAACCTACGATCTACCCGTTATGAGCGGGGAGCTTTAACCAACTAAGCTACAGGCGCACTGTATAAACATAATAGCATTAACACAGTATAATGTCAAGAAGTTTTTGGTCTTGGTGGCAGGATTTGAACCTGCGATCTCTTGCACCCAAAGCAAGCGCCTTACCAGACTAGGCCACACCAAGATTGGCACCGGTGGAAGGAATCGAACCCTCGCTGTCGCGGTTTTGGAGACCACCGCTCTACCACTGAGCTACACCGGCATATTCATAAAAAAAGCCCTAACACGTTAATGCTAGGGCTGCTAAAATAACTTTTTAAAAAGTCATGTTAGAACAACCCCTACAATGTCGGGCACCACCAATTAATAAATGTTACTGTTCTAATCATCGTCTTATTCTTTCTTTGCTATGTAATTACTATACTACATTTATTTAGTGTTGTCAACCATTAATCTTGTCTTTTTCCGACACCATAGTCAATTACAACTGGAAAGCGTGGAACACCGTCATTACTGTACTCAAAGAATCTGCAAGTTACCCAGTTAGGCTTTTCTTCTGCTTCGAGCAGTTCTTTTAGTTTCGCTTGACTACCACGTACTCCGCTGCCGAACTGTGTACCATCTGGTAATGCAAGTACAAAACGTTTTGCATATCCAGTCCATGCACCTTGACCTTCAACTACTTCTACTACGTCAAACTCTTCTGTGATAAACTCTTTACGCTTGAGCAAGCTCTTGCTGCGCTTACACTGGTATGGAGCATTTTGCCGTACCATCTGTCCTTCGTAACCTGCTTCAGTATACTCGCCATACAATCGATCAATCTCTGCACTGTTGTTTGCAACGTCTGTGTGTACAAGCACAACCATATTGCCTGACACATTGTCAGCTAACCATTGCGAACGATCAGTAAACAATTTGTCTGTGTCGTTGTGGTCATACATATCGTAGATGTGATACTCAACAAGCTCTGCACTTTCTGCAATCTCTTCTGGACGACATTTTACTTTACGCACAAGGCTAACAATCTTTTCAAAGTTTGCTTTTAGCTCGTGATTATAAAGCTCGCCATCTAGCACAATATTTGGATTAGCATCAATGATAGGCTTGAGGCTTTCCCAAATGTGTGGGCAACTATTGATAGGCTTGCCGCCTCGTGTATGCATACCATGACGATCTACAATACAACGAATGCCATCTAGCTTAGGCTGTGTGTAACCATCTTCTACAGGTGTTTTTGTAAAATCGTGTGCAAGCATTGGCTTAAATATTTCGTAGCTGTCAATGTCTGCTACATTAGTAAAATATTCTTTGTCAGCTTTTTTAGTCCACTGTGACTGTGCTTCAGCTTCTGCTTGCTCTCTTGCATTAGTAGCATTAGCACGGCCAACGTTCTTAGCTTCACTCATGTTCCAAACACTTGTGATCTTTTCACCGTCGACTGTGCCGCTTATGCTACGGATGCCTGCAACATCATCTGAGTCGTATCCAACTTCTACAGTCCAAATACGAATTTTGCCTTTACTGTCACGTTTATATAGTGATTGTAAACTTGTAATGTTTTGCATGATGTTGCCCTCTTATCTGCTATACAAGTAATATAACATCAAATAAGAGTGTGTCAACCTTTTTATCCAGTTCTATGAATTAAATGGTATCCAAACTGTGTTTTTACTGGTTGTGAGATTTCACCTACTGGTGTTGCTACTGTTGCATCTTCAAAAGGCTTTACCATTTGTCCTGGACCAAACTCGCCTAGGTCTCCGCCATTTGCTTTACTTGGACAACTGCTGTTCGCTTGTGCTAGTGATGCAAAGTTTAATGCGTTTGCTTCTTTTAAAATGCTGTTCGCTTGTTCTTCTGTTTGTACTAAAATATGACTTGCTCTCATAACTGTTCCTTTACTGTTCTAAATGCACCTTCTGGTGAGTTAATTGCTGATACTAATTCGTCCCACATCTCAGGACTTATTTGTATAATATTATCGAGATCGTTTTCTGGATCATGCTGTGCAATAAAAACTATATCATCGTAGATTATAATTCTTAAATCATCATTAAATCCTGCATCATCTAATACATTGATTTCAATCTCGTCGTGATCCATTTCAACTGTATACATAATTTACCTTTAGTCTAATAAATTTATTTTACGCTGTACTTCATCAGGTGTTCCGCAATATGCAATATACTCCGGTCTACTATAGATAGTGTTTAATTGATTTTCTAAGAAGGCTTTGCGTGTTTCGCATATTTCCATTGATTTCATTTCTAAAGGCATCCAACCTTCTAACAAAGTCGGCTCGCCGTCTATAATAAAAAATACTGCTAGGAATATGTTAGTCACATGTTCTCCTTTGATAAGCAGTTTTTAGACCTGCTTAGGTCTTCCTGGGCACCATTTGCTCAGTTGTTTTACAAGGGGAACAAAACCCTTGGGCATATCTGGTGCGCCTGGAGGGACTTGAACCCCCACGCCGTAAAGCACTAGAACCTAAATCTAGCGTGTCTACCAATTTCACCACAGGCGCAATAATGGTGCTCCCACACGGACTCGAACCGCGGACCTATTGATTACAAATCAATTGCTCTACCAGCTGAGCTATAGGAGCACTGGTTATCTTCTTACTCTGCAAGTTGGACAAAAGTCTCCATGTCCTAGTTCTGCTTTACATTCTGGACATTTAGTAATCATTTTATCTTCCTTACTATTAATATACATTCTAAGCATTTGATTGTCAAGTACTTTCTGCAGGTATTTTTAAACAAAGTGCTTGGGTGCCATCGTTGTAATGTCCGTTGCCTTTACCTACCTTCTTGCTCAATACTTCTCGTGCTTGAAAACATTTGATCATTGTTGGGTGATAACTTACTACTTCTGCTTGAGCAGTTCCGTTAAATAAAATAAAGATTAAAACATACATGCCGTGCCTCCACTATTACTTAGTGACACAGTTATAATAAACTACCTAACCTGGCTAACTTATTTTTCAGCAGACCCTTTTTTGCCACAATGAGGACAGTGAAGTTGCATACGTTCTATACATAGCTTGTCTTCCATTGTAGCATAGGTAAACCAATTCTTACAGTTAGTACAAGTTAGGTGCCAAATTGTTTCTTTGACAGCCTTAAACATAGTGTTATTTATGTCATGCAATGGTAGAGATAGGTGGACTCGAACCACCGACCTTTCGCTTATCAGGCGAATGCTCTAACCAACTGAGCTATATCTCTATACTGGCAGCCCGTAGGGGAATCGAACCCCTCTTTCTAGGTTGAAAACCTAGCGTCCTAACCGATAGACGAACGGGCCATATGGTGGAGAATAGCGGGTTCGAACCGCTGACCTATGCCTTGCAAAGGCATCGCTCTCCCAACTGAGCTAATTCCCCATTATGGCGCGGTTGACGGGACTCGAACCCGCGACCCCCGGCGTGACAGGCCGGTACTCTAACCAGCTGAGCTACAACCGCGCATGGCAGTGAGACTGGGATTCGAACCCAGGGAACGCTTTCACGTTCTTCGGATTAGTAATCCGACGCTTTCGGCCACTCAGCCACCTCACCTTATATATGGCTCCGCAGGTAGGGGTCGAACCTACGACCAATTGATTAACAGTCAACTGCTCTACCACTGAGCTACTGCGGAACAACATAGTACTTATAGGTAATAAATACTATGATGGCGGAAAACGAGGGTAAGCCCAAAATCTCTAAAGCAGATCTAGTACTCCTAGCAATAATCTTTATTGTTTGGCTAGATACGTCTTGGCTTGATATAACATATAGCACTTATGTACTTAATGTTAGAGACTTTGTATTTTCCCTGTTTCCCTTTCTTTAGTTAGCGTTAATGCTTACACTAACTGGAATACGATCACCTACACGATAATTGTTATAGGTAAAGCTTTTACCACGTACACCATTCCACTCATAACGAATGGTATAGTTTTTAATAGTATTAACAGTTTCGTTAGTATATTCAGTTGCACATTGCTGTTGTTGTTGATAACCAACAATACCTTGCTTTGGCTTGTTTGCATTGTCATTTGCAATCAATCCACCAATCACTGCGCCTGCTGCTGCACCGCTATCTTTACCAGATGCAGTTCCGCCAAGCAGTCCGCCGATAATCATACCGCCAAGAATATCACTTGAACTAGCACCACTACCGCCGCCTACATTACCATAGATCGGAACATCAACAGTTCTACAACGGCGTACCGGTGTGCTGATAGTTTCTGTCCTGTAATTAGGCTTTACGTTTGTAATAGTTGCGTATTGTTGTGCAATCGCTGTGGTTGCTGTCATTGCAAGTGCTGCGGTTGTTACTAATAATTTGTTCATGTCTTACCTACATTGTTTGTGTGTATACTAACATTATAACATCAATGATAACGTTGTCAACCATTATCGTCGTACCTAAACCACTCTTCTTTATAAATTTCTACAATCTCTGCATTGTTCATTCTGTCGTATCTAAAACTACGCCATGCCTGTGCTGTGAGATCCCAAACACTAACGACAGCATCTGAAATCTCACGAACTTTCTTTTGGCTCATTGTGTCTGTTTTAGTTGCAGCTGGTTTCATATCCTCACGGAGAGTGCAAGTCATTACACGCTTATCACCGTTGAGTTTATTAAAGTCTATTACTAAAACATTTTGCTCTAAAAGGAGTTTTAGGTCCGACTTAGTTGGAACTCCTTTTATTGCTGCAACTGTTTCAGCGACTAGTGACGACTTGGTCGGCGAGTCCATAATCTACTGCTTCCTGTGCTGTCATAAAGAAATCTCTATCCATATCTTGTTCGAGCTGTTCGTATGTCTTGCCTTTTGTATTATGCTTGACATACAACTCTGTAAGATTTTTCTTAAGATATGTAATTTCTTTGTACTGAATTTCAATATCACTTTGCTTGCCGCCAGCACCGCCACTTGGTTGGTGAATCATTGTACGACTCTGTGGCAACACAAAACGTTTACCAGCTGCGCCTGCTTGTGCTAGGAACGAACCCATCGAACATGCTTGGCCCATTACAATAGTATGTACTGGTGCTTTGATATATTGCATTGTATCATAAATTGCCATGCCGCTAGTAATAACACCGCCGGGCGAATTGATATATAATTTAATTGCTTTGTCTGTGCTTTCTGCTTCTAAGAAAAGCATCTGTGCTACAATTACATTTGCACTATAATCTTCTACAGGACCATTCAACATAATGATACGGTCTTTTAGTAGTCGACTGTAAATATCGTAGGAGCGTTCGCCTTTTGCTTCTTGCTCTACTACCATAGGTATTAATGGCATTTATACTTTCCTTAATTCTGGCATCGGCTGTATCGACTGACTATCAATGTAGTCGCCGTCAGATTGGTATGCTCTTGATGCTATTTCTTTAATAATTGAACCGTTGCGATAACGATATGTAATAATCTCACGACGTACTACGCCGTCGACGTCAGCCTCGAACGCTGCTGTAAATGGACCTTCGCTCATCTTCTACTCCTTGTTGTAGCAATCTCAGTAGGACCAGTGCTTTGGAATTGCATTCCAGCTGCTGCACCTCTATAGTCTTTGCTCACTTCGTTAAATCTTAATGTAACTTTTACTTGACGATTAAGACTTGCTGTAAGCATTTGCGAAGGCTTATACTCTAAAACCTCCGCAACTACTGTGTTGTCATTATCCGTACAAGTAATTTTACAAGTATCTTCGTAATGTTGCATAATAATTCCTAATGTAACGTTTCGTTATCAATATTAGGATCAATACCGAAAAACGCTTTACAAAGCTCTACTATTACTTCTGGTATTTCGTCATCGTCCTGGCCTTCGGGTATCCATATACCTTTTAGCTTACCTTCTTCAGAAATAATTAAACCATAATCACGTTCGTCTAAGGCATCACCAAACTCTAGTTCTTCGTTCATAATAACTCCTAACGTTACGCTTAGTATACAGGAAAATTACGCACTTGTCAAGCCTAATCGTGATACTCTTTGATACAAATAATATCATTAGGATCGCCATCGAACGTTTCGAGAGCGTCTTGCAGGTTAACTGCTTTGATGTGATATTCTACTTCTGAAGTTTCGATAATAAACATTTTATTTCTCCCAATGTTTTAGTAGTTCTAAATCGTCGCCTTGACCACGTGTCTTGATGTAGCCTTGTTCTATTAAACTGTCAACAACAGCTTCAGCAAGTTCTGTTACTGCTGATTTTTGTCCCATATAATACCCTAGTGCTGTAAACACTATTGCTGTACCTAATAGGAATAGTTCTTCAATACCGATCATCTTTACACCTTATATATCTTGACATAATTAAGTCGTGTTTCGTTTGCGCCAAACAGTGTATTAACCTGTTTCTCTTTTACCTTACCTTTTATTTGTTTCATATCGCCGATAGCATGATCGAACTTGTTCATAAACGATACAAGATTGCCGTCCATTACTGCTGTATAATTATATGACTCCCACATGCTGCTATACCGCTTGTCGAGGATCTTTACAACGCCTTCAACTTTATCGCCGCTATTGCCTAAGTACTGTGAGTTGCGATATTCAATACGGATCTCTTTCTTAAGACCAGTTTCGTGTTGATCACGTTTTACAAATTCTGGAATAAAAGCAATACGGCCTAATGCATTTACAGGAACTGTGTCGTCTGATACACATGCCAGCATGTCTTTTTTAAAATCATCTAAGTCGCCTAAACCAAGCATAATGTAACGCTTGAGCCATTTCTGCGTTTCTGCTACTGCTGCATAATCTTCTTCTGTAGGAGAAAAGCCAGTAAAGTCTGAAGGAAGATAAGTTTTATTTTCTTCAAAGAAAAACTTAACAAGCTCTTTATTAGCAAACTTAGTTTTGTTTTCATCTTCACTGAAACGCTGCGTATGTTTGATATAAGTGCATCCGTTAATACGATATGCAGCATGGGCAACAGCAAGTGCTTTTTGTAATGGTACAGTTTTTAGCGGCAGTCGGTTTGGATTTTCAGCAGGTACGTAGCTATTGTTAACTACCATCGATGTTAGTGGATTCTTTGTAAACATTGTATGCCTCTTTTTGTGCCTATGCATATACATAGCACATTTTTTAAGACTTGTCAACCGAAAAATTTATTTTTGTTAGTAATTACTGCTTCATCATCGTATGGATCACTTCCGTCAAAACGATAGTGATAACGTAGTCCGTCTGCACA
>Ga0209659_1000289_pt1 | contig 32547 bp, 29 predicted proteins | sample SaaInlLV_10m_DNA_FD_184658 | JGI IMG/M metagenome (GOLD analysis project Ga0209659, IMG submission 184658) | Marine microbial communities from expanding oxygen minimum zones in the Saanich Inlet - SI072_LV_10m_DNA (SPAdes) (version 2) | ecosystem: Environmental > Aquatic > Marine > Intertidal... | reverse complement strand
AGTAAATGTTGCTGCTTCAAGGGGAAATATTTATTCAGATGATTTATCATTATTAGCGACCTCTATTCCTGAATATGAAATTCGATGGGACGCTAAACAAGTTGATAAAGAACTTTTTGAAGAAAATGTAAATGATTTAGCATCGCACCTTTCAACTCTTTTTAACGATAAAACAGCCTCTGAATATTCTTCCCTTCTCAGAAAAAGTTGGATGCAAAAGAAGCGGTATGCTTTGATTAAAAGAAAGGTTAACTACAACGAATTAAAGTCCTTAAAGCGGTTTCCAATTTTCAAAGAAGGGCGATATAAAGGTGGCTTCAGATATATACAGCTTAACAATAGGCAACAACCTTTTCAAGAAATTGCTAGCCGAACTATAGGCTATCACAAGCAACACTCCAAGTCGGTTGGTATTGAAGGTGCTTTCAACTTTGATTTGAAAGGGAGAGATGGCGAGCGTCTTGAGCAACGTCTTGCAGGAAATGAGTGGATGCCAATTCGAGAAAGAGAGTCCTTTCCAGGTAAAGATGTCATTACTACCATAGACATTCGCTTTCAAGATGTAGCCCATAAAGCTTTGGAAGATAGATTGCGGTTTCATGATGCCGATTTTGGTACAACTGTATTGATGGAAGTATCTACAGGAGCGGTAAAAGCCATTGTAAACCTAAAGAAAAATGATAATGGCAGTTATGTAGAACGCTACAATTATGCCATCGGTCAAAGTGTTGAGCCTGGCTCAACATTTAAGTTAGCCTCTGTCATCGCAGCACTTGAAGATGGTTATGTCAACGAAAACGATTCAGTAAATACAACCGGCGGTAGCCATAAGTTTTACGATAGAGTTATGCGTGACTCAAGAGAAGGTGGCTATGGAACAATTTCGTTAGAAAGGTCTTTTACAAAATCATCCAATGTCGGTATTTCAAAACTCATCAATAAACACTACAAGTCTAACCCTTCTCAATTTGTAGATAGGCTGTACAGTATGGGGTTAAATGAGGCGCTAGGCATTTCATTGTCTGGAGAAGTGAAGCCTAATATCAGACATCCAAAACAATCAAATACTTGGTCTGGAACTACTTTGCCTTGGATGTCTATCGGTTACGGAATTAAGCTAACACCTATTCAAATATTGAGTTTTTATGCTGCCATTGCCAATGACGGGCAGCAGATGAAACCGTATTTCGTACAGTCGATAATGAATAATGGAATGGTTGAAAAAAACTATTTGCCAGAAGTATTAAATCCTTCGATTTGTTCCATGACTAGTATCAAAAAAGTGAAGAAAATGCTAGAGAATGTTGTCGAAGAAGGTACGGCAAGAAATATTAAAACAAGGCAATATAAAATTGCAGGTAAAACAGGTACTACCCAGTTAATTATTGACGGCAAGTATATAAAGGAGAGAAATTTAGCCTCTTTTGTAGGTTACTTCCCAGCTGACAAGCCTAAATACGCTTGTATTACAATGATAAATGACCCATTAGAAAATGGAAGTTATGGTGGAGATGTTGCTGCTCCTGTTTTCAGAGCCATCTCAGATTATGTATACAATACAGATCTATCATTACAACAACCAGACACTATTGAGCATCAGCAATCACCTGTCTCTAAAGATGGCTATAAAACAGATTTAGCCCATGTGTTAAACGAATTATCAATTGATATTTCTGATGATAATCATCTATCGGAATGGGTACTTACTAACGCTAAAAAAGACAAAGTAGAATTTAACACTAGAAACATATATAAAGACCTTGAAAACAATATGATGCCAAATATAAAAGGCATGGGTCTTAGTGATGTACTCTACCTCTTGGAAAACTATGGGTTGAAGGTGAATTACAGTGGAAGAGGTAGTATAAAATCACAATCGATTAACAAAGGTCAACAAATACGAAAAGGTCAACAAATCAATATAGTGCTATCGTGAAGTTATTACAGGACATATTATATAAGGTTGAAATGCTTGAGTGTGCAGGCTCAACTCATATAGCTATTCCTCAAATTTGTTTTGACTCAAGAAATGTAGCCAAAGACTCTTTGTTTGTTGCTGTTAGAGGTACTCAAGTAGATGGACATAAATTCATCGAACAAGCTATTGAAAAAGGTGCTATTGCTATTTTGGCTGAAGAATTACCTTTGACCAAGCCAGAGGGAGTAACTTATATAAGGGTAAATGATAGTTCTCAATCATTGGGCATACTTGCAGCTAACTTTTATGACAATCCATCAGAAAAATTAGATGTTGTAGCGATTACTGGAACAAACGGAAAAACATCGGTAGCTACATTATTACATGAATATTATCAATCAATTGGGGAGAAAGCAGGATTGCTTTCTACTATTGTCAACAAAATAGGTTTTAATACTCTGCCATCAACCCATACCACCCCAGATGCATTAAGCATTAATCAGCTGTTATCAGAAATGGTAAAAGAAGGCTGTAAGTATTGTTTTATGGAAGCAAGTTCTCATGCTATTCATCAAAACAGGATGTTTGGCTTAGCATTGAAAGGAGCTATTTTTATGAATATCAGTCATGACCATTTGGACTACCACCAAACATTTGACGATTATATTTTAGCAAAAAAAGCCTTGTTCGATTACCTTCCAAGCGATGCCTTTGCATTAGTGAATAAGGACGATAGACATGGACAAACCATGTTGCACCACTGCACAGCTAAAGCGCACACATTTGCTCAGAAATCTTCGGCTGACTTTAAAGTAAAAATCTTAGAAAGCCGATTCGATGGTATGTTGCTAAACTGTGATGGTAAAGAGGTATGGACCAAGTTGATAGGAAAATTTAATGCCTATAACCTTTTGGCAATTTACTCAACAGCAATTTTATTGGGACAAGATGAGACCCAAGCACTCACAACAATAAGTGCTTTAAACAGTGCTGAAGGACGCTTTGATATAAGCCGTTCTGACGATGGAAAAGTAGGTATCGTAGATTATGCTCACACACCCGATGCTTTACTCAATGTTATTAATACCATCAATGATATAAAACAAGACCAAAAGTTAATCACAGTGTTTGGTTGTGGGGGTGATAGAGATAAAAGTAAGCGTTCAAAAATGGGGAAAATCGCTTCTGAACTAAGTGAAAAAGTGGTTGTTACTAGTGATAATCCACGTTCTGAAAATCCAGATAATATTATTGAAGAAATACTGTCTGGAGTGGAAGCTGGAAACCTCAAAAAAGTACTCACTATTAGTGATAGAAAAGCAGCTATTAAGACCGCCTGTTCATTAGCACAACAAGGAGATATTATCCTTATTGCTGGCAAAGGACATGAAAAGTACCAAGAAATAAAGGGAGACAAATTGCCTTTTGACGATAAAGAAGAATTGAAACACACATTTAACCTATTACAAGACTAATGCTTTATTATCTATTTGAATATCTCGATTCTACTTACCAGCTTCCAGGAGCAGGAGTATTTCAATACATTTCTTTTAGGGCAGCAATGGCAGTGATTACTTCTTTATTAGTGTCAATGGTCTTTGGTGGTCGTATAATAAATTTCATTAGAAACAAACAGATAGGTGAAGAAGTAAGAGAGCTTGGACTACAAGGAGAAGCACAAAAGAAGGGAACTCCAACAATGGGCGGGCTCATCATCATAGCAGCTATTTTATTACCAACGATTTTATTCGCAAAGCTTTCAAACATATATATCATCCTAATGATAATATCTACAATATGGTTAGGCATAATTGGCTTTATTGACGATTACATCAAGGTCTTCAAAAAAGATAAAGAAGGCTTAGCAGGACGATTTAAAATCATTGGACAAGTTGGTCTAGGAATTATCATAGGATTTACAATTTACTTCAACGACGGCATAACTATTAAAGAAGAAATTAGAGGCGATGCAGTGGTAAATCAAGAAGTTGTATTTGGAGAAGAAATAAAATCTCTCAAGACAACTATTCCATTCGTAAAAAATAATGAATTTGATTACTCAAGATTAGTCTCTTGGATGGGAGATGATGCTGAATCATATGCCTGGATAGCTTTTGTTTTAATTGTCATTTTTATAGTTACAGCAGTTAGTAATGGTGCAAATATGACCGATGGATTGGACGGCTTAGCCACTGGTACTTCAGCAATTATTGGAGTGACTTTAGGTATTCTGGCCTATGTTTCGGGTAATGTATTCTTTGCTGACTATCTTAACATAATGTACTTGCCGAACTCAGGGGAGTTAGTGATTTACATGGCATCCTTTGTGGGGGCTTGTGTAGGCTTTCTTTGGTACAACTCTTTCCCAGCACAAGTTTTTATGGGTGATACAGGAAGTTTAGCACTAGGCGGAATAATAGCCGTATTCGCAATAGCAATAAGAAAAGAATTATTGATACCGGTCTTATGTGGAATATTCTTAGTAGAGAATCTTTCAGTAATGATGCAGGTATCCTATTTCAAGTATACCAAAAAGAAGTTTGGAGAAGGAAGACGCATATTTAAAATGGCACCCTTACACCATCATTTTCAAAAACTAGGTATGCATGAAAGTAAAATAGTAACACGGTTTTGGATTGTGGGAGTGATGTTAGCAATACTAACGATTGTCACACTAAAACTAAGATAATGGAAAAAGTAGTTGTGTTAGGCGGCGGAGAAAGCGGTTGTGGAGCAGCTGTTTTAGCACAACAAAAAGGATTTAGTGTATTTCTTTCTGATAATGGAAAGATTAAGGAGAAATACAAAAATGTTCTTACACATAATGAGATTGAGTGGGAGGAAGAGAAACACACCGATTCACGTTTTTTCGATGCTGATATTATTATTAAAAGCCCTGGTATTCCAGACACTATTCCAATAATAATGGACTTGAAAGAAGCAGGAATACCTGTAGTTTCAGAAATAGAGTTTGCAGTTCAATTTACAGATGCAAAAATTATTGGAATTACTGGTAGTAACGGAAAAACAACTACAACCCTTCTGATTGGGCATATGCTAAAAAAAGCAGGGCTCAATGTAGGTGTTGCAGGAAATATTGGTGAAAGTTTTGCCTTACAAGTTGCTACTGAAAAATACGACTACTATGTTTTGGAACTCAGTAGCTTTCAACTTGACGGAATACGTTCCTTCAAACCTCATATAGCAATTCTGCTAAACATTACTGCCGACCATTTGGACAGGTATGCTAATAATTTTCAGAATTACATTCAATCTAAACTAAGAATTACAATGAATCAGGACAGTAGTGACTATTTAATCTATTGTGATGATGATAGTAACATAACTGAACATTTAACGACACAAGCACAGTGTTTACCTTTTTCCATAAAGAAGACGCAAGAACAAGGTGCTTATTTAGATAAGGATGAAATAAAATTAAACATTAATGATAAGTCATTTATTATGAATATTCAACAACTAGCCCTTCAGGGCAAACACAACATCTACAATTCCATGGCGGCATCTATTGCTTCTAGGATTTTAGATTTAAAGAAAGATATAATAAGAGAAAGTCTTATTGATTTCAAAAACGTAGAACACCGACTTGAGAGAGTGATAAAAGTTCACGGAATTGAGTTTATCAATGATTCTAAAGCAACAAATGTAAACTCTACTTGGTATGCGCTAGAAAGCATGACTAAAAATACCATATGGATAGTTGGTGGAGTAGACAAGGGAAACGACTATTCTTCACTAATACCATTAGTAAAAGAAAAAGTCAAGGCTATTGTTTGCTTAGGAGAAAATATTGAGTCAATAAAAAACTCTTTTGAGAATACTGGAGTAGAGATGCTTTATGCTTCAGATATGAAAGAAGCTGTGAATTTATCATACAGTAGTGCATTAAAAGGTGACGCTGTATTATTATCTCCAGCTTGTGCAAGTTTTGATTTGTTTGAAAACTATGAGCACAGAGGATATGAATTTAAATCTATGGTCAGAACATTATAAATGGGCTTATTTAAAAAATATATCAACTTAGAAGGTGACACCCGAATTTGGGCGGTGATATTCTTCTTAGTGTTTGTTTCCATTGTAGTGGTGTATAGTGCAACAGGTGGTTTAGCCTATACATCTTATGGAGGAAATACTTGGTATTTATTTTTTAAGCACTGTAGATTCCTTATTGTAGGATTAATATTCATTTATTTCATTCATAAAATTCCTCATAAATACTATTCTAGACTTGGACAGTTGGGGTTCATAATTGCCATACCAATACTAATCTACACAGTAGCTTTTGGCACATCATTAAATGATGCGAGTCGATGGATTACCATTGGCGATATGCCAATAAATACCTTTGAAATTGGAAAAATTGCCATCACAGTATTTTTAGCACGTCAATTAGTTAAAATTCAAGACAACATTACCGATTTTAAAAGTGTAGTGTGGAAATTATTTGCACCACTTCTTTTGGTGTGCGCCATCATTTTCCCAGCTAATTTCTCAACAGCCGCTATGATATTTGCCGCTAATCTTATGCTATTGTATTTAGGCGGTGTGCCATTTAGATATTTATCCTTACTAGTAGTTGGAATCATCGGTTTAGGAGCCATTGTAATAAGCCTATCACTTACCATTCCTTCTCTACAAAAAACATTCCCAAGAGCTCAAACTTGGGTAAATAGAGTTAAGAATTTTTCACAAGATACATCTGTGAGTAGCGATGCTAATTATCAAGTGACACATGCAAAAATTGCCATAGTCAACGGAGGTATAAAAGGCAGAGGCCCAGGTAAGAGCACACAAAGAAATGTATTGCCATTACCAAACTCCGATTACGTTTATGCCATTCTTATTGAAGAATGGGGGGCTTTGGGAGGTATAGCCGTTGTCTTTGCATACATCGTTTTACTATTACGAGGTAAACGTATTTTTAATTTAGCCTCTGACCCATTAGCAGCATATTTAGGAGTAGGACTAAGTATATCATTAGTGTTTCAAGCCTTTATAAATATGGCGGTTGCAGTAGATTTATTCCCCGTAACAGGACAAACCTTGCCAATGATAAGTATGGGTGGAGTATCTGTAATATTTACTTGTATATCATTGGGGATTATATTGAGTACAAGTAAAGGAATTAACGTATCAAAAATCAGTGCCAATGTCAGTTAAGGTAATCATAAGCGGCGGCGGTACTGGAGGACATATCTTTCCAGCGATTTCGATTGCAAACGAATTGAAGTCCAGAATAAAAGACATTGACATTCTTTTTGTGGGAGCAAAAGGGCGAATGGAGATGGAGAAAGTGCCTAAAGCTGGATACCCTATAAAAGGATTAAGTATTAATGGCTTTCAAAGAAATTGGCGAGACACAAGAAATCTATCATTTCCATTTAAATTACTATTTAGCTTATTAAAGTCTTTCTTCATCGTTAGAAAATTTAAACCTGCTGTAGTCATAGGAACAGGTGGTTATGCTAGTGGTCCTTTATTATTTGTGGCATCTAAATTGTCCATACCCGCTCTTATTCAAGAACAAAATTCATTTCCGGGAATCACTAATAAATTGTTATCAAAGTCAGTACAAAAAATATGTGTTGCCTATGAAAATATGCAACGATTCTTCCCTGAAGATAAACTTTTGCTATTGGGTAATCCTATCAGAAAAGATTTGATTGATAGTTCATCCAAAAAGGCACAAGGCATTAAGCATTTTGAATTGGATGAAAATAAGTCCGTTGTTTTAGTAATAGGAGGGAGTTTAGGAGCTAGAACCATAAATGAATCCATGGCAGCTTTGATTGATGATTTAGAATCTAATGACATTCAATTGATATGGCAAACTGGAATCTCATTTGAAAAAGAAGCCTTAGAACTCACAGATAATAAAAAGAATATTCAAGCGAGTGCATTTATATACGAAATGGATTTGGCTTATAGTGTTGCAGATATTATTATTTCTAGAGCTGGAGCGAGTACGATTTCAGAGCTATGCTTGGTAGGAAAGCCATCGATACTTGTTCCTTCGCCGAATGTTTCGGAAGACCATCAAACCAAAAATGCGATGGCTTTAGTTGATAAAAGTGCAGCTATTATGGTAAAAGATATAGAAGCAAAAAACGATTTGGGAAACACATTAAGAGAATTGCTCAAAGACAACAAAAAACAAGAGGAATTAGCTAAGAATATAAAAAAACTAGCAATTGTTGACTCCTCGAAATTAATAGTAGATGAAGTATTAAAGTTGATAGATTAAATGAATATTAAATTATTTGAAAAACTTTATTTTATTGGTGTCGGCGGCATAGGAATGTCGGCACTAGCACGCTATTTTAATTCAAAAGGCTTAGAAGTATGTGGCTATGACAAAACACCTTCAGAATTAACCAATCAACTTCAAGAAGAGGGTATTGATATACATTTTGATGCTAATCATATTCCTGAACACATTAAAACTACTAATCATCATTCACTATTGGTGGTATATACACCAGCAGTGAGTTTGGATAGCTATCAGCTTCAATATTTTAAACCCAAAAAGTGGAATGTATTAAAACGTGCAGAGCTATTAGGACTCATTACACAAGATGCCTATACTATAGCCGTTTCAGGAACACATGGTAAAACCACTACTTCTTGCATTTTAGCCCACATACTAAAGAGTTGTAACATTGATTGCACTGCCTTTTTAGGTGGGATAAGCACTAACCTTAACTCTAATCTACTATTATCTAAAAAGGGCAATATAGTGGTTGTTGAAGCCGATGAGTATGATAAATCGTTTCTAAAGCTCAATCCAGATATAATTGTAGTAACATCTGTAGACGCTGATCATTTAGATGTGTATCAAGATGCGAATGATGTTAAAAATACATTTAAAGCTTTCGTTAATAACCTCAAGTCAGAGGGCATGTTGTTGGTCAACAAAACAATTGATATTAATTTCAAGACCGACAATGATACGTTACAACTAAGCTACTCATCATCGGTCAAAGCAGATAACTATGCTACAAACTTGAGATTAGAAAATGCAAACCAAGTTTTTGACGCACAGTTCGTTGATATTTTACCAGGTCAAGTATATGAGCATCAGCTTAAAGACGTAGTGCTGAAATTACCTGGAAAACATAATGTAGAAAATGCCCTTGCAGCAACAGTTGTAGCTTCATATTTAGGCGCAAATTCTGCAGATATAAAATCAGCTATCGCCTCATTTAGAGGTGTCAAGAGAAGATATGAGTTTCATGCTAATGGAAAGTATGTATACATTGATGACTACGCTCATCATCCTGAAGAAGTGAAAGCTACTCTGGAAGCTACTAAACAGTTGTTTCCGAACAAGAAAATAACAGCAGTATTTCAGCCTCATTTATACAGTAGAACTCGTGATTTTGCAGATGAATTTGGAGAGTCTTTGTCTTTGGCAGATGAGGTTTTATTATTGGATATTTATCCTGCTAGAGAGCTCCCAATAGAAGGTGTTAGCTCAGAAATGTTGTTGGAAAAGATTTCTAAAAGTGAAAAACACCTCATTCCTAAAGAGTTATTACTAGAAGAGTTGACCCATCCTAAAAGAGAAGTATTACTAACAATGGGTGCTGGAGATATTGACATATTTATTGAACCACTAACACAATCTTATCAAGATGAAGTGGATTAGTATCATAACACATACCATTTTATTTGCTGGCTTGATAGTATTATTAGGCTTCACCAGTATGCGACATTATGAGAAAAAATGTACGGATTATCGTGTTGACCTTGGTGTTCAGGAAGGCTCTTTAATTACTCAAGGAGAAGTCATACTGCTTATGGAGTCAATCTCCGATAGTATAGTTGGTCAGTCAATATCTCAATTACCACTCTATGAAATTGAGAATAAAATCGAGCAGCAAAAAAACATTGAAAATGCTGAGGTGTATGTTATCCTCAGTGGCCGATTAAAAATTGATGTAGAACAAAAAGAACCAATAGTACGTGTAAAGTCTGCCAATCAAAAAGAGTTTTACATGGATGAAGAGGGCTCAATTTTCGACTTGTCATCAAACTATACCAAACGCTTGTTAGTTGCTAACGGTAATATAAAAGACAGTATCGATTTGTCGACTATAAATATATTAGCGGCTCATATTAATTCTGACCCTTTTTTAAGATCTCAAATCATTCAGATTTATATAAAAGAAAACAAAGAAATAGAATTAATACCTAGAGTTGGAAATCACAATATCCTTTTAGGAAATATAAATGGATATGAAGAAAAGTTTAAAAAATTAAAGTTGTTCTATTCTGAAGGCGTAAAGCAAACAGGATGGAATAACTATAAAGAAATAAATCTGAAGTTTAAAGATCAAATTGTTTGTGTAAAAAAATAAATAATTATGGATAGTATCTCAAGTATAGCTGTTGGTTTAGATATCGGTACAACTAAAATTACTGTTATTGTTGGACGAAAAAACGAGCACGGAAAAATAGAAATTCTTGGCATGGGTAAGGCGCCATCAACGGGTGTTATGCGTGGCATTGTATCTAATATTGATAAAACTACTCAATCCATTCAAAAAGCCTTGGAAGAAGCCATTGATTCTTCAGGATTAGAACTTAAAAATGTGAATGTTGGTATTGCAGGTCAGCACATAAAAAGCCTACAACACAGAGGTCAACTCGTCAGAGAAAATTTAGAAACGGAGATTAATGATGCCGACATCGATAAGCTAATGCAAAACATGTACAAGCTAGTGATGGTGCCAGGTGAAGAAATCATACACGTTATACCACAGGAATACATTGTCGATAAGCAAGATAATTTCCCGGACCCAAGAGGAATGGTTGGCGTTCAGATAGAAGCTAACTTCCATATTATAACCGGTCAGACAGCAGCTATCTCTAATATTAAAAAGTGTGTAAATAACGCTGGTCTTGCCATGACAGACCTTACCCTTGAGCCTTTAGCATCTGCCACCTCTGTACTAGATGTTCAAGAGTTAGAAGCTGGAGTTGCACTTGTAGATATCGGAGGAGGAACTACTGATGTTGCTATTTTTAAAGACGGAATCATACGACATACCGCAGTAATTCCATTTGGAGGAAACATTATTACTCAGGATATAAAAGAAGGCTGCTCCATATTAGAAAATCAAGCAGAACTCTTAAAAGTAAAATTTGGTTCTGCCCTTGCAAGTCAGAATAAAGAAAATGAGATTGTATCAATTCCAGGATTACGAGGAAGAGAACCAAAAGAAATCTCACTCAAAAACTTAGCCAATATTATTCAAGCTAGAGTAGAAGAAATCATAGAGTTAGTACACCATCAGATTAAAAACTCTGGTTATGAAAGAAAACTAATTACAGGAATTGTGCTTACAGGTGGTGGTAGCCAACTTAAACACATTGGACAATTAGTAGAATTCCACACTGGAATAGAATGTAGAATAGGCTATCCAAACGAGCATTTATCATCCAATTCACCGATAGATGTCAGTAGTCCAATGTACGCTACAGGTGTAGGATTAGTAATGAAATATTTAGAAGAGGATAATGGCGATGAGCTAAGTACAATCTCTGGAAAAACTACAAACAATGGAGGGTTGGGTGACATCTTTAAGAAGATGCTCGACACAATTGATAATTTTTTAACAAACGACGAATAAACTGAACTTTTAACAAATTAATAACTAAGACAATGACAAACGAAAGTGTATTAGCATTTGATTTACCAAAAAACCAATCATCGGTCATAAAAGTGATAGGTGTTGGCGGAGGCGGAAGCAATGCTGTGAACTACATGTATGAACATGGAATCGAGGGGGTTGACTTTGCGGTTTGTAATACAGACCTGCAAGCATTAGAAGCCAGCCCAATCACAACCAAAATTCAGATTGGTGCAGAAATAACCGAAGGGTTAGGAGCTGGAGCAAATCCTGAAATCGGAAGAAAGGCAGCCGAAGAAAGTATTGACCGTATTGACGAATTACTCGAAACCAATACAAAAATGCTTTTCATTACTGCTGGAATGGGTGGTGGTACAGGAACTGGTGCTGCCCCAGTAATCGCTCGTGTGGCGAGAGAAAAAGAAATCCTAACAGTTGCTGTTGTAACCGTTCCTTTTTGGACTGAAGGCGGGTACAGAAAGCAGTATGCTGAGGAAGGATTAGAAGAATTAAGAGCAAACGTAGATACGCTTTTAGTAATCAATAATGATAGGCTAATTGAAGTATATGGAGATTTAACATTGAGTAGAGCTTTTGCGAAAGCCAATGAAGTATTAAATACTGCTACAAAAGGAATTGCGGAAGTAATTTCACAGACATTGATGGTTAACATTGACCTTAATGATGCTAAGCGAGTCTTGAAAGATAGTGGAAGTGCAGTAATGGGACAGGCATACGCATCAGGTGATAACCGTGCCATTGAATCTATAGAGGCAGCACTTGATTCTCCGCTACTTCACGATAACAATATTAAGGGTGCTCAACAAGTACTTCTTAAAATTGTAACCGGTCCAGGTGAAAAAGAAATTCGAATGACAGAATTATTTAACATTAAAAAACACATTCAGGATGTTGCAGGTTCTGACGTTAATATCATAGAAGGTATTGGCGTAGAAGACGGAATGGATGATGAAATTAGTGTGACTGTTATTGCAACAGGCTTTAAAGTCAATAAAAATTTAGGTCCTGCTAAGCCGCAAACACCTAAGGTTTATGACTTGGAAAATGATGAAACAGTTGTTGATAAGGTAGAAGAGGAAGAGGAAGAAGCGAATGATTCATCTGTAGAATTTGATACCGATGAAACTCCCCAAGCGACTTTAAACTTTGAGTTAGATGTGGAAACACCTACGCTTAATTTTTCCTTAGAAGAAGAGGAGTCTTCAGAAGAAAGTCCAATAGACTTCCCTATTCAAAGCGAAAACCCTCAGCCACAAAAAGAAGTTATTTCTGAAGTAGTTGAAGAAGATAATGTTGACGAAGACGAAGTGGTTGTCCATACTTTACAAATGGAGGAAGAGGCTGAAGAAGTAATCACAGAATTAAAAGATGAAGTTGAGAAAGATGAGTTTACTCAAATTAATCATGGTATTTCTGCCGAACAAATGGCACTAAGAAGTCGTCAGAGAATGGATAGGCTTAGAGAAATAACTATGAAACTGCGTACTCCATCAGGACTTACTGATTTAGAAAGTGAACCAGCATATAAGCGACGTGAAGTTGAACTTGATGATGTAGCACATTCGTCGGAGTCAGAAGCGTCTAATTATGTTCTTGGAGAAGACGATGATAAAAATATTGGAATAAAGCCCAATAATTTCTTACACGATAACGTTGACTAGTCATGGATATTAATAAATACATTAAAGAAGCCATGTTGGCTAAAGATTCGGTAAGACTTTCATCTTTACGAGCAATTAAATCAGCTTTTTTAGTAGCACAAACTGAAAAGGGTGCTGGTGAATTAGATGATGCTGCCAAGCAAAAAATCATTCAAAAACAGGTTAAGCAGAGAAAAGATGCCGCCGCTATATATCTTGAGCAAAACCGTCAGGATTTAGCGGATGATGAATTGGCTCAGGTATCTATATTGGAAGAGTTTTTGCCAGAACAGCTTAGCGAGGACGAAATTCGCGAAACCGTTTCTGCAGTAGTCAGCCAAATGGGAGCTAAAAGCATGGCAGATATGGGTAAAGTAATGGGTGCAGCTAACAAGCAATTAGCTGGCAGAGCTGATGGAAAACTCATTGCTCATATTGTAAAGTCAATATTGTCGTAGTTAATAAAGTTTTAGTTCAGTTGAAGAAAAGCCCTTGCCGTTTGTTAAGGGCTTTTTTTATTCCCACTTCCAGCTTTCGATGATGGCGTAAATATCATCTTTTATGAAATTACTTATAGGGATGATAGAATCATTTACAGAAGTGTTGAAGTACAAAGCTCCTCTAACAAAGTGGTGTGTACTGTCAGTTAAAAAGAACTGTAATGGTGTAGCCGTATTGCCTTGAAAGTAATACACTGTACCATAAACTCCAAGAGAATCATTTATAAATTGTTGTTCGCTGATAGCTTCAGCCTTTTGAGCGTGCTTGTAAGCTAAGTCTCTACTATCTTCAGTAAAATTGTATAAGTCATTGTTCAAAGACTTATAGCTCATATGTAGCGTTCCGCTGAGAGATTCGAACTTTAAATCAAACCAAAACTTATTCTCGTCATGAAAATTTAGAGAAGTATAAACAGGTTGCTCAAAGCTAAATGGACAATGACTTTGTGCTAAAAAAGTAGATTTTTCGGGGAAGTCAATTCTGGGGTAACCACTTGGTTTTGGGGTGTAACTTTCATTACAAGCAAAAATTGTTAGAGCAATACATATTAAGATAAACCTATTCATCGATAGTAATTTTAATACGCTTAACTCTAGTTTTATCAACCGACTCAACCGTGAAGGTGTATTGCTTAAACACAAGGCGTTCTTCATGCTTAGGTATGTCACCTTTCATTTCAAGAATTAATCCCGCAAGCGTGTCTGACTCTCCTTTAATGTCATCAAAGAAATCAATTTCACCATCGATAGTTTTAAGCACATCATTCAGAGATGTTTTACCTTCAAATATAAAATTGGTGTTATCTAGTTTTGAGAATTGTATGCCGTCATCATCAAATTCATCATTAATATCGCCTACAATTTCTTCAATTATATCTTCGAGAGTAACAATCCCTGACGTGCCTCCATATTCATCTACCACAACAGCTAGGTGAGTCTTTTTTTCTTGGAATTCCTTCATTAAATCGTCAATCATTTTCCCTTCAGGAACAAACAAAGGAGTTCTAATAAGCTTTACCCAATCGAAAGACTCTTTTTCCAAAAAGGGTAATAAATCTTTAATGTATAGAATGCCTAAAATGGTATCAAAATTCTCTTTAAAAACAGGTATCCTTGAATATCCACATGAGATGACCGTTTTTCTAACCTCACTAAAGTCGGTGTTTTGCTCAATAGCTGTAACATCAACTCTTGACTTCATTATTTCTTTTACTTGAATGTTTCCAAACTCAACAATACTTCTAAGTATTCTTTTTTCTTCCTCTTTGGTGTCATTTTCTCCAGCCAAATCTAGTGCTGAGGATAGGTCATCCACAGAAATTTTATATCCTTTTGATCTAAATCTCTTTTCAATAATTGATGTTGAAGAGACCAGTAATTGACTTAGAGGTTTGAAAACATTTGATAAGACGGTAAGTGGTGTACTCATCATTTTAGCAAAGGCTAAAGTATTTTGATTAGCATAAACTTTAGGGATAACTTCGCCTAATAGTAATAAAGCAAATGTTACAATTACTACCTGAATAATGAAGCTTAAAACAGGGTAGTTTGCAAAGTCAAACAATCGGTTTGTAATGAATGTTGATAGTATAACTATGGCAACATTGATGAAATTATTTGAAATCAAAATTGTAGCCAATAAGTTATTTGGCTTTTGCAAGAGTTTTTTTATCTGACTTACAGATTCTTCATCTTTGTCAGCAAGTTTTGACGAGTCAAGAGAGAAAAAAGCCACCTCAGAGCCTGAAATAAGTGCTGAGGAGATTAGCAAAAGTAAGATGCTAAGTACAGCAAAAACTAGGCTTGAGTCGAAGCTTTGGTTAGCAAAAGTTTGTAAAAGAGTGATGATCTGTTCAGGGTCGTCGTCCAAAAGGTGTTCGTTTTAATTAAAATTTAGAATGGCAAATCGTCGTCTGGTGCATCCTGAACAGGAGGCGTTGCCGCATTGCTGTTATTGTCAATAGCATTTTCTGAATTGTCAGACTTTTTACCAAGCATTTCTAAGCTGTCACACATTATTTCAGTAGTATACCTAGTAACACCATCTTTATCTTCCCACGAACGGGTTCTCAATCTACCTTCAATGTATACGCTGTTTCCTTTTTTGAGATAAGGCTCCACCACTTTAGCGGCTAGTCCACCTCTAGTAACGATTGTATGCCATTCGGTTTGAGTTACTTTCTCGTTTGTGTCTTTTTTGATGTACGTTTCGGAAGTTGCAATAGGAAAACGCGCTAAAGAGCCGCCGTTTTCAAAATGTCTTACTTCTGGATCTTTGCCCAGATTTCCAACTAGTATTACTTTGTTTACGCTTGCCATTTTTTATGATTTAAGGGTTTCACATTCACATCCAAATATAAATAAAAAATATATGAGTTAATTTATTAAATCGAGGTATTTTTCAACTAATCTTGGTATTGCGAGAGTGTCTAAATCCTTAATTTTAATAGTTTGATATGAATGGTTTTGGAGATTATCATTACAGTTAATTTCCCAAAAACGAGCGTAAATTATTCTATGACTTAAGATGTGCCTAATCTCTTTTATTGAGTCAATTTCTACATTAGTATTTACAATCCATTTTTGAAATGTATTGTCCTTCAAAATGTTTTTCTCTGATTTTTTTTCAGTATTTACTATCAATGGAAATTCAAATAAATTCATCCATATGCCCTTTTCTGTACGTTTATTCACTAAAGTACTGCCCTTTGTTTTGAAGAAGAAATAGTCAAAATAAAGCACTTTCGATTTGTTCTTTTTTATTTTGACTGGAAAAGATTCAATGGAATTGCTGCTAAACGCGATGCACTCATTATTTAATGGGCATTTTTCGCAATTTGGATTTTTAGGTTTACACATCATAGCACCAAACTCCATAATAGCTTGGTTATGAGTGTCTGGGCGTTTAGTGTCTAAAAGCGTGTTTGCTAAATTTGAGAAATATTTTTTTCCTTCAGTACTATTTATTGCTAAATCTATGCCGTAAAACCTTGAAAGCAGTCTGAATACATTGCCATCAACTACAGCATGAGGCAGTTTGTAGGCAAATGAAGCTATGGCGGAAGCAGTATATTCACCAACACCTTTAAGCTCCAAAATACCTTTGTAATTGGTTGGGAAACCACCCATTTCAGCTATTTGTTTTGCTGCAAAGTGTAAATTCCTTGCTCTAGAGTAATAGCCTAACCCTTGCCAGAGTTTAAGAACTTGCTCTTCATCGGCATTAGCTAAGCTTTCAACAGTAGGAAAATACTTTATAAACTTCTCGTAGTAGGGTAAGCCTTGCTTAACTTGGGTTTGTTGCAAGATAACTTCTGATAACCAAATATTGTAGGGATTTGTAGTGTTTCGCCAAGGTAAGTCTCTTTTAAATTCTAAGTACCAGCTAATAATTTTGAATGAAAATTCCATTAAGTCGTTGAGTATAAGGTGTTAAAAGTAACGCTAAGTATCAAAATTTAAATAAAAAGTGAGTATATTTGCAGCAAAATTAAAACATTTAAGCATCTTTTTAAGATTGAGGTTATGACAAAGTTAGAAATTGTAAACTCCATTTCAGATAAAATTGGTGTAGAAAGAGTTGATGTACAGGCTGTTATAGAAGCATTTATGCATGAAGTCAAAGGCTCACTTTCCAATGGAGAAGATGTGTTTTTGAGGGGATTTGGATCTTTTATTGTGAAAAAGAGAGCGGAGAAAACGGGTAGAGATATTTCAAAAAATACGACTATCATAATCCCTGCTCATAACATACCTGCCTTTAAACCTTCAAAAGAATTTGTAAAAAAAGTAAAGACTAACGTTCAGCTTTAATTTTTTCTGAACGTAAAAGAAATTTAAGAAACATATAAAACATTTGGTTATGCCGAACGGAAAAAAAAGAAAAAGACATAAGATGGCTACTCACAAACGCAAGAAGCGTTTAAGAAAGAATAGACACAAGAAAAAGTAGAATACTTTCTACTAGTATCAATCTGGGGGTGCATTCTATCTATTGTAGAAATGCATTCCTGTATGCCACTATATTTTGAAATATGAACTGCTAGTAGATTCTAGACCTAACGAGGTTGTTATTGCTTTACTTCGTGATAAGCAATTATTAGAACTACACAAAGAACCAGTAGGAACAAAATTCTCAGTTGGTGATATTTTTTTAGCAAAAGTCAAAAAGATTATTACCGGTTTAAATGCCACTTTCGTTGACGTTGGTTACGAAAAAGACGGTTTTTTACACTACCTTGACCTAGGAATTAAGTTCAAAACATTCCAGAAATTTACTGAAAGGAATATTGGAGGTAAGCTAAATACAGCCTCTCTAAGAAACTTCAAGCATGAACCTGAGATAGATAAATCGGGATCAATAAACGATGTCCTGAAATCAGGAAATCAAATTCTTGTACAAGTTGCCAAAGAGCCTATCTCTACTAAAGGTCCTCGATTAACTACAGAAGTAACTATCGCAGGTCGTTACATGGTGTTAGTGCCCTTTTCCAATAAGGTTTCTATTTCTCAGAAAATTGAATCTAATGAAGAGAAGAAGAGGCTTAAAAAGCTTGTTCAAAGTATAAAGCCACCAGGATTTGGTGTAATTATCAGAACTGTAGCCCAAGGTAAAATGGTTGCAGAGCTAGACGCTGATATCAAGTTTTTGTACAAGAAATGGCAAAAAATGTACAAGCAGACAAAGAAAGTTACCCCTCCAGCTAAGGTATTAGGTGAACTAGGAAGAACAGCATCTTTGTTGCGTGACGTATTGAACGATGACTTTGTTTCAATACTAGTAAATGATGAAAAGTTACATTTAGAGATAAAAGATTACATCACTACAATATCTCCAGAGCAAGAAAAAATAGTTCGACTATACAAAGGGAATGTGCCATTATTTCAAAAATTTCAGATAGAACGACAGATTAAATCCTCATTTGGCAAGACTGTAACTATGCGTAAGAGCACTTATCTTGTAATTGAGCATACAGAAGCCATGCACGTTATAGACGTTAACAGTGGTAAGCGTGTGAATTCAAAACAAGATCAAGAGGCAAACGCTTTAGAAGTTAATTTAATTGCCGCAGAAGAAGTTGCTAGACAATTACGATTACGAGATATGGGTGGTATTATAGTCGTTGACTTTATTGATATGTACAATGGTGAAAACCGTAAGAAGCTCTTCGATTCTTTAGTTGGCTTTATGTCAGATGACAAGGCAAAGCATCACATACTTCCACCATCTAGGTTTGGTCTAGTAGAAATTACACGACAAAGAGTAAGACCGGTCCTCAATATCGAAACAAAAGAAGGATGTCCTTCATGTAAAGGCACAGGTAAAATAGAAGCCAGTATTTTATTAATTGATGAAATTGGTCAGAAACTTGCTAAGGCTGTTAATAAGAGTGAAAATGTAATACTCAAAACGCATCCATTTGTAGCAAGTCATATCAACAAAGGATGGTTTAAAAATCAACGCCGTACATGGGCTAACGATTATGGATGTAAGCTTACTGTTGAAGAGGACACTACATATCATTTATTGCAATACCGTTTCTTTAATAAAGAACGAAAAGTAATAAACGTTTAAGAGGAAATAATTTCCAGATCTTTTAATTTATTTCGATTTTTTACTAGTGGAATAAGTGCAAATGTTAGAAAGGCTGCACCGACCAAATATCCATATCTTATATTTTCAGAAGAAGCGAAAAATGGCATTGAGAATAGTATTATCATAAATGTTCTGATAATAATACTTATGGAATTAAATACGCTACCACTTCTACCAATAATATTATTTGATACCTTTTCAAAAATATAGGTAATCCTTAGTATTCGAGTGCCAGCATTACACAATCCAATTACTAAACTCATAGCGAATAATATAGCAACACTTTTAGTGAATGTTAGCAGTATACAGGACGCGATAGTTAATACCATTAAAATAATGATGCTAGTTATAATATCAGTTCTTTTAGTAATTGCACGGATACCAAAGCCTGCTAAAAGTGCTCCTATAGAATAGTATACTTCAGAAGAAGCGAAAACATCTGCACTTTCATTTAGATAATGACTGACATAAGCAGGTACTAAAACAAATATCTCTACTATTAAAAAAGTGAATATAGCATATGAACATACACCGAAAATAAATAATAGTGGATTCTCTTTCAGAAACTTAAAGCCTTTGTAAAGACGCGTAAACATACTTCCCTGATCAATCTCTTTTTTAATCAATGGAACGTGTTTAATAAATAATATAATGATGAATGCACACAAGTATGTAAAAGCATCCATCAAGAAGATTTCGTGAATTTCCCAGGCTACAAAGTTAAATGGTAGGGGGATGTTTAGCCCTAAAATATTCAGTGTTCCATCAGTAGTTCCTGTCAATAATATAGCTGCAAAACCACCCGCAAAAATGCTTGTTGATTGACCTTGTATTTCTATGTAGGCATTAAGTTTAGCATAATTTTTAGGCTCTGTTATTTCCTGACCAAAAGCATACAAATTCGGATAGTGAATGTTGTAGTGGAGCATTGTTGTTCCAAAGACAGCAAGGGCTAAAATCCACGGTGTGGAGCCATTTATTATTCCATAAGATGCAATGGAACCTATAATAATTGCACAAATTAGGTTAGAAAAAAGAAATAATTTCTTTCTAGAGTACTTATCAATTAGAGTGCCAGAATAAAGCCCCCAAAATAGGCTGAAAAAGGTAAGAAGAGCATAGCCTATAGCGTAAGTCCCACTCATACCCAATATATCGGCAAAATACCAAGGGATAGCAATCATACTAATTCCTTGAGCGAAGCCAGAAATGATGTTTGCAAGAAATAATAAGCCTATTGCTTTTTTATTTTTCATTGGGTACAAAAATACTACCTTTGAAAGGATGGGGGAGAAAATATATGATATAAAAGTTGCCAAAGAAAAAATCCAGCATTATTGTGCTATTATGGATCGCTGTCAATTTCAGGTTATGACAAAGCTCAAAAGCTATGGTTTAAGTGCAGGATTATCAGAAGATATTTTAGTTGAACTCATTCAAAATAAATTTGTGGATGAAGAGCGATTTGCAAGAGCATATTGTAGCGGAAAGTTCAAAATAAAAAAATGGGGAAAACGAAAAATAGCCTTTGAACTTTCTAAATTAAAAGTCCCAAAAAGTTGTGTTTCCTTAGGAATGCAAGAAATAGATGAGCAAGATTACCTTGATGCCATAACGCAATTAGCCCATAAAAAACATGCTATGCTGAAGGATAAAAATCCTTTTGTGAAAAAGAAGAAAATAGTTGACTACATCCTTAGAAAAGGCTTTGAGTCTGAATTGGTTTGGGAATGTGTACACAAGCTTTAAAACATTAAATTTGTAGTCAATGGTTAGTCAAGAGCAAATTGAAAATATAAAAACAAGAATCTCAGAGTTAGAGGGGTTTTTGTCTATCCCAGACAAAAAGAGTTTCGTTGAAGAGCAGGAGCTACAAGCTCAAGATCCTAATTTTTGGGATGATCCTAAAAAGGCGGAACAACATTTAAAAAACATCAACAAGCAAAAAGTATGGGTTACAGCATTTAACGAACTTCAGAAGAGCTTCGATGACCTTTTTGTTCTGTTTGAGTTTTTTGTTGATGGTGATGTTGATGAGTCAGAAATGAATCAACAGTATGACCAATGTTTACAAAAGCTAACCGATCTAGAATTCAAAAATATGCTTAGCAAGGAAGAGGATAATCTTCCTGCTATTATGACTATTAATCCCGGTGCTGGAGGTACTGAAAGTCAAGACTGGGCAGAGATGCTTATGCGTATGTACATCATGTGGGGTGAAAAAAATAATTTTAAAGTCAAAGAATTAGACTTTCAATCTGGTGATGCGGCGGGAATTAAATCTGTTACCTTACAATTTGATGGTGACTTTGCTTTCGGAAATCTCAAAGGTGAAAATGGTGTGCATAGACTTGTTCGTATTTCTCCTTTTGATTCAAATGCAAAACGACATACTTCCTTCTCATCTGTATTTGTGTATCCACTTGCTGATGATTCTATTGAGATTGAAATAAACCCTTCTGAGATAAGTTGGGACACCTTTAGAGCAGGCGGAGCAGGGGGTCAGGGAGTAAATAAGATTGAGACTGCAGTTAGGCTAAAGCATACACCTACCGGAATCATTATCGAAAACTCTGAAACGCGTTCTCAATTAGAAAATAAAGACAAAGCCCTTCAGCTTTTGAAGTCCCAGTTATATGAGATAGAGCTAAGAAAAAGGCAGGCAGAAAAAGATAAGATTGAAGGATCAAAGAAGAAGATAGAGTGGGGCTCACAGATTAGAAACTATGTCTTACATCCATACAAAATGGTAAAGGATTTAAGAACTGAACACGAAACCTCGAACACTCAAGCGGTACTTGATGGTGAAATCAACGATTTTATAAAAGCCTATTTAATGGAATTTGGTCAAAATTAGAAATTATGGAAGTTACAATTTATCATAACCCTAGATGCAGTAAAAGCAGACAAGCTTTATCTCTATTAGAAAGTAAAGGAAATAAACCTATTGTAGTGGAATACTTAAAAAACCCATTAACAACTGAGCAATTATCTCAGATAATAAATGAGTTAAATATTAAACCCATTGATTTGGTTCGTAAAAACGAATCCATCTGGAAAGAAAATTACAAAGGTAAAGAGCTAAGTGATGACGAGCTAGTAGAAGCAATGATAAGTAATCCAAAACTTATTGAGAGACCAATAGTAACAAGCAGTAAGGGAACGGTAGTTGGTAGACCACCAGAAAATGTGTTGAGAGTGTTGTAAGACTATTCTAGATCTTCAACCAAGTCTTTATTTTTGTAAGACTCGATGAACCAAGCACCAATCCAGTAAGGCAAAAAACTAATAATGAAAGTAAGTAACCAAAACGCCATAATTGCGACAACTAAAAAGAGTAGAAAACCGATGAACATATCTTATATTTTGAATTAACTTTGTGCAAAAGTAAGTGTTAATTATCTAATAAAAAAATCATGAGCTATAGAATTGAAAAAGATACAATGGGAGAAGTAAAAGTGCCTTTAGACAAGTATTGGGGTGCTCAAACTGAACGTTCAAGAAACAATTTCAAAATAGGTCAATCTTCTAGTATGCCGCTGGAAATAATCTATGGCTTTGCTTACTTAAAAAAAGCGGCAGCACATGCTAACTGTGAATTAGGAGTACTTTCTTCTGAAAAAAGAGACTTGATTTCACAAGTTTGTGATGAAATTCTCGATGGTCAGCATGACGAACAGTTTCCCTTGGTGATTTGGCAAACAGGCTCAGGCACTCAGTCAAATATGAATACCAATGAAGTTATAGCCAACAGGGGCCACGTTATTAGTGGCGGTAGTCTTACAGATACCGATAAACGTATTCATCCAAATGATGATGTCAATAAATCACAGTCGTCCAACGATACCTTTCCAACAGGAATGCACATTGCAGCCTATAAAATGATTGTAGAAACAACTATTCCGGCAGTCGAATTACTAAGAAATACATTAGCTAAGAAGTCGTCTGATTTTATGAAGGTGGTCAAAATTGGAAGAACGCACTTGATGGATGCAACCCCTTTAACGCTTGGGCAAGAGTTCTCTGGATATGTTTCTCAGCTAGACCATGGTCTAAAAGCTCTAAATAATACACTAACCCATCTTTCTCAGTTAGCACTTGGTGGAACTGCAGTTGGAACTGGTATTAATACCCCTGATGGCTATGCCGATTTAGTAGCACAAAAGATTGCAGAGTTTACTAACTTACCTTTTGTTAGTGCCGAAAATAAGTTTGAAGCCTTAGCCGCTCACGATGCTATTGTAGAATCACATGGAGCATTAAAGCAATTGGCTGTTTCCTTAAATAAAATAGCTAACGACATTCGCTTATTAGCATCAGGACCTAGAAGTGGTATTGGAGAAATAACTATACCATCAAATGAACCTGGCTCATCCATAATGCCTGGAAAAGTTAATCCAACCCAATGTGAAGCATTAACAATGGTTTGTGCTCAGGTTATAGGAAATGATGTAGCAATTGGAGTAGGTGGTATGCAAGGGCATTATGAACTTAATGTTTTTAAACCCATGATGGGAGCAAACATTTTACAGTCTGCACGATTAATAGCCGATGCATGTGTATCTTTCAATAATAACTGTGCCATAGGTATTGAGCCAAATCATCAGAATCTGAAGAAAAATTTAGATAATTCGTTGATGTTAGTAACTGCTCTAAACACTAAAATTGGCTATGAGAAAGCAGCTAAAATTGCTAAAACTGCTCATGAAAACGGTACAACACTAAAAGAAGAAGCGGTAAACTTAGGATACCTCACTGCTGAAGAGTTTGACCAATGGGTTAGACCAGAAGATATGTGTGGGAGTTTGAAATAAGTTAGACGTAATCCTCTCCTTTATTTCGTTTTACATCACTAACAAACTGTTTGATTTGTTGCTCGTTTTCTGTCTTACAGATTAAAAGGGTGTTGTCATTATCAATTACAATATAGTCTTCCAAGCCCTCAACAACAACAACTTTACCATTAGGAGCATTAATAATATTGTTTTTTGAGTTATAAAGCATTACACCATCACCGATAACACCGTTATTATTCTCATCTATTTCTAGGTGACTGTGCAATGAACCCCAAGTACCTAAATCACTCCATCCAAAATCAGAAGGGTAAACACATACATTTTCAGCCTTTTCCATTAATCCATAATCGATTGAAATGTTCTTACAACCAGGCAAAACTCTATTGATGAATTCTTCCTCTTCGTCGGTATTAAAGTAGTCTATTCCGTCGTGAAAAGTATCGTATAAATCTCTTAAGTGCTTTCTTAGTCCTAATGTGATAGACTTAGCACTCCAAATAAAAATACCAGAATTCCACAAGAAATCACCACTTTCAAGAAACTGATTGGCAAGTTCAAGATTAGGTTTTTCAGTAAATGTTTTCACTGAATGAATATGTTGGCTGAAACCTAAATTTTCTTCATTATATTGAATATATCCATAGCCAGTGTCCGGTCTTGAAGGCTTTATTCCTAGAGTCAATAAATAGCTGTTTTTGGAACAGACCTCAAAACACTCGTTTACGATTCTTGTAAATTCATTCTCATTAGTAATTAGATGATCTGATGGGGCAACTATAATATTTGCTTCAGGATTTATATTATTAATTTTAAAAGAAGCATAGGCGATACAAGGTGCCGTATTTCTCATAGCGGGTTCGCACAAAATATTACTTTCCTTAATATCCTTTAGTTGTTCAATACAGAGGTCTTTGTAATTTACGTTTGTAACGACCAATATATTTTCTGTAGGGCAAAAGTTGCTTAGTCTTCTAAATGTTTGTTGAATAAGGGTTTCGCCTGTTCCTAGTATATCTAAAAATTGCTTAGGAAATGTAGTTCTACTCATAGGCCAAAATCGTGAGCCTATCCCACCAGCCATTATAACAGCAAAATTATTAGTATTCATATGCTTATGAAGTTTGAGTTGTAAAAGTACAAAATCAAATTTTAACCTCAGCTAAGGGATTAAAAAGATACCTTTTGTTATTCGAAAGAGATTTGCACTGATATCGTTTTTTTAATCGTTTTTCTTTTAAATATTTCTTTCCATTTGAGGTCTCAAAAACAGTTCCGTCAGGAATGTCAGAAATAGTTAGAATATGTTTTTCATCAAATTGCCTTAGAGCTTTTACAAGCTCAAAATCCGAACTTGTCGATGCTTTTGGATTTTTTAAATGAAGAGCAAGGTGTTTTTGTATTTCTTTAGGAAAGATAGGCAGAAAAGGAATCATAAGTTTCTGAAACGTCATTTTCCATTCCTTTCCATGTGGCAATACTCTTGGTGAATAGTCTTCTTTTACTAACATATGAGCAATTTCATGAGTTAAGGTAATAAGAAAAGAGTAGGGGTTTAGGTCATTATTAATTGAAATATGGTGTTGACCTTTATAAAAACGATAATCACCTAGTTTGGTAGCTCTCGATTCCTTGATAGATAGTTGGCAATTATAATCTGTTAACCACTTTTTTATAGAATCAATAGATTCTTTAGGAAGAAAAGAGTCTAAACTTTTCATTAACTCAATAATTGATATGCTGCAAAGCTAGCTAGATAGGCTAAGAGACTCATATAGATGAACTGTATGATAGGCCATTTCCAGCTGTTTGTTTCCCTATAGACAATAGCCAATGTACTCATGCACTGCATCGCAAAGGCATAAAAGAGCATGAGCGAGAGAGCCACCGCTGGAGTAAAAAATGCTTCTCCTGTGTTGGGGTTTTTATGAGACATTAACTTTTCCCTAATCGACTTAGTGTTGTCTGCATCTCCAACACTATAAATGGTGGACATTGTTCCAACAAACACTTCTCGAGCAGCAAAAGACGTAATAAGTGAAATTCCAATTCTCCAATCAAAGCCAAGTGGGCTAATTACAGGCTCAATACTTTTTCCAATAATACCTGCGTATGAAGCCTCTAGTTTCTCGCTGGCAATTTCTACTTCTGCATTTTCAGAATATTGGTATTTTTCTTCTATTTCTTGAAATTTGTCAGAGGGACCATAGGATGAAAGACCCCAAAGAACGATTGAAATAGCAACAATAATCTTTCCTGCATCAATCAAGAATACCTTTACTTTCTCAAAAATAGTTAGTCCAACAGTTTTCCAGTCAGGTACTTTATATGTAGGCATTTCCATTACAAAATAGCCTCTTTCTTTAGATTTTAAAATATACTTCATTATCCAAGCAATTGATATTGCCGATACAAAGCCTATGAGGTAGAATCCCATCATAGTAAGCCCTTGAAGGTTAAATATGAGCCATTTTTGGTTGGCAGGTATCATCATAGAAATGAGTAAGGTATAGACTGGTAGTCTTGCCGCACAACTCATGAGGGGAACAACCATTATAGTGATGATTCTTTCTTTCCAATTAGGAATAGTTCGTGCTGACATTACAGCCGGAATAGCACATGCAGCACCGCTTAATAATGGTATTATTGAACGTCCACTTAGTCCAAATCCTCTAAGCAATTTATCTGTTATGAAGCTTACTCTTGACATATATCCTGTGTCTTCAAGTATGGCAATGAATGCAAATAGGAAGGCAATTTGAGGAATGAAAATAACTATACCTCCAAGTCCAGCTATAATACCGTCAACAATTAAACTGTTTAGTGCTCCTTGCGGTAATGAATTGCCAACAAATTGTGAGAGTTGAGCAAATGCATTATCAATAATTTCCATTGGATATTCAGACCATGAGAATACAGCTTGAAAAATGAGAAATAGAATAGCTAAGAAAATACCAAAACCCAAAATGGGATGAGTGAGTATGTTATCTAGCTTATGAGTAAGGCTATTGTTTTTACTAAACTCAGGGTATTTCACACATGCGTCAATGAGCTTATCTATGGCCTTATATCTTCTTACTGTTTCTGTAGCTTGCGATCTTTTTGGATTGAATTTTAACTCTTTAGCAAGTCCTTCAAAATGCGATTTTTCTTTTTCAGATAAGCCAGTGATAGTTTTATAATTACAAGCGATTTGAAAAGCGTTATAGTCACTTTTGAGGGTTAACTCATTTTGAATATTGCCTATAAGTTCTGGGGCAAGATTTTTTATATCTACAAAACAACTAGGTCTTTCAAAATCGTTGATGATTTTGATTATGGCTTGTTTTAGGTTACCAATGCCAATCTTTTTCCTAGCATTTATCGGTACTACAGGAATGCCAAGTTGATCACTTAGCAAATCTATGTCAATTTCCACGCCGTCAGCAGTAATTAAATCCATCATGCTAAGTGCCAAAATGCAAGGTGTATTTAGATCAATAACCTGAGTGGCTAAACATAAAGAACGCTTGAGGTTTGAGGCATCGGCAATAATGATGTTGACATTAGGGTGGTGCTCGTTTTTAGAATCACATAGAATCTGAAACGTTACACTTTCATCAACAGACTTTGGATATAGGCTGTAAGTACCCGGAAGGTCAATAAACTCAGTATCTACTTTATTTTTACTCGCTAATTGTGAAATTTGGCATGCACCGACTTTTTTGTCAACGGTAATACCAGGAAAGTTTCCTACTTTTTGATTTAAGCCGGTCAGGGCATTAAATAATGTTGTCTTTCCACTGTTTGGATTTCCAACTAAGGCTACTTTAATTTTTTGTGAAAGCGTCAACGACTATTTAATTTCGTTAACAAAAATGGTTTTAGCTTCAGACTTTCTCATGCTCAATAAATAGCCTGAGATAGAAACAGCTATGGGATCACCTAACGGAGCTTTACGCTCAATGTAAATTCGTTCACCTGGAAGGCAGCCCATTTCCATGAGTTTTAGTGCCAATTCTTTATCAGAAAAAGAATCTATAACGGCTTTTTCGCCAGGTTCTAAATTGCTTAGGTTTTTCATTCTGCTAATTTACTTATTTAGAATTAATCTAAAACTATATTAGGAATGTTTTTCTGTGGTTTCAGTGCTCTTCGAAAAGCTTGGGCAATCGCAGTCTTCTTTTAAAATACTACAGGATGACAAACTGAGTAGAAAGCAGGAAAATAATAGAATGAAAAATAGATTTTTTGCTTTATTCATAGTTAAATGTAATACTTATTTCAAAAATACTATATGCTTTTAAGACTGAGGCAATAAATATTATTATTTTTGATGATATGATACAAGGTCTTAAAATGTTTGGCAAATACCTTTCTTTATTGGGGAATGTGTTTAGCAGACCTGAAAATAAAAAGGTATACTTCAGAAGAATTTTAGATGAGATGGTAAAATTGGGTGTAAACTCTTTAACTATTGTGTCTATTATTTCATTGTTTATGGGAGCAGTTGTAACTATACAGACAGGCTTACAATTAAGCAATCCTTTTATTCCAAAATATTTAATAGGATTCGCAACAAGAGAGTCTCTTGTACTAGAGTTTTCGCCTACTATGATTGCCTTAATCTTAGCGGGAAAGGTAGGTTCAAGCATTGCCTCTGAAATTGGCACTATGCGTGTTTCAGAACAAATTGATGCCCTTGAAATTATGGGAATAAATTCTTCGGCTTTCATCATACAGCCTAAAATTATTGCATCGGTTTTATTTTTTCCGATTTTGGTAGTAATCAGTATGGCAATCGGAATGTTTGGTGGTTTTTTGGCAGCGACACTAGGTGGAATTATTAGTAAAGCAGAGTTTTTACAAGGCTTACTCTATTGGTTTCAGCCTTTTTATATTTTTTATGCAATCGTAAAAACAGTATTTTTTGCTTTTGCTATTTCTTCAGTGTCCTCATTCTTTGGCTACTACACCGCTGGTGGGGCCATTGCGGTTGGGAAGTCAAGTACAAAAGCTGTTGTATACAGTTGTATTGTTATTTTGATTGTCAATTTTGTTATCACTCAACTTATGTTAGCATGATAAAAGTTGAAAAAATAAATAAGTCATTTGCTGATAAACATGTTTTAAAAGATGTTTCTTTTTCATTTGAAGCTGGTAAAACTAACTTAGTAATTGGTGCAAGCGGTTCTGGTAAAACTACATTGATAAAATGTATGGTTGGACTACATACTTCTGATTCTGGCAAAATTATTTTCGATGGTGCTACCTTTGACGATTTAGATAAGAAAGATAAGAGAGAGCTAAGGCAACAAATTGGGATGTTGTTTCAAGGAGGGGCCTTATTCGATTACCTTACTGTAGAACAAAATATTGCATTTCCTTTGAGTATGTTTACTAATATGAGTGAGGAAGAAAAGAGAGATAGAGTTAACTTTTGCCTGAACAGAGTAAATCTAAATAATGTAAACAATCTGTTTCCAGCAGAGTTAAGTGGGGGGATGACAAAACGTGTGGCTATTGCAAGGGCAATTTCTATGAATCCTAAGTATTTATTCTGTGATGAGCCAAATTCAGGATTAGACCCTCAAACATCTATTATCATTGATAACCTAATTCAAGAAATTACACAAGAGTATAATATTACTACTGTTGTGAATACTCACGATATGAACTCAGTTGTTGAGATAGGCGATAATATTGCCTTTATAAACAAAGGGAAATTAGCTTGGCAAGGGAATAAGGACTCTATAATATCTTCAGATAGTCCTGAGTTGAATGACTTTGTTTTTGCTTCTCAGCTTTTCAAAAAATTAAAGCAATAAAAAAGAGAAACTATTCAGTTTCTCTTTTTTATTAATACTTTATTGGTATTACTTGATTATTATTTTTCCTGTGTTGACAACAGAATTATTATCCAATAAATCAACAATATATACTCCTTTTTTCAAGTGTTGATGATTCAAATCAATACTATTAGTTGACTTAGTAATGTTATTTTCATGCACTATTTGCCCTAATATGTTTTTGATAACTATTTCTAGATTGTTCTCAGATTGACCATTTAAAGAAATATTGAAATTGCCATTATTAGGGTTTGGATATATTGAAAAGTCAATCTTATTTTCTTCCTTAATTCCATTAGGTCCTGGAACATCTGGATTTAAATTCATCTTAACCATCGGAATAGATAAATAAACTCCATCATTTGGGGCAGCACTTCCACTTACAGATAAGCCTTTGTATATTCTCCAACCATAACTTCTATCTTTTTTAAAGCCTGTTTTTTTTTAGAAACTAAATCTAAAAAGGTTATTGAATAGTAATCTTTTTAGTGGATATAGAGTTTGAATCATCCGTTATTGAAATGAAATAAATACCTTTTTTGAGGTAACTCAAATCAAGTGACTTATTAATCATGCCTGAGTTGTTTATTTCTTCTTTATAAACAGATTTTCCTAAAATGCTTTTTACTTCTATTACTACATTAGCAGTATTTTGTAAATCAAGTTGTACTTTAAATGCTCCCTTATTTGGATTCGGATAGATCGCAAAATTCAGATTATTTTCTCGCTCATTTACATTCGTATTTATTCCTATAACACTTGGATCAAAGTTTAGTCTTAAGCAAGGGGCGAAGGTGGTGTATAACCAAGCTCCAGGGTCTACACCCTCTTGAACACCATCAATATCTTGAACTAGGCTTTCACCATTATTAGGGTTGCTTCCAGAAGTACTAATGTATACTGTATCCGTGCTGTTGTATTCAGCATATAAGGTAGGAAGAACCACTTGGCCAGCGTCTAAAAGTACTGGAGGGTCTAAAACAACATCAAACCATTCTTCGGTTAGGGAACCTAAATCTAATACTTCAGTTTCGGTGAGGTAACTCACTTCACCAGTATTTGGATCAACCGTATTGACAACAATTTTTCCTGTAGCTGTAGGTGTAGTTCGCTCACTTAACCTTAGCGTAACGGCATAGGCGGTTGACGTTTTATAAATGTCAAAAATATTTCCATACTGTCTACTACCGTCTCCATTAATTCCAAACGATCCAAAGTTAACTACATTATTACCATTATCTCTGGCGTAAACATATTCTGTAACTTGGAATCTTTGCGTAAGTGTATCTGTCGTTATGTAGTTATTGTCGTCTTTACCTGAAATAGAGCCAAAGTAAACGCCCGTATCTGCAGGTGTAAAACCATCGTTTACAAACATAGTATCTCTACTCCCAGACTCAATAGTGTAGCCATAGCTCTCAGCATTGAAGCCTTCTGAATCTACAGACGCATCAATTCGAATACTATCAAGGGTGTTATATCCTACATTCTCTAATATTCCACCAAAGAAATAAGCAGTTTGTGAGATTTGCTCAAATGGCATTACTCTGTAAGATGTTCCGCCAAAATACGTACTTGGCACTCTGTTATAGCTAGTCAAAATATTTGACGAATAGGGTTGGGTTTTGATAATTTTAACATCATCAATCATCCAAAAATAGTGTGAAGCAGTTTCAGCATCATTAGCCCAGTCGAAACGAATTTGAACACTGTCATTTAGTGCGGCCATTTCAGTAATAATGATTTCAACGTTTACAGTTCCTGATAAAATATTTACCGAGCCTAAATCATTCACTTGAAAACTGTTGGCAGCAGACCAACCACTACCATCATTAATAAAGACGGTAAGTTCATGAGACCCCGAGCAGCACCATCTATATGCATGTTCAAATGACAGCGTTACGTTTGAGTCGTTTGACAAATCTATATAGGGTGATGTCAACGAACCCTTACGGTTTGAGTATGCAGCGGTAGGTAGTCCAGCATTGGAGCCATCTGCATCAAAAATCATCCATCCATTATCCGAAGATTCAGATTCTAATAAGAAAGGCTCATCTCCAGCATAATCTCCATTAGAACCGTCAAAATCTAATTCCCAAACAGCACCATCGGATCCTTGGGTAGTCCAAGTTGGGTCTAAGGAGTTATTATTTCCGTCAAGCCCTTCTCTAAAATTCTCATTCCAAATTACATCAGCACTATCAACTACAGTATTGACTGCAGATTTGAACTGATTATTGGTGTATATTTTTTTTGGAGTGTTAACTATACTGTTTGTTTTGTGCTGAGAATATGCGGACAAACAGAATGTTGTAGTTACAAAAAACAGTAAAATTTGCTTCATAATTATTTGATTTAATTAAAAAAAGCAGAGATTAGTCTGCTTTTTTTGTTGTTAAGGTTAAGTATATAATTATTGAATAATTATCTTTTTAGAAGAGCTTAATCCATTTTTATTTGTTAATAAAATAGTATAAACTCCTTTATCATAATTTGATAAGTCAATTTGAGTATTACCGTTATTTAAAGCTTGGTTGTAAACAACTTGACCTAATACATTCTGAACTTCAATTTCTTGCTTTTCGTTAGTTACAG
>Ga0209659_1000281_pt1 | contig 32923 bp, 28 predicted proteins | sample SaaInlLV_10m_DNA_FD_184658 | JGI IMG/M metagenome (GOLD analysis project Ga0209659, IMG submission 184658) | Marine microbial communities from expanding oxygen minimum zones in the Saanich Inlet - SI072_LV_10m_DNA (SPAdes) (version 2) | ecosystem: Environmental > Aquatic > Marine > Intertidal... | reverse complement strand
GGAAGGTGAAGGGTATTGGCAAGAGCATTGCTGCTAAGATTAACGAGTTCCTTGAAACTGGTAAGATCAAGAAACTTGAGAAGATCAAGAGGTCCAAAGCCGTTGACGAGTCTCATGATGATTACTTTATTGAGTCAAACCCTGTCTCCACCAACGAGGAAATCGCTTGGCACCTTGACAAACTCGCTTCTTCAAATGATGATCCTCACAAGGTTCGCGCCTATCGTAAGGCGGCGCAGGGTATCCGTGCCCTTGACTTTGAGGTCACCCATGGTAATGAGCTTGCCGAGGGTCCCCGAAAGGTCTCTGGTATTGGGAAGTCTATCGCGAACAAGATTGACAAGTTCCTCCAGACGGGGGAAATGTGAGAGTAGATACACACCTTTTAATAAAGACCAATAATTTTCATGATTAATACTAAACAATGACTCCAGTACTCGTATCTGTAGACAAGGCGGGTGATCTCAAAATCGGTTCGAAAAAGTGCCGTCTCTACAAGAAGGATGAGGTGGTGAAGGTTGCCAAGAAGTATGGCATCAACACAGAGAAGAAGACTGTCAAGCAGCTCTGTGGTTCCATCAAGGGTAAGGCGAAGAACAGCATGAACAATGTGCCTCTCGCGAAGATGTACCCAGAGGCGGCTAAGAAGCGTATGGCTGCCAAGAAGCGTGCGGAAAAGAAGGCTCTCGATAAGAAGATTGCCGCCAATTTTATGAGGAACATGACCACCAGGATTCCCGCTCCCAGACCCAAGCCACGCAGCCCCAGCCCAGCCGCTGTTGCGCGTGCCAGGGCTAACGTTAAAAATATGATAGATAAACGTGTTTCTTATATGAATGCGGCTGGCCAGAGGATGATCAACCAAGCGTCTCCTCGTGCAGTGATGCGTATTGCTCGGGAACTTCGTCGTCTTCGCTAAGGTCGTTATAGACCTTCTCCTCGGTGTCATAGAAGGCTTCGCTGTCTCCAATCATCATCTCCCTCACAGTCTCGTATAGGACTGTGGTGAGGGCAAACTTATAAGCGAGAAACCCAACGAAAGTAGCTCCATAATCAAAGTCAAACGCGAAAGGTGCGTTATTCCACGACACTTCAAAAGCAGCGGCGCACAGTGGTGCTAAAAACTCCTTCTGAATTGCTGAATTTTCAAACTTGTCCACCCTATCAGATAGAAGGGACACGTATGCGTACGACGCCGTGGCTCCCAAAACGGCCGATACACCCTGGTCAGCCCCCTGTGTGATGAAATACGAAGCACTCAAAGCAGTTCCATATCCAGCTGTAGACCTCTTGAGGGTTGTCTTGAGACGAGAGTATTCAGTGGGGACCACGGGCTTGGTGAACGCGTAAGTGAGGGACATTCTGTACGAAAGTCACTTAAAATCTTTATCCGAGTTAACAATAAGAATGCCGTGTCAACGTTGTAGGAAGAAGTGTGGTGTCCCCATCGATTGTAACTATTGTGAAGGCAGCTTTTGTCCGAGTTGTATCAATCTGACGAAACACGATTGTCAGGGTGCAGACATTAAGAAGATGAAGCAACGTAAGGAACTGAAGGAACAGACAGCCTTCGAACCACCACCGAAATGCTTAAAGATTTGACAACACAATAGAGTAGCGTGGGAGGCTCTATGATGCTGAGATGTCCGAGTGGGTTCGCACTCATAGCTCAGTGGTAGAGCGCAAGCTTAGTAAGCTTGAGGTCAAGGGTTCGAAACCCTTTGAGTGCAAAATTAATATGTTCTTATTATAAATGTTGACTTGCATTTCAACATTTATAATGAAACTTGTATATAAAGAGAGGATAAAGAGGGGGGATTCGCCTAGAGGTTCATCATATAACATAAAGATTATGGACGAACCTAAACTATAATGACTCTCGGAATTAAGAAACTTTCCTTCGATGCTCTTCTTCCTACTCGTGGCTCCATTGGTGCTGTGGGTTACGACCTGTATAGCAATTGTGATTGTGTTATTCCGACATCGGAGAGGATGCTCGTCTCTACGGGAATCGCCATGGTGCTCCCCAACGGTGTCTATGGGCGGGTCGCACCTCGTTCGGGACTCGCAGTCAAACATGGTATCCAGGTGGGGGCTGGGGTCATCGACCCAGACTATACGGGGGAGGTCAAAGTCGTTCTCTTCAATCATGGAGAAAAGGACTTTGAGGTAAAGAAGGGAGACCGTATCGCACAACTTATCCTTGAGAAGTGTGAGACACCCCTCATCGAAGAGATTAGTATCGTTGAGGATACCGAGAGGGGTTCGGGTGGTTTCGGTTCTACCGGCAATTAGAGAACCAAAGGTCTTCTGGTGTAGGCATGAAAAGGACACCCTTGGTCATCGTCATGTAGAGTTTGGCCTTGTTGACATCTGGATAGGACAGGAGCATCCATCGTTCCCAATAGTCCGCTCTGAAATAGTCCTCCCAATCTTCCTTATCACTTTCTTCGACACTGAGCATACCTCTATGAATTTCATGATGGTTGGTTTCTATCCGCAACTTCTTAGGAATGACAGCTCCCTTCCTAATAAGATGTGCACGCATGAGACGAGCATCACCATGGTCAGTGTAATATTGAACACCCTTCTGTCCGAAATCGATAGCTCTTTTACTTGGGAGGATGACGCGATACTTATGTGTTACGGAAGGACTGGGCTTAAGAACGACGTGCATATTACTTGTACATGGGAAAATAGAATGTTAGAATACACCGCATCGGGTAATGTACCTATTCGAATTGGACAATCCGCAAAAGAAAATGACCATCTCACAACCACGAGTGACCCCAAGCACTGGTGGATGCATGTGAGTGGATACCCAGGTGCACATGTCATTGTGTGCTATGAGGGTGAAGAACTCCCCAGAGATGTGAAGAGAGATGCCGCCGTTCTAGCTCTATATCATAGTAAGACACCCGACTCGAAGATGTCTTGGGTCGACCTGGTACGTGTCGAAAATGTATCTTCCCTCAAACAACATGGACGAGTGACACTCCATGGTGAAGTTGACCAGCTCACCATATTCATGAGAAAGGAAAAGGAACGTTTGGAAAGAATCTTAAAAACGAAGCGACTTATATAGGTAGATGAATCATCAGGACTGGAATCCAGTTATCATCCACGGGAAAGCTGCCCCTGCTAACCAGAGACCCCCACCTAAACACTATGAGCGCACGAAGGAGCAAAAGTTGGAGGATGAGGAGCTTGGTACACACAAGAAGGTACCACTCTCCATGGCGAAGATGATTCAACAGGGGCGTATTGCTAAAGGTTTCAAAACACAAAAAGATTTAGCAATCGCAGTTGGGGTGAATGCGGGTATCATAAGTTCATATGAGTCGGGTCGAGCCATCCCAGACCCTGGTGTCCTTCAGAAGTTGAGAAGGGTTCTGGGGGTCAAACTAAAGTAACCCCTTATACGTTCCAGCGATGTAGTAGACATCCTCAAACCCAAGTTCCTCTAATTTCTCTGCCGCAAATCTGGCTCGTTGCCCAGTGTTGCAGTAGACGAGTAAACCCTTCTTGGGAAGTTCTGTGGTGGTCTTTTCATCTATCTTACTGACGGGGATATGAAGTGCTTTAGGATAGTGCCCCACGCGGTACTCGGTGATCGTGCGAACATCAATCACCTTCTTTATCTTCCCCTTCTTGATGAGGCGCTTAGCTTCGGATGCGGAAATGATGTTCTGACCCATATAGGTGTATGTGAGAGCAGCAGTGAGACCACCCGCTATGATAAGTGGTATCATTTAGTATTTGTGGGGATTTTAACTTTGACGTGATCCATCTCGAAACAGCACTGGGCGTGACCATCATACTTTCTTTGACACGCCCTGCAGTAGTACAAAATGGTATAAAGTGTAGAGTCGTCCATACTATATATGAACAAGAAAACAGCTGATGTGTCCACTCGTCTCACTTCTACTGAGTTTGCTAAGCGTTCAATGGATTGTCGTTTAGAGGCGATGCGTGAGGCACTTAAGGGTGAAAAGGTTCAGTACAAATCTAATTGTGACTCGGATACGTTCAAGGAGTTCCTTGAAGACCGACTCACAATTTGGGAGGGGGAGAAGGATAAGACTTTCTATGGAAAGAAGATGTATGAAAAGACGAAATCTTTGATTGACAACTGGAATTAATTACCGAAAGCGACACCGGCCATACCATTCTTCACACGGAGAATGTTATAGTTGACCGCATAGACACGGTGAAGCTGGTTACCACCCGAGGGGTTGGTGATGCTGAGCTTCGCGTTATCGATACGAGAGAAGTTGAGGGAACCAGTGGGCTGCATCTTGCTCATGGTGAGACAGAAAGGCCAAGAGTAGGTGGGAACATTGTCAATGGCGCCGTCGGGGAGGTCGGTGGTGTGCATCTCAGCCACGACGTCGTGGTGATACACACTAGACATGTTCTCGAAGAGGGGAACGCCGTTAATGTAGAGGGACGCGGTATCGAAACTATATTCTTGGTTATATTTCAACTCATTGGCTTTACCAGACACGAGGTGGAGAGACTTCACAGGGTGGTTGAAGTAGCTGAGGTCAAACTCAGTGTCGGTGTTCGACGATGGTTGGTATTGAGTTTGAGTGATGAGGAGTTCATGCTCGTTGTCGGTGAAGAACTTGCGCTCATCAGTGTCGAGGTACACATAGTTGCCGTAGACCTTGGGGGTACCAGTGGGGGTGTAACCATCACGGCACTTCACACGAATCTCGACATCGTGGTACTGGAGCGCCACGAGGGGGAGACACTTCGTCCAGTCTTCACCAAAGAAGAAGGGAATCATGTAGTAGTTTCCGGAGTGGTTCTCCTTACGGGTGTTTGTGGTCGTAGCGAAAGAAGCTTTGGCGGCCGAGTCACGCATGAGAGCGTTGTGAACACCCTGAATGTAGAGGGAGTCGAGCTGAGACACCTTCTGACCACCAATCCACAGCTGAAATTCAGTGGGGCTGGAGGCACCGGCGGAAAATAAACCGTCATCGTTAGTCATCACGTTCGAGATGAGGGTATCCTCTATCCAAATGTAGCTCATGAGATCACCCTTCGAGCGAATGGGAATGGTAACCTCGTTGTTCGCACCGAAAGTACCGATGTAGTCCAGGCGCTCAGGCTTCATGGCGAAGTTGGTGTAGCGTTTGTAGTTCTGACGGAAGAAGCTGACCTGGGGGTCACCCGTGATGTAGACATCCTGGGCGCCCACCGACACAAGCTCAATTAAAGCAGCAGACATTTATTAATAAACGATATTAAAATTTTCGCTCAATGTAAACATATGGTCGTCTTCCAAGCTCTCACATGGGAGGCGAGGGACACAGACGAAGAACACTTAATCAGTATCTTTGGAAAGACGGAGGATGGTAAATCTGTGTGTGTCACCACATCTTTTGACCCCTACTTCTTTGTAAAACTCCCCCGTGGAACGACTCAACAAGATGTCAAGATTCTGTTTAATGAACTGAATCGTCTTCGAGAGAATTGTGTGACAAGCTATAGTCTGACGAAACAGAAGGATGTATGGGGATTTCAAAACAATGAAGAGTTCAACTACATGCACTTAAACTTCAAGACCCTCGAGGCTAGGCGCCGAATCAACTCCCTCTTCATGTACAACAACGACTTCAAAAAGTATCACGTCTATGAATCAAACCTTGACCCCGTCCTGAGGCTCATGCACCGAACTGGGATTCAATCTACTGGGTGGTTGGACTCTGGTTCGGATTGTGTACGCTCCCATCTTGCCAAGGTTGATATTGACCTGTGGTGCAACGATTGGACAACCCTCAAACCCGTGGCTCGAGATGACATCGCGCCGTTTGTTGTAGCTTCTGTGGATATTGAGTGTAATAGTTCAACGGGTAAATTCCCTGATGCTGACATCCCTGGTGATGCCTGTTTCCAGATAGCGGTGTCCCTGTGTACATTCGGAAACGATGAACCATATGAAAAGGTTTGCCTTTGCTATAAAAAGACTGAGGGTCCAGGTGTCGTAAGCTTCGACACGGAGAGGGAGATGCTCCTGGCATTCAAGGATTACCTGCACGACAAGGACATCGACATCATCACGGGTTGGAACATCTTCGGATTTGACCTTGAGTACATTTACAAACGTGCAGCAATGACTGGGTGTGGCATGGGTTTCTATCAGATGGGTAAACTTCATGACACGGAGTCACACCTTCTCCACAAGAAGTTGAGTTCGAGTGCATTGGGTGACAACTTCCTGAAACTTCTACCGATGCCTGGACGATTCATTTTTGATTTGTTTCATGAAGTAAAGAAGGGGTACAAGTTGGATTCCTACAAACTCAACGAAGTTTCGAAGCTCTACCTGGGTGACCAGAAGATTGACATGTCCCCAAAGGAGATGTTTGCACGGTACAAGGAGGAAGATCCCGTAAAGTTGGGTGAAGTTGCAGAGTACTGTATCAAGGATACACTCCTCCCACACAGACTCATGAAGAAGTTGTGTACCTTACTGAACCTTCTAGAGATGGCGAAGGCGACATGGGTACCCCTATGCTTCCTGGTTGAGCGTGGGCAGCAGATTAAGGTGTTTAGTCAGTTGACAAAGAAGGCACGGGAGCTTGGATACATGGTACCGACTATCAAGTATGGTTCGATTCCAGAGGAGCCCTATGAGGGTGCGACCGTCCTAGAGGCTCAGAAGGGTGCCTACTACACACCAATCACAGCTCTAGATTTTGAAGCACTGTATCCATCAATCATGACAGCCCACAATCTCTGCTATTCCACCCTAGTGATGGATGAGAGGAGGTACGGCAACGTCCCTGGTGTTGAGTATGAGACGTTCAGTGTTGGTGACCGTACCTATAAATTTGCTCAGAATGTCCCAAGTCTTCTTCCGAGTATTCTCATAGAACTGAAGCAGTTTCGCAAAAAGGCGAAGAAGGATATGGCGGCTGCATCAGGTTCGATGAAAGAGGTGTACAATGGGAAGCAGTTGGCGTACAAAATATCGATGAACTCTGTCTATGGTTTCACAGGTGCTGGTAAAGGTATTCTACCGTGTGTACCCATCGCATCGACGACGACTTGCAAAGGTCGTGCGATGATTGAAGACACTAAGAATTACGTCGAAAAGCATTTCCCTGGTGCAAAAGTGAGGTATGGTGACACAGATTCGGTGATGGTTGAGTTTGATGTAGGTGACCGCACGGGTGAAGAGGCTGTGAAGTACAGCTGGGAAATTGGTGAAAGAGCGGCTGAGGAATGTAGCGCTCTCTTCAAGAAACCAAACAACCTTGAACTTGAGAAGGTGTACTGGCCATACTTCTTGTACTCAAAGAAGCGATACGCTGCGAAATTGTGGACAAAGGGGAAGGATGACCAGATGCATATGGATTACATAGACATCAAGGGTCTTCAAGTTGTTCGTCGAGACAATACACCACATGTTCGGGAGGTGTGCAAGGAACTTCTCGATGTTGTGTTGACATCGAACGACACGGGTCCACCCAAGGAGTTGGCACAGAAACGCGCAAACGAACTTTTGAGTGGTCAGGTACCTAACGATAAGCTCATATTGAGTCAGTCCTTATCAGATTCATACAAAGTTGGGGGAAACTCAGTATCCATCACGAGTCCACAGAGTTCGCAAATCAATCAGGCACATGTACAGGTGGTCAATAAGATGCGTGAAAGGAAGCCTGGTTCTGAACCACAATCTGGAGACCGCGTCCCGTACCTACTCGTAAATACGGGTAACCCTAGAGCGAAAGCGTTTGAAAAGTCTGAAGACCCCAAGTATGTCGAGGAAAATAACATACCCGTCGACTATCACTACTATTTCGTGAACAAGTTCTTGAACCCTGTATGTGACCTACTCGACCCCTTATATGATAATACGAAGCAGGAGATTTTCGGTGAAATCATTGAATCTCATAAGCCACCTCCCAAAAAGCGCGAACCCGCTCTGAGTACCATGAAAAAGGAGGAGCTCATCGAAGAGTGTAGAAAACAGGGTCTCGACGACACTGGAAAAGTTGCCGACCTTCGGGAACGCCTTAAGCAAAAAAGACAAAGAGAGAATTCGGTTGAAGACTTATTTAAAAACTACGAGCAAAGTATGAATAAGTCATGATTTCGAAGGACAAGATTTCGAAAATCGTCGCTGATAGCGTAAAGAAACTGGTTATCGAAGAACTTCCAGGTCGTATCGAGGATGCTATCAACGAACACATGTACGAGATGGTCGAAGATGAGGTTTCTAGGTACACTGAATATAAGCTCAGTATGACACTGGAGAATGTTTCCAAGACCCACGGTATACCCCTTGACCTTCTCTTGCGAGACGTACCTGAGACGAACAAGTCTGGGGGATGTAAGGGTACGAAGACGACGACAGAGGGGACAAAGAGATGCTCTTTCAGAGCCGTTCATGATGGCTACTGTAGATACCACAAAGCTCAGGGAGAACGCATCAAGAGGCGTCACCTCCCAAGTAAAAATTTACATACCCACGGACCCGAGCAGATGAATGTCAGTGGATGTCCAGGTTGTGAAAACTCAAATAGTTACCTGGATTTGAACAAACTCATGTGTCAAGAAATTCAAAAGAGCTTATAGAATTAGGGCGAGATATTTGTAATGAGTAAATCGGGTATTCTACTAAATTCGATAAACGGCTTTTACGAAAATGAAAAAAACCGAACTAAACTACTAACCATCTTGGATAAGTCAAGTGGCATCTCACTTCGAAACCTGGAATGGTTCATCACAAACTATGCCAAGAAGAACAATACGTCATACAAGACAACTGACGGCAAACTATTCACTGTACATTGTGCATACAAGTCGAGCTTGGATGGATACAGTAAGAAACTCTTTGACCCTTTCTGTAGGTCTGAGAAGTTTGCATACACGATTCCTGGGACATCTCATGAAATACATACAACCCTAGCGCAGTTGAATTTCATCAAATGGTGTATCAAGAACAATATTATTGACTACATAGCTTCTAACAAGACTGAACTTTTTAATAAATGATTTGAGCTTTTCCATTCCTGATTATCATCATATTGTAACTTTTTGCTATGATTATAACCTGCTTAGGGAAATAAATTGGTTCAATCCCGAAAACCGTGATATAGTTGTCATCGAAATCGAATGTCCCATGTCTTCCGTCGTACTCGAGTTCCATGGTGACTCTCGCATCTTTTATCGTACTAAAATTGAGGTGACCCGATGGCCTTAACTCATCTGGATACAAAGCAAAACTGTACATGTTGATGTTACGGAAATTCGGGGTACGTTTATGGTACAAATTTACTAAAGATGCCGATAAGAACATATTAGAACCGGTCGTCTCGTCTAGAATCTGTACACCATCACACTCCAGTGTAGTTGTTTTCTGTTTCGAGTACATTAGAGGTACATTCTTCTTAGCTCGAACCCATTTGTTGAAAATAACATCGGGATACTTTACAGCCAGTTGTCTTATCAAAAATTGAAGATTGCCATTCTGCTGTTCTGAAAATGATTGAAAGGTTACATACGTTTGTAATTTAGTGATGATGTTTAATTCGTCCGGAACTGGTGGGATACTAGGGTCTTTCAGATCCTCTAATAAATAGTAGAAGTAACCACCCCATGCAGCCTTTTTAAACTCGGAATCTTGTAGTAGTGTACTAGTCTCTGTATAGATATCGACCAATAATCCTGGCTGTAGCTGCGATGTTGGATTATATATTGTAGCGGCTAAAACGTTTAGGTAAATAACTAGATTATCGATTATGTCACCGTGGTCTTCGGAGCCTGGTATGCGCAATTCACCATCTAGAAGATTTTTCTCGATAGGTCCCCATACTTCTAACTCGAGGAGAGTGTCTATAGCGTTATTTCGTTCCAGCAGTGTAACGGGTAAGTTATTGAGAGTACCTATTTCATTTGAGTAATCTTCACTAAGATTATTAAGAAAATCTATTAACGTGGTAATAACATTCGCCTCTCCTATGAAACCAGGTGAAACTTTTTGCAAATCGTTCAAAGTGAAAAATTTATCTCCCCAAATATTTCGTGTTAGTAATACCTGTATAATCTGACTTTGCTCATATTGACTAATACGAGTTATGCTAAATAATAGTGCATCTATATAAGCATCATCATTTGCTGATGCGGAACGCAACGCCTCCAATAAGTTTTTTTGTGAATCACTCCAACTCCGTGAATTGAGAATTCCATCTATGATATTGGTACGTGCAGAATCTGGCAGAAACTTTAATTGAACAAGAGTACCATACAAATTGTTTGTTATCGAGTTTTTTATATTCTCTATATAATTAGTATCGTTAACTGTCACTGTACGCAATAGATTCAAGTTTGAGAACACATTTGAATCCCATTCTTGTAATGCGAGCGTTCCAATTATAATCGGATCACGCTCCTCTGGTGTAGACGGTAAAGTATCAAGTATTCCAAACACACCCCCCTTTAATAAATTGAGTGTAAATTTGACTGACGGTATTCCACCCAATACCCCTTGTAAATACCCAACTAAGGTCGTGGTATCGTCACCAGGTGAATATTCATTTAGTAGTTTAGTAATTTCGTCACCCCATATAGGAAAATTACGCAATGTCTCAACGCGCGCCACTCTCACTTCTAACGCTGAACTAGGAAATTCCCCTAATTCGTCTACTATACCTTCATTCAATACCCTCACAGCGATAGATGTGGTGTTGATATATACACCATCAAGATACTGTATGAGCCCATTTATAATATCTGTCTGTACAGCTATTTCTCCTTCAGTAGTGTATTCGGTTCGTAATAGGTCCAAGAATGAAATTCGTTCCTCATCCCAGATAGTACTCCCAACACTGAGTAATCCATCGACAATTCTATTACGTAGATACACTGATTTATTGGTTACACTATTCAATACAGCTTTCATTCCTAGTTTTAAAATGTCTGATTGGACTTTTGTGTCATCGAGAAATTCTAAGATTTTGTTTATTAAAGTAACCTGTTCTACACTACCCGGTGGGAGAGTTTCTAGCTCCTTCAAATAGTAACTGATACCTGTGAGGAATACGCGGAGTGCTAATATAAGTTCAGCTTCATTTAGTAAACCAGGAATTCTTAGGAGTTCTAAGATACTCTTCTGTTCTTCACCCCAAATAACGGGAATATTAAGGAGATTGTCTATAGTCTGAGTACGGTCAAAACCCGTTAGACCTGGAAGAGCTGTTAAGGATAAAGTCACATTCTTCTGTATACCAAGGATTTGACCAGGTATACTGTTAATATATGCTTTGAGGTTGTTTATAGAATCAATCTCCTCTTGTGTACCGATATTCAAGGGTTCTTCTAGTGCATCTAAAAGTGGTTCACTATCCCCCCAATAAACACTTTTACGCAACGCACTTATTATGGCACTTCGCTCAACTGTAACATCTTCGCCGATGAGTGAATCTAGAGCGATGGTCGATACAAAACCAAATTGTAATGGTGAAATTTGTCTGAGTAAGGCGAGAGTTCTCTCTTGAGATGGTGTCAGTTTGTCGAGTTTGTGTAATTCATCTAAAATAGATATATCCCTATCCGTCCACTGTCCGGACTTCTTAGCGATAAAGAATAGTTCCTTGACACAGTTTTTAAAATCTAAATTAAAGGTTCCCACCTTCGATTGTGGTTCGATCAGGAATGTATTCCTTTGGCGCTGCTCAAATAAAATATCTAAAGGTTTATTTCGCAACATACAACGCTCCGTAGTATTCACATGCACGAGGCTCAAATTAACTTTGAAATTACTCAATTCAAGTTGCTGCGTCACTTGGTTGTTCGTTTTAGGATCCCATAACGTGAGGCCATCGAATTTTTCCTGTGTCGTAAATACGACGTCCATAGCAGGTCGGAGCTTTATCCGTATTGACAACTCCTGTTCATATACCGCACATAAAGGAAACCCGTGTCCAGGTCGTCTGTGAAAGTAGAAGGGAATCTGAATTCTATATTCATTGGTACTAAACGGGTCTATTCCTTGTGTGTCGTATTGTCCATCATAAAATTCTTGTAAGAATTCACGTTCCGAACTCCCTTGAAAATGTTTACCATGAACCATATCCACACTAGACCTATATGTTTCGGGTATGTTCAATTCCCGTTCTATGAACATATCATCCGATGTGACTGTATCTATCTTCTGGTCGCCGACGTACAGCTCAACATAGTCAATCACAGAAATTCCAAATACATCTATGGGAAAAGTATTCGGGGCTAGACCAGCAACATTAGTGGGATCGACTACGAATGAAAGAGTGACCTCTTGTAAAATATCACCATGATTTTGTGGAAATGGTACAATTAAGAAGTCATTCGTGTACACTCCTTCTGGGAAGGTTATTTTGAAATTTTCAGTTGCATAATTTGCATACTTACTAAACCTTTTAGTAAAAAAGGAAAATGACGGGTTTATACTTAAAGATTCACCTTCTTCACCGACGGCTGAAATCTGAACTCGACCTGCCATATATATTATGTATCATTAATATTTTAAGCCACATAATCCACTTGAATAGTGGAGTATATTATAACTCTTTGCGTAAATTTGCACCTCCGTGATTTCACCTTCTTGTGCCGAATACGCATCTGAGTAATCCAATTTGATTTGACATCTCTGGTCGATTATACGACTAAAATTCAAATGCCCCGATGGGTCATTATCTAGAGGATAGAGTGCAAAAGAATAACTCGCAATTTGATCTTTCGTGGGTAACTGAGATGGTGTTCCACCAATGAATGTAACATCTCCATCAACACCTGACCTAGCATTGGTCAATGAATTTTCATAAACTAATTTTGAAAAAGTTTCATTGAACAGGGTTGTATTATTTAGTGTTATCCCCAGTTCTTTGAATTTTGTATTGAGCATGTACTGAATTAGTTCTTTGTTCTCATCATACGAAAATGTCCTCGATTTCTTTCCTACGATGAAATATAACGTTTTGATTGGGTGATGAAATCGTAGTAAAATTTCATCTTCGTCTTTAGTCCTCGGTATGTCGTGTCTTTTCAATTGCATTTGTGTAATCAATTGGTCGATTGGAGTACTTTTCAAATGATTCAGTTCGTCGACACCCAAGTATGCATAAGTTGTTAGAAGAGATGCCGATTTTATACCCGCCTCTATGATACCCAGATAAGGTCGTATGAGTGTATCAAGGCTCTTGAATGTTATTCGAATATAACAATCCTGTTTTGTGAGTTTACACAACAAGATAGAAGATGACAAATTGTTGTAAAAGTAAAATGGCAAGTCGATATACATTTGTCGTAAGTTCCATTCACCATTCTCATTTCGACCATATGGCTCTTTTTTCGCTGTTGTTAGAGGTACGATACTATCTCTAAAATTATAGTCACTCGTATGATATTTATGGTACATATAAATCCAATCACCTGTAAGTCTTTCTATATGCATACCCCCTATAAACAGATCAGCGTACTTGATGGCGTGTATACCAGCGGTAGGTGTGAATGGGTCCTCATCGGTGATTTCTTCACCTGGGGATGCTTTAGCAAAAAATTGATACCGGAGTGTTAGGTTCGTGAGAAGATCGCCCATATCCACTGGTATAGTACACATTGTCTCCTGACCAAACTTTGAATCTAGTAGTGGACGTTCTCTCACGTCGAATGCAAATTTTGTATGGCGCTTAAACATACCCAAAAAGTGGGAATACGTTGGATTTTCCGTTATGTGTATGTCCTGAGTTCCTAAAGTACCTATTCGCAGTCTTCCTGCCATACCTACTTACTTATATATTTTGTTTTTAAGTTTGCAATAAAAATCCATTATTGAAAGTAAGTTTCTTGTATCCAGTGTAATACATATGAAATTTATATTCTGGATTTTCAAGGCGCACTCCATTCCCATACTGAAGACTGATATCATCTACTAATTCCATATAAAATTTAGTCTTTTCTGAATTTAGACTGGAAAAATCTAGAAAGCCGGATGGTGAAACACTCTTAGGAAACATCGAGAAATTATACGAGTAAACGTAATTAAACAAATAATTGGGTGAAGGTGGTTCATAATTATACGTCCTCGTTACATCAGTTGCGGAACGTGATAATCTCGCACGCAAGGGAGTATAACTGAAAAAGTACTCTCTATCGTTGTTGGACACGTTTGGTATACGTTCTTCATTTAAGACAAAATACGCACGTTTCAATAGATGAGGTTCATCTGTATCTTTAATTTGTGAGCGAGTAAAGTTGAAACGATTGGCAGTCGTCGAATAAAACCATTCATTTACATAACTAGGATCATCCACGGGTAAACTTCTATACTCATTTTCATCTTCATAACCTTCGTATCTAAAAAACCAGTGAAAACACTTGACAGGAACATTCGGCTCTAATTGTACGACGAATTGTCTCGTTTGTGGGTCGAGGGGAATACTCGAATGCTTGAACACAAAATCATAGAAAATTTCTTTGTTAGGTTGCGTAAAATACATACGTTCTTCATGGGAAAGTGTGGTTTCCTCTGTGACGATTTTAAAATTTGGCATTTTCTTTACCGGTGGTGTTTTCGGGATACCTCGAGAAGTGCCGTTATCTTTTGTGCGTTGGTTATAGAGGGTGAAGAAGGATTGTTTAAAAAATTCAATTTCAAGTGTAATCTTCTGATTGTGGATGGCACACAGGGGAAACGGAGCACCTATCCCATTATTTTCTGAGTAAATGTCACCGGCATAATTATGCGAAAAAAAGAATGGTATATGAATAAAAAGTTCGTTACTTTGTGCCGCTTTTTGACCAGACGGTTGACTCGTTTCTCCACCAACTATGTTTCTATTGTATAATGTATTTGAAGCCATTTTTTGTGAATCATTCATATACAAATTATCCTTGATGATACACCAATCCGCTGTTATTTCTTCGAGTATTTGATTATCCACCTTAAACTTGATATTCTTGATAATTTTCCGACCGAGTAATTGCATATCCCACGCCCAATCCGCAATCTCCGGTAAATTGAACCTAGGTGGTTCGACCTGTCCAGTGACGATCTGCTTGACAAGGTCTGGGAACAAGTTATATATATCGGGATTCAATTCTCGTTGAATGACATCCGCTGAAATTATCGCACCTTCATCACCTCTGAGTATCTTAATTATACCTAGTGGTATAGTTGTATTGTTGGTGTTAATATCGAGTTCATCCAGGAGTTCTTGACTTCCTGTTATAGTTCCTGCAAGGATTTCTAGGAGTGTGAGTAAAACATTCGCAGGGATGATGAGAAACAATTCTCCGGGAAGTAATTGTAGAAGTAAATTATTAAACTGATTTTCAAAAGACAGAAAGGATTTGAAATCCGGAAATGAGTAAATAGGTAGGACAATTCCCACTACATTCGGAGCACCAGCGAGCCACCAATTCTTGAATTGTACTTCGGATTCTCCCTCGAAACCATATTCTGCCAAGGTTAAACCTCCAAATAAAATTCTCTGGATCGTCTCGTTGAATGTAATATCCTGAAAATTCCAATCCGGTAGTTTCATTTGTATCCATATATTATTTAGGAGATCCCCCATGTTTTTTGGTTTCAATTCCACGCGGACTGTCTGACCAAAGGGCCATGTATCTTCTACACCCGATGGCACGGTGTATATGTTGTGGTACTTTCGAAACTCGGAATGTCTGTCACTATTATCATATTTAAATGGTAAATCTTCTGGGTCTTTGGAAAGGAGGTGTGTATCCTGCTTTCCAATAGCTTTGAGGGAAATTTTAGCAGCCTCACCCATATCTACTTACTGCTTACATATTTTTAATATCTGTTTTCCACATTGTCACATGACTCGTCTTTAGCATACGCTCAAGTTCTACGTTCGCCTGTCTCGCCTCATCCATGAGTGCTTTGACGCGCTCTTCGGTGTACTCGACAGTCTTCGTGTTAAGGAGGTAATCCCAGTTTCCATCAATCTTTGGGAATGTCGCAGACATCTCCTTCTCAAGGTCCACCTTCTTCCTTTTGAACACCACCAACTTTTCTTCGATGACCATCGTCACAAACCTTGACTTGAGACTACACATTTCAGCCCTCTTTTCGAGAACATCGATGAGGTGCACCTTTCTCTTCTTATAATGTTCGAGGCGCAACTCCACAAAGTCCTTCAGAATTTCTTCGGGACTCTCATACTTGTGAATACCTCGAGTGGGATGGAAGAGGTGCATATTCGACGTGTGGAACGTCTTTCGCATCTTCAAGTCTTTGAGAAGTTCCTTTCCCGAGTACCCAAAGATTTCAAAGTCCACATCCTCTGTGGTGCTGTTATTCGTGTAGCTCGTAATCATCTTCTTCTCCACGAGAGTATCTAGATACTCCTTGTAATCCTGTGTCCATCGTCCTGGGGGAAGTTCTGTTACTTTGAGTCTGGAACCAGTATCTCTCCACACACCTTCGGTCACCCAAAGACCTCCCTCATCCCTGAAGACCTTGCCCTTGAAACCTCTGAACCATGGCTTCATAGGTACAAGCTCTTCACCACCCAACATCCGCTTGATGTTTTCCTTGATGTCATCAGGGTTGAAGGGTGGAACATAGCAACTGAATCCCGTCCCAATACCCTCCGTCCCATTCACGAGAACCATGGGTAGAGTAGGCATATAAAAGTCTGGTTCGATTGAGCGACCGTCATCGTCCAGATAGTTGAGAATGGCATCATCCTTGGGGTCAAAGAGTTTTCGAGCCTCCTTGGTCAACTTCGTGAAGATATACCTCGTCTGAGACGCATCCTTACCACCCATGAGGCGTGTACCAAACTGACCACAAGGTTCGAGAAGGTTGATGTTGTTCGAACCTGTGTAATCGTTCGCCAACTTCACAATCGTCTCCGCCAAGGAAACCTCACCATGATGGTACGCACTCTTCTCAGCCACATAGGCTGCCAGTTGCGCCACCTTCATCTCATCTCGGAGATTCTTCTGGAAACACGAGTACATCACCTTACGTTGTGAAGGTTTGAGTCCATCCGCCACATGAGCGATAGAGCGCTTCAAGTCTGCGAGACTGAAGTTCACCAAATCCTTGTGTACAAAGTCAGTGATATCCAACTGCTTCACATCACCATAAGGAACCTCAAGTTGGTCGGCATCTTTGGCAGTACTCTCGAGAAGCCAAGACTTTCGGGCATCCGCCTTCTTTTTGTCGAAGGCGAGAACGATGGAGTCATCCGTCATCGTGTCCATGTCAAACTTCACAGTGAGGTCTTGAATCTTCTTGAAGTACTCACGAGCCTCGGCACTCGTGGAAGTACCGAGACCCTTGTAGTACTTGATTTTCCACCCAGCCTTGCCATTGCCATACCATGTCCGGAACGCGGAGTCAGTGTAAAAAGACTTGGTGTCAGAACCTTTCATAGCCTTGATGATTGGTGTCACCATCGAGACCACAAAGTTCAATTTGAGGAGACTCGGCCAGAAGTAGTGAATCATATTGAGAATGAGACCCTTGATGTGGGACCCATCATTATCCGCATCAGTCATAATCATGAGGCGACCATAACGAAGCTCGGACACACTCGTGTACTCTTTACCCTGCTGAAGTCCCAAAATCTTCTTGAGGTCGTTGAACTCCTGGTTGGAGGTCAACTGTGCCACCGAAGAGTCCCTCACGTTCTTACATTTACCACGGAGGGGGAAGACGCCGTAGTGGTCTCTACCCACCACTGAGAGACCAGCGACAGCGAGAGTCTTTGCCGAGTCACCCTCCGTCACGATGAGGGTACACTTCCCAGAATGTGCCGTACCCGCCTTGTTCGCGTCATCCAGTTTGGGGATACCAGTAATCTTAGACTTCCTGGCTCCATCAGTCTTCTTGAGTTCCTTCATCTCCTTGAACTTCGAGAGTGCCGTAAGTTCATCGGCGATACCAGTCTTTAGAACATTCTTCACAAAGTTCTTCGGGGGTTCAAACTTCGAACCAAAGTCGGGAGCCTTCGAAGTACACTCAGACTTCACCTGGCTCGAGAAGGTTGGGTTCTCGAGGGTTGCCTTCACGAAGATGGTAAAAGCGTTCTTCACCTGTTGAGGCTTCAACTTAATCTTCTTCGCCATATCCTCGATGATTCCATTGGCAATGTGGTTGGCGACATGGTCGACATGGGTACCACCTTTCATGGTACAGATGCCATTGACGAAAGAGACTTGCTCGAGTCCATTCTCCGAGGGTCCAATGCACACCGACCAACGGTCTCCAGTCACAGAGGCAACTTCTTGAACACCTTCATGCATCTTGGCATAGGCTTCAAAGTTTTGTTTGGGGAGAACATCACCGTTGAACTTCACTTTACAGTTCTGAGTCGTACAGATGTTCGCATCCCAAACTCGTTTCTGGAAAATGTTGTAGATGGTATCGTCCATCTTGGACATTCCAAACCTCTTCCACTCGGGTGTGAAAGTGATAGAGACGGATGATGTGGCACCTGAATGTTTTTTGATTTTTGGTGGGTCACAGACCGTCATGTTCTTTGACCACTTTTGGGTATAGGTCTGCTTCGTCTCATGATCCTTGATGATGACGGAAAAGTCGGTAGAGTAAATGTTTGCCAATTTGGCACCGTAGCCGTTTCGACCCCCGACAATCCTCTTTTGAGAATCATCATAGTTGGTACTTGTGAGGAGATGTCCAAACACAAGTTCGGGGTTCCAGAGACCTTCCTTCTCATGCATGCGGACACCAATACCACCTAGGGGGCCATTATTCTCAATGGTCACTGAACCCACATCCTTATCGATGGCGATGGAGATGGAACTGACCTGTTTAGGGTGGAGAGAATTGCGGTCGATGGCGTTGACGAGGATTTCATCAAAGATTTTCAAGAGAGCTGGGGAGTACTTGAGGTTCTTCTTGGAGAACTTGTCACCATCGAGGATCCAGTAGGGTTCGGTACCCTGCTCGACTGGACCGACATACGAGTCAGGTCTCTTGAGAATGTGTTCGATGTGGGTGAGCTTTTGAACTGATTCCATGTATTTATTACAGGTCTAACTTTTAACTTAGGTTGAATTTAAAAATAAACATCCATACAAAATATATGCTCATCCTTGCCTCCGTTCAGCCCCATGTGAACACCGCTCGCAAGTTTGAGAAGCGTATCAACAAGGCTGTCGTCAAATCGGCTGTGAAGGTCATCGACGGGGTGTACAAGGATCGTGACTATGCCCGGTTTTATGTCCTCGAGACGGTCGCCCGTGTCCCTTACTTTTCATTTGTCTCAATTCTACACTTGTATGAGTCCCTAGGTGTGTGGCGAAAGGCTGACTTCTTGGAGACACACTTCGCACAGACAATGAACGAGTACCACCACCTTCTCATCATGGAGGACTTGGGTGGTGACGAGCGCTTCGTGGATCGATTCTTTGCACAGCACACAGCCTTCGCATACTACTGGCTGACGTGTCTTCTGTATGTGGTGTCACCGAGGATGGCCTATAATCTCTCTGAACAGGTGGAGGAACACGCCTATCACACCTATGATGAATTCCTCAAACAGAACAGAGCGAGTCTCTCACTCGAGAAACCCCCGGCTGTGGCTGCCAACTATTATGACGATGTCAACAACTTGTATGACGTCTTTGTCAGCGTTCGAAACGACGAAGGAGACCATGTGAAGACGATGCAGGACTGTCAAAACTTTCTTGAGGTAAAGTAAGAGATGTACCTCTACCTGATAGCCGCTGTGTTTGTTCTCATCTTAATGATGCAGAACAAGACGAGAGGTATCAAAAGTTCTATCGAAAAGATGGTAAAACAGGCGGCTCAGTACGCCATCACGGCTCAACAGGATTCCTCACTTGTGTTATCCGTTCGTCACGCAAACTACGCTGTCGGACATCTTCACGCCCTCGGTAACATCGCCACAGATACACAGATTCATAACGCCACGGGTATAGATGTCAAAAAGTTTAAAGAACATATCATGAATGTCCAAGAAATGGTGACGAAGAAGACTGTCGATAAGTTCCCCGATTTTGAAGGACACGTCGACATGTATCTCTCTGAAATTGCTTAAAATACCTAAGTAAGGGGACAAAAATGTAAAAAACCAAGAAACAAAAATGGAAGTCATCCGTGATACCATGTGGGAGCGCTGCCTCGCCGATGCGGTTAGAATGTACCGTATCGGCGAACCAGATGAGAGGTGTGTCCAACTCGCAAATGCGACTTGGGTTATGAAGAAGAAATACTTGGAGCATGAGAAGAAGAAGGACTCGAGACAAGTTATCGTCATCGACAAGGCTCCAGAGGTGGTGAATGAGAAGCGTACGGCGAAAAAGACGTGTTGTGCGACGACGATGACGGGGAAGTCTTGCTCCTTCAAGGCGGTGTGTGGTGACTACTGTAAAAAACACAGTGTCAAGAATGCCACCCTCGGTATGAAAGTAGATGTGAGTCGAATTAAAATCACAGACTAATAGAAAGACGATGTTTGACCAGGAGACTCTTAGACCTGTAATAATAGCCATGGCGCTTTACATTACCCTCGCAACCCTCGTCCCCCAGATTATCAAGAAGCCCACGGGTATCCAGGTTGTCGACGACCTCGTGATGACCCTCATTGCCCAAAAAAGTTCAATGATGAGCGGCACCATCCTCATTGGCCTCATTGTCCTTGCCACCAATTACATTCAGGAGAAACTCCTGTAAGACGTTCTCCCTCCCCACGAGCTTTTTCGTGTGTTCATGTTCCATGTGTCGAACACGGTTGTCATAAGCATGTCTCATGTACTCCAAGAGTTGGTCAAAGTTTGGCTTACCCCAAACCATTCCCTTTTTGAAGAGGAAATCATCCTTCTCCAACTCTTGAAGTCCACACTCGATAGTGTAAGGTGTCTTGATATATTCACACGGAGCACCATAATCTGTGATGATGACGGGTTTGTCACGAAGTGCCGCTTCAACGGCACCCATACCTATACCCTCGGAATGAGAGAAGCTTACGTAGCAATCACATCGTGCATGTAGTTCATTCATCTCATCTTCATCGAGCATCTTGTTGATAACTTCAACTCGAGGAAGTTGAATCTGTACATCGGTATTACACGTTGCCTTGACGACCAGGCGAGTGTTGGGTTCATTCAGGCGGATGAAAGCTTGTAGGACTTCTCGAAATTTTTTACGGGGATCCATGATGTTCCCGATGTGATAGAACGTATATGGTTTTTCAGGGGGTTGTGGGATGTGGGCGTGTATCACATAGAACTCATTATCAGGAAACTGACGAGAGAAAACTCTCTTGCAAAATTCACTTGAGACGGCTACTCTCTTGAATTCCTTCATGATAAGACCATAATCTTCATGGACAGTCTCCGTCTCACAGATTGTCATACAGGCGAGATTTTTTACGCGCCTTTTTGCATGTTTGAGGTACTCTAAATGTGCAGGGATCGGGAGCATGAAGATGAGTCCATTGTCACATTGGGGGAGTTCTTTCCCAAATACATAATACACCGATTCGATTCCAAAAAGGTGGGTATACTTTTTACAAAGTTGTCCAATGCCAGTATTCAGAGCAGGACCGATTACGATCATTACTCTTAAAGATTATCTTTCTTTTATATATATTACGATGAATGCTCTACGCAAAGAAGTTGAAGAGGAGATTAAGCGCACCCGTCTTGACAAGGGACGTCTGTATGACCTCCTCTTGAAGATTATTGACAACGTGGGTACGGGTGGTGCTGGTTCCCAGGGACCCCGTGGCCCCCCTGGTCCACCCGGTTCTGGAGCCCAAGGACTAGCGGGTCCCGCTGGTGCTCGTGGTCCCGCTGGTCCCGCCGGCCCCGCTGGTGAATGCAAGTGCAAGTGCACTATCCCCGAAGCTACCCCTACCAATAAGGCCCCTGCTAAGAAGGCTCCCGTCAAGAAGAAGGTTGTGACCACCTCGGTTGTTTAAACAAGTATAAAGTTGTACATCCTATTATAAATACATGTTGGCTGCTAGACCATTGTGTATTTATAATACAGCTGAAAGACATTGGCGTCAATATTCACCCGAAACACCCAGGCGTCCCATCATTGTGAAGGCGGCATCTCACGTGAAGGCCGAGAAGCTGAAGGCTGAAGTGGAGAATCACAGGGATACCGAAATTGAACAATTGAAACTGGAGCTGAAGAAACATAGGGAAGCTGAACAGAAGATTAAGAGGCATGCGAAGTGGATGTTGCGATCAACTCAGTCGGCTCACAAGGATGCTCAAGATGTCATCGAGATTATTAAGGATTTATATGGTGACGACGCATTTGAATAAACTTAAAATATAAGTTAAAGTTATATGGGACAGAAAACCCTCAAGGTGGATAAAATTGTACCAGAAGGGGGTGTATTGCATATTGACGGTCAGGTGACTGCTACTTCTTTACAGGAAACGAGTAACCCATGGGAACCTGTAAATGGGGTAGATATCAAATTTAACAATGGTAATGTTGGTATCGGTACTGATGCACCCACGTACAAACTTGATGTACATGGCACTGCGAATGTTGGTGTATTGACTACAACGAGTGTCTCGGGTGATGGCTCCGGTCTTACGAATATCCAGAAAACGAATATACCTGGTTTAATCCAAGAACAGTGGACAACGTTAAATGATGACATTCTATATTTCCAAAACAGTAACGTTGGTATCGGTACTGATACACCTGCGTACACACTAGATGTACATGGTAGCGCGAATGTCGGAGCTTTAAATGTGACAAGTATCTCTGGTGATGGCTCAGGGCTCACGAACATTGATGGTTCAGCTGTAATTGGTTTAGTCAACCAATGGACAAGTGTTCAGGATGATTTACGTTTTGAAGATGGTAAGGTAGGTGTGGGTAAAGGGACACCCAATCACACTTTCGACGTCAATGGGAATGTAAATACGAATGTATTGTCTTTATCTGATTCTGATATACCTGTATATCTTACACCAAATGCCAACGTAGCGTCGAATGCTCAATGGGCTAAGGAAATTGGTGGAGATACGAATATTGTGCGTGATGTAGCGATTGATTCGAATGGTAACACATTCGTAACTGGTGAATATACGTCATCGTCCAGTGTGACAATTGGTACTGGAGTTTCTTTATCCGCGACAACCGAAACAAATGTTTACTTGATTAAATATAATTCGAGTGGTGTTACCGAATGGGCACTGAACATGATAGGACGGGGAAATGCCATCGCAATTGACTCAAGTGGAAATGTCTGTATATCTGGAACGTACTCATCGGAAGTATATAATGTTGACGTCCCTAGTACAGACGAAATTCCTTTAATTGGTAAGCTTGTACCAACTACCAGGGGTGCGGCTTTCTTGATTAAGTATAACAATGCCGGTGTGGCTCTATGGGCAACTCATGTGGACGGAACTGATACCAATAATGGTGACGACATTGGCCGAAACTTAGCGATTGATTCATCTGGAAATCTATATCTCACTGGTAGTTACAGTGGTCATGATGATAATACAAGCACTGGGAGTCGCGCATACAGTGCTGATGACATTACCGATATACAATTACCAAACGTTGATAATAAATCCGCGTTTATCGTAAAATATAATTCAGATGGAACTCCACAATGGGTAAAAGGTATAGACGCTTCTGGAGATGTGATAGGATATGGCGTGGCTGTCGATTCTGGTTCGAATGTGTTCATCACTGGAGAGTATACAGCTGCTTCCGAAGTTGACGTGGGTAATTCAAAGAATTTACCTATAACAACGAATGTGGCATCTTTTCTCGTCAAATATGATACCATGGGTACTACCCAATGGGCGACAAAAATTGACGGCTCTTCGACTGATAAGGGTGTTTCTATTGTTGCTGGTAAAGATGGAAACGTTCACATACTCGGGAACTATACATCTGGTGCGGTAGTTGTGTCTCCGTTTATCACTTTACCTGATACTAGCGGTGACGATACAACATTTTTACTTACGTATGATACACAAGGAGTAGCACAATGGGCTACAACAATTGATGGTGTGGGTGTTGACGTAGTCGCTGATTCAACTGGTGCGATTTTCGTAACTGGAAGCTATTCATCCTCCAATTCTAATGTCTCGAGTACAGATGGTAAAGACATAACTCTAGTAACACCTAGTGGTAGTGCAACTTTTTTGGTCGAATACAGTCCAAACGGTATACTTCGTTCTAGTACACACATAGACGGGACTTCTAATGAGTCTGGAAATGCATTAGCAGTTGATTCACTAGGACAAAATGTATACATTTCTGGGACGACGGGTTCCAACTCAGTGATTTACAACTCAGATGGAACCCCATCGGGTTTAACACTTACCAGTGGTCCTGGATTCGTAGTCAAATACGAAAACTCTAAACCCCTGAAACTCAATGTATCCTCGAATCTCGAAGTGGGTACCGCCAACCTCTTTGTGGATACCGTGACTGGAAGAGTTGGTGCCAATACTATAACACCACAAGCCACCCTACATGTCGAAGGTAACGTCTATACGTCTTCGAACCTTGAAGTGGGTACCGCCAACCTGTTCGTAAATTCTGAGACGTCAAATGTGGGGATTGGAACCAATGAACCTGATTTTAGATTGGATGTAAATGGTGATATCAATTTCACGGGTGATTTTTATAAAAACGGTGTTTTATTTACAACTATAATCGGTGCTACACCTTGGTCTATACTCAATAGTAACATAAGTTACACGGCTGGTAACGTTAGTATAGGTGTGATAGAACCTAGTGCTACCCTCCATGTCGAAGGTAACGTCTATGCGTCCTCGAACCTCGAGGTCGGTGGAGCCAACCTGTTCGTGGACACCCAAACCTCTAGGGTTGGTGTGGGGACAAGGGCACCAGATGCCACCCTCCATGTCGAAGGTAACGTCTATGCGTCCTCAAACCTTGAAGTTGGTGGAGCAAACCTCTTCGTGGACACTCAAACCTCTAGGGTTGGTTTGGGGACCTCGAGCCCCAACGCCACCCTCCATGTCGAAGGTAACGTATATGCATCCTCAAACCTTGAGGTGGGTTCAAATATTTCTATAGCTGGATTATCGGTAGATAGAATTCCAATTGTGGGTTCAGGAAACTATCTAGAAGATTCGTTTATATCTAAATCAAATGGAACAATAGTCATTTCTTCGGATGTAGAAATATTAGGAAACATCTCAGTAGATGGTAATTCTTATACAATTGAATCAAATTCACTCATTATTAATGATAGAGTGATCGGTATTGCGAACAATAACGTATCACATGAACTCGACATCGGCATCGTGATGGAACATCCCGGTAAGAATATCGCCATTATTCATCATGGTTCGGAAGTTCCAGGGGACCCACATGAACACGAAATCACTATAGGATACACACAAAATACAGTCACAGATAATCACATAACACCTGATTCAAACAATATTACAGTCAATATTTTGGGTAACCTCGTAACTCAAAATAACATGACTATCTCTGAAAATCTTGAGGTGGGTACGGCCAACTTGTTCGTAAATTCTGAGACGTCAAATGTGGGAATTGGAACCAATGAACCTGGGTTTACACTGGATGTCAAAGGAGATATCAATTTTACAGGGGATTTTTACCAGAATGAACAGCCATACATTTCAACCCCGTGGACAATACTTAATAATGACTTAGTGTACAATACGGGTAATATCGCCATCGGTAAGTCGACTGCACCCACTACGAAACTTGATGTTAACGGGACTGTGACGGCGAGTTCATTTTCGGGGATTGGAAGTGGTCTCACCGCACTTGATTTGGGGTCCATTACTCATACGGGAACAATTGATGTAGCCCGTATCCCGGACTTAGCTGCAACTAAAATAACGAGTGGAACATTTGATAAGCTACGCATTCCCGATAATTTAATAGTCGCTGATGGTTTCACTAGTGTGGCTCATGAAAATGGCCAGTTTACTATTTCATCTACTGACACAACATATTCAGCTGGTGCCGGTCTTGCTTTAAATGGGACAACATTTTCACTCAATAGTATAATCAAAGTGGATACCGCTAACAGCAGAATCGGAATCAATAAAACAAATCCCGGTGAGGCATTGGAGGTTACTGGAAATATATTAGTATCGGGGGATGTCACCGCATTTTCTGATAGGCGTCTCAAATCGAAGATAGAGCGCATCGAGGGAGCCCTCGATAAGGTATGTGCCCTCGGAGGATACACGTTCACGATGAATGATAAACCCTCAACTGGTCTCATAGCACAGGAGGTTCTCGAAGTTCTTCCGGAAGCAGTCCACGGGTCAGAGGAGACACACTATTCACTCGCATACGGGAATATGATCGGTCTACTCGTGGAGGCTGTAAAAGAATTACGCGCACTCATCTAATTTTTTTTTCAAGGGTACATCACCCATCCTTGACAAAAGTAACATTCCTAGATAGTAACTACCATTCGGTAATCTCGGGAAGGGAGTGGAAGAGTGAAGATGTAGGCTGAACCGGTATAGGTATCCTCATGAGGCGCTCCAACTATGGCGGTATTCCCATCCGGAGAGATTGCGACACTTTGCCCGAAATTGTCATTATCTCCCCCGTTACTTGATTGAATCTGTTGTTCGTCCCAGTCTCCATTAGAGTCACGTGTGAAGATGTAGGCTGAACCGGTATTGGTACCACCCGTTTCCTCATAATAAGGCGCTCCAACTATGGCGGTATTCCCATCCGAAGAGATTGCGACACTATACCCGAAAATGTCCAAATCTCCCCCGTTACTTGCGTTAATCTTAGCCTGTTGGGCCCAGTCTCCATTAGAGTCACGTGTGAAGATGTAGGCTGAACCGGCATCGGTATAAGCGGTGTCCTCAAGATACGCTCCAACTATGGCGGTATTCCCATCCGAAGAGATTGCGACACTACGCCCGAATTGGTCACTAGTTTGCTCGCCACTTGCTTGAAGAGTAACATCGGGTTGGCCCCAGTTTCCATTAGAGTCACGTGTGTAGATGTAGGCTAAACCGACATCGCACGCTCCAACTATGACGGTATTCCCATTCGAAGAGATTGCGACACTTTCCCCGAATCTGTGATTTGCCCCCGCGTTACTTTCTCGAATCTGTTGTTGGCTCCAGATTCCATTAGAAAATGTGAAGATGTAGACTGAACCGGTAGAGTACGCAGTGTCTGAAGTGCCGCGCTCATAAGGCGTTCCAACTATGATGGTATTCTCATCCGAAGAGATTGCGAGACTATACCCGAATTTGTCATAGATTCCTGCGTCACTTGCTCGAAGAATATCAGTTTGTTGGGCCCAGGTTCCATTGGAGTCACGTTTGAAGATGTAGACTGAACCGGTATCGTCCCCACCCACATCCTCATGAGTCGCTGCAACTATGGCGGTATTCCCACCCGAAGAGATTGCGACACTATACCCGAATCGGTCACTTTGTGCCGGGTTACTTGATTGAATCTGTTGTTGGGTCCAGGTTCCATTGGAGTCACGTGTGAAGATGTAGGCTGAACCGGCATCGGACGCAGTGGTGTCCTCCCCGCGCGCTCCAACTATGGCGGTATTCCCATCTGAAGAGATTGCGACACTTTCCCCGAAAAAGTCCAAATCTCCCCCGTTACTTGCGTTAATCTTAGCCTGTTGGGTCCAGTTTTCATCAGGGCCGGGAAGCGTGCCAGTTAACGTAAAATTGTACGTATCAGGTTTAGTCAAAGTACCCGACAGAATCCCTTCACTTATTATTAGACCGTCTGGTAATGTACCAGTAAGGGTATATGGGCTGATACCCAAATCATTATTCAAATCATAAGTCAGAGATTCAGTTACACTTCGAGTTGGTAACGAAATAAAGGAACTTATCGTATCGATACTTGTATATAAACCGATTTTAATTTTAAAGGGTTGTTTCTCTAATTGCTCCGATGACAACGTTCCCAATGTGAAGGTGGCAACTCCTTGAGTTACAAAAGTTGTATTCGATACATTATATTCAGTTCCATCCGCACCCACAACTTTTATAGATGGGGCGGAAGTAAAAGATGGTCCTCTGATAGTGAATACCTGTGTTGATAAGTCCGATCTAGTGACCACTACTGGTGATACACGCGGGATTTGAGCCTCTCCACTGAAGTGAGAAAAACTTATAGACGACGTTAACCCAAAATTAGAAGCTAGACTCTGTAAGCTTATGGGGTATCCGGTTCCATCATGAAGATATGTAGCGAATGACATGAGATTAATAGGATCCGTTGAAGGGATTTCTAAGTTAGTTGAAAAATATTTCGCATTTAGGTACGCCTCAACAGCTTTATATTCTGCAGAGGTTAATTCTCTATCGTATACGATGACTTCAGCACAAGCCCAATCGGAGCGTTCCCCCGTATGCGACCCATAATTAATACTCAGTTGATCAGACGCACCATTGGAATACCCCGATAATGTTCGGTTGGTTCCATTTGAGCGGTACATATCCCTCCGATCAGTAGATAACACCCAAGTATCGCCATGGATATCTGTTTGGGATGTCAGCCAATTATTATGATGATATGCAACACCTGATTTGCTACTATGAAAACCAGACAACCAATTGAAGGTAACCCCGTCAAATATACGTCCACGCGTAGGAACTGCATCACCAGGTTTGTAGTACCGTGCGACGTGGAATAGGGTATAGTTTGAGGTGGTTGTCATCATGTTCGTCGGGAATTGTAAACCCGCACCTGTAGACCCATAAAGGAATGGGAATGGTGTGACACCGAGTTTTGCGTTAGATGTGGATGGAGAATCATACACATTTTCATTTGTAGCTGAAGCGCTCAGATTAATCGACCCGCTACGTATCGCACTGGATTCTACATGATTCCCCTTCCCAGATAGGTCTCGCCAACGCGTGAGCTCATTCGAGGCATTCATTTCCGCTGAAAATCCCGTGAACCACCCCGTGAGGTCACTAATTGTGCTCGGGGAACGTAATGGTGTCACCGACATACTTTTACATAACATAATAAAAATTAAGAATCCCCATAAATTTCTAGGATGTCCCGAACGAGGGGACTTCTCTCAATATCCTTGAATTCAAATTGAATCAACTCGATACGTTTATGGTTTTTACCCGAGATACGTTCGCATATATCCTTGAGACCATTTTCTTCGTACTTTCTGTCATGTTGTTTGAGGTCACCTGTGACAACCATCTTTGTACCTTCACCGATTCTTGTCAAAAGCATCTTCATTTGGTTGGGTGTGGAGTTTTGCATTTCATCTGCGATGATGAAGGCGTCCTTGAAGGTTCTTCCACGCATGTAGGCGAGGGGGCATATTTCTATGATTTTCTCTTTTATCATGTATTGAATGTCTCCTTGTGTGTAGTATTCACCGAAGATGTCCATGATGGGTCGTGTCCATGGATCCATCTTCTCTTCCATGGTACCAGGTAGAAATCCGAGGTCCTCCTCCACAGAGACGACTGGACGAGTCAATACAATTCGCTTGTATGTTCGGTCATTGTAACCATGTATGGCGGCACAACAAGCCAACATCGTCTTTCCAGTACCCGCGGGTCCTACTGCGAATATCATGGCTTTATTGATACTGTAGAGGACTCGATTGTAATTTCTCTGATTATCACTCTTGGGAATTACAACTGGATGCACTTCCTCGAGTTCCATCTCTTCCTCGAAATATTCAGTATCACAAGACGATGAGATGCGTTGTTTTTTTCGACCTCCCATACTTTTTACGCAGAACTTTTATTCACCCACCATATAAAGCCCCCAAATAATGAGACCAAAATGGCGACTAAAAGACCGAACGAGTATTTTTTAGGGTTTTCCTCTGGGGGTTTATCTGGCAACTTTTGAACATTTTCATTGAGGGTGTCAATTTTCTTGAGAAGTTTCTGAAGTGCCTGTAAAATTTGGAGTTCTCGGTCTTTAGGTTTCTCCTTGACATTGACTGTGGTGATTTCAAGAATCATGTACCACTTTGCATCTGGCTGGAGGAGACTGTAGTCACCATCATCCTGTTGTTCGTAAATTTTAAAGTCCAACTTCTTGATGGAGATGGGATTGAAATAGTTTTGATGACGATTGAAACTTTTCCATTGTTTGTCTCGAAGAACAATCCCATTACTTCCCGCAAAGTGTCTCTCAAGGGGTACTCGCGCAAACACTTGTCCGTGACGTTCATCTAGTATCTGTGCAGGTTTGGGAATATCTGGGCACACGATATCTACAAACTTTGCAACATTCGTATTCAAGTTGGAATCATTCTCACCAACTTGTGTGATGTAAAAGTCGACCATCTTGACACCTAGAACACGACCCATATCCTCAACGTGTGTATTAGATTTGAGAGTCAGGTCGAGTGAGAAGGTGTTATTTGTCCCGGTGACAAAGTTTGAATCCAAAATGACATATTGAACCTTTTTAGGTATGTCGTCTAAAGACATGTCTATTAATATCTAACATAATAATATGGTTCCCGCAATCGCGAGGAACACAATTATTTTCACAGGGACGATGGCTAGTTTATGTATTTGGGACTTTATCAGGTTGATGAAGTCATATAAAAAGAAATGTCCATAATAAACTAAAGATGCTTCTCACAGCGATTTTTAACACCCTGTATGGAATGGGTCCATACTACGTCGAATCTACATACAAGTGGTTTAAGATGGCTCTTTGGGATGCACCCACTCGAGTATTTCTTGATATTCAACTCGAGCAAATGAGACTTGAAAGAAACCTAAGTGAAGACATTGACCCCGAAGAAAAGCAAGAATGAAAGAATACCACTTCCCCCTCGTCACTGACGAGTATCGGATCGCTTTTCTCCAAGCGACTGAAGCCCTCTGTCCGGACATCCAGCGCCTTATTTGGCACGAAGTTCTGTACTGCACCCAACCTATCGACCCTCCACCCACACCTAGGAAATGTCCAACTTATTCCAGGCTGTCGTCGGCTTCTTTGCCCCGAAACCTCCTCTCGTTACTAAACGAAAGTTGATCGAAGCTGTCAACGACTGCGGTGAGAAGAGGTACATCGAAGTGGAGAGAATTGTCGACCGTCGTGAAAATCTCGAAGTCCTCTCTACGAAGTGCAAGAGACTATTGTCCTTCGTAAAGAAGAAGAAGTGGGATGAGACCATGTACACTCGAATTGTAAATTTATCTGACAGGATTCGTCTCTCTATGTATAAGAATGATGATATTCTTCCACTGTTTGAAGAATTTGAGAGTGTTGAGAACTTTTTCAAGGGAAGTTCAAAGTCACAAATGAACCTAAGTAGCCTCGATAGTGTGTAATTTTCAAGATGAAGTTCGAACCTACAATCAAGACTGCCTACGAACCCACCCCCTTTCCCTACTTCCTCCCCCAGTATGCAAAGTTTAATGAGCCTGATAGACAAGAACGCGAAACTGATGCCCGAGGGGGATTATCTACAGATGTGCAGAATAATGAAGGAACTCCATCGAAGCGAGAAGACCCTCCTCGTGACCCCTGACGTGGTCGGTGAAGATTTTATCATGACATCAGATGCCCTCAACCACTGTCACAAGTGGATTGTGGCGACAAACGCACTTCAAGATGCTTATATCGACCACGAGAAAGACCCCGAAAACAAAGTGAAAGCTGGAATCTTTACACACCTTCGAGAAGCTACCAAGTCTTATTGGCGAGAGTTTACCCAAACGTATGGATACGAAGAACTCATGTGGTTTGTACATCGAGGTACAATCGCACAGAGAAATTTTAGGTACTGTGTCGGAGAGGTGCCGAGGGGTCGAGAGTAGCCGAAGTGCGTGGTTCTATACGCGCTGAAGGGTCGACAGTAGCTGGTGCATGTAGCGCTTTCAGTCTTGACAGTTCTTGTAATTGAATGTGTATCTGCTTGAGTTCGTTGCATATTTTCACGTACACCCACTCTCTCTTCGTTGGGAACATCTCGTCATCCATGATTTCCATTATCTTTCGTACATGTTCCATACCTAAGTGGGGTATAGAAATTATATTTTCAGATTACACAATGGATACTATCATCGAAAAGTTCCGAGAGGAATTCATCGTTGACAGAACCAAACACAACCTTTCGGAAGAGACGTACCACAAACTCTGTGAAATCTATACACAGCTTTGGGCTGAACATCACATCTAACTTAAAACTAATATCACACTATCATAAAATGTCACTTGTTCCCATCAAATTGATTAAGGACATTCCGACAAGAAACAAATTACTGAAAATCAAAGAGGAAACCCCCGAAATTGACAAGAATGATTACATCGAATCGAGAATTATCACAAATGCGAGGGCTCGTAATCTCATGGCTATAGAGGATGCTTCCGAGATGGCAAAGGATTACCTTCACAAGGATGGTTTCTTTGTAAGGTTTGGAGAAGACATTAAAAAGGAATCTGGAAAAGATTTCAAATTTTCATATCGTAAGACTAGTGCGATGGAAAGGAATCGTGCATCGTCTAATGGAGCCACTGGTATCGAATATATTTTGATGGAACATTCATACCCAGATGGTTCGGGACACTATGGTATGGCTAAAGTCAATCATGACAATAAGACGGCTGTAATCTATGATTCGATGACGGATACAGATTCGGATTTTGAAGAACCACTCCGTTCATTATTCGGTCGTAGATACAAACTGTCTATGAAAGCGCTTAATGGTTGTTACCCACAACCCACGGGTGGTTTTGTTTCACAGTCGTTTGCCAATTTTAAGAATAAGAATTCGATGGGTCTTTCTCAAAAGAAGTTGGAGGAGGCATTTATCATCTCTCAATACGATGAACTTTCCCAACACCACTTCTGTTACATGGAGTCATTCCTCGTCATGATGACTGACCTCGGTATCCTTAGACCTGGTCCCAAAGACCCACGTGAACGCCTCGAATACATTAAAAAGTTTATTT
>Ga0209659_1000251_pt1 | contig 34864 bp, 34 predicted proteins | sample SaaInlLV_10m_DNA_FD_184658 | JGI IMG/M metagenome (GOLD analysis project Ga0209659, IMG submission 184658) | Marine microbial communities from expanding oxygen minimum zones in the Saanich Inlet - SI072_LV_10m_DNA (SPAdes) (version 2) | ecosystem: Environmental > Aquatic > Marine > Intertidal... | reverse complement strand
AATATAAATAGTGTGGAAGACATTGAATTTGACTTAGGCGTTGACTATGATGCTAATCATGGAAATACCAGTAATTTTCCAAACACACATCCACTAGGGCCAAAAACACCAGCAATGGATTGGGGTTGGCCATCGGGTTATTTCTTTTTAGTTCTTCATGGAAAAGTAGATGACAATGGCGATGGAACAGCGAATAAATCATTTCAAATAGAATCTTTTGGCGATCAGTTGCTGAGAGATATCGATGTTATTGAATTTACCGAGCCTATAACTGCCGAAAATGGAAAGATTACTATTCCACTATATGTGAATGTAGACAGATGGTTCGCTGAAATGGACTTTGCTACCATAGGGTTTAACCATGGGGCCTATGCACCAAACATTAAAGCTGCCGATAACACTAACGCTAGCAATGTGTTTACTGCTCAAGCTCCGGTTAGCATAAACGAGGCGACTGAAGACGAAAAATTAGCTTTCGTTTACACTAACTATAAGATGCCTTATGCACCTGTGCTGTTTTACAAATTACCAGAATCTATTTACAGTCTATCCATTATCGATATGCAAGGAAGAAGATTGGTTAAAGAAGAAAATGTAAATTTTGAAGGAAATTACTTTGTGAAATCAGAGTTGCCAACCGGCATGTATTTTGCCGTATTTACATCCAATGAAGGCTATCAAAAAGCACATCAGTTTACAGTAAATCGATGAAAGCAATTCTAACAATCGTCACCTTATTATGTGCAGCTTTGTTTCTCTCATTTGTAGGTGATTATGAATTGTTAATACCACAAGGATTTCCTGAACCCTATATTCCAGAAGACAATCAGTTGACGCAAAGTCGAGTTGATTTGGGCGAAAAGCTGTTCTTTGATAAAGTCTTATCGAGAGACTCCAGCTTGTCTTGTGCAAGTTGTCATATTCCAAAATTTGCATTTACTGACAGAATACCCAGAGCTATCGGAATTAGAGAACAAGAAGGGTCTAGAAATACACCAACATTGACAAATGTTGCCTATCAAGATAAATTCTTGTTGGATGGCTTAAACCCCAGTTTAGAAGCTCAAGTAAATATTCCAGTACACGAAGTAAAGGAATTTGATTTCAGTATAATTTTAGTTGCCGAACGGATGAAAAAAAACCCTGAATACGTTCGACTTTCTCAAGAGGCATATGGCAGCGAACCAAGCCCTCGAATAATTACTAATGCCATAGCAGCTTACGAAAGAACATTGATTAGTGGCAATTCTGTATATGACAAATATCATTTTCAAGGAGACTCAACAGCTTTAAGTCATTCACAAAAACGAGGGATTAATTTATTTTATAACACACTTTATTGTTCGGAATGCCACGCTGGTTTTAACTTTACAAATGGAGGACTAACCAATAATGGGCTTTACGAACATTATGCCGATACTGGACGAATGCGTCTTTTCGGAATGGAAAAAGATAGAGCTATTTTTAAAGTGCCAACACTAAGAAACATTGCTATTACATATCCTCACATGCACGATGGTAGCCTTAACTCTTTAGACGATGTTATTAATCACTATTCTTCAGGGGGTAAAAGCCATCAAAATAAAAGCGAATTAATTCAGCCTTTTACATTGACTAAAGAGGAAAGAACAGATTTAATTTCTTTTTTACAAGCATTGACAGATTCTTCATTTTTATCGTTGAATGAGTAAGAATTTGAATGGATTATGAAATAATCAATTTAACTCCTAAGCTAGATTTTTATAAATTGCATCCTAACTACAAACGTACGTATCATATGAAAACACTTAAAATATTTGCATCCGTCTTATTGACTGGATTTTTAATTTCTACAGTCGCTTACGCAGGTGGCGATAAGGTCAAAGAAAAGTTCAAGGTATTAGGAAACTGTGGTATGTGTAACACAAAGATTGTTACAGCGGCTAAATCTGTCGATGGAGTTATTTCTGCTAAATGGAGCTCTGAAACGGAAATAATGGTAGTCAAGTTTCATTCTGAAAAAACTAACGTTGACGAAATTCAGAAAAAGATAGCTTCAGTTGGTTACGATACAGAGAAGCATAAAGCAGATGATGAAACCTACGCTAACTTACATCACTGCTGTAAGTACGATAGAGAATAAGCATTTAACTTTTTAATTTAAAATATGAAAAAATTAATTTTTTCCTTGGCAGCAGTTTCTTGCTGTATCTTATCTTTTGGTCAAAGCACCGCCACTGATTTCACAGTTGATAATTGTGATGGAGAGTCCTATAATTTATTTCAAGACCTCGATGCTGGAAACGTTGTGGTGATAGCATGGGTAATGCCCTGCGTCTCTTGTATTGCAGATCCTGTAGCGGCATATTCTATAACTAAAGATTATAACCCAGAAAAAGTAAAGTATTTGATGGTAGATGATTATGCTGACCACGACTGTTCAGTTATTCAAACATGGTCAGAAAATTATCAGATGGGGGATGTCACAAAGTTTTCAAACTCTGCTATTACCATGAGTGACTACGGAGTTGATGGAATGCCAAAAATCGTTGTATTAGGCTGCAAAATCCACAAAATATTTTACAATGAAAACAGTTCTTCAGAAGGAATCAAGGAAGCCATTGATTTAGCCTTAGAAGAATGTTCAAACACCTCTATAATTGATAATGGTGATGTTTCGGCAGAAGATTTAAAACTATCTATATTTCCGAATCCAACACATGAAAGTTTGACTATAAACAGTCAATATCAAGAAGCTTTTCCAATTAAGGTGTTTAATTCTTTAGGAAAGCTTGTTTTTCAACGGGAGAATTTTCACTCTACATTATCCATTGATGTTTCAGACTTTACCGAAGGGCTTTACTTTCTTGAATATTTGAATCAATCTAAATCCTTTATCGTTAATAAATAGAATTTAAAGCATGAAAAAAATCATATTAGTAATCTGCTTGTTGATAGGTAGTAAATACCTTTTCTCTCAAGGGTGTTGTTCAGGAGGCTCTGGTAGTCCAATTTCAGGCGGTGCAGCTTCTGGAGTATTGTTAGAAAACCAAATGGAAATTTCTACCAGTTACCAATATATCAGCTCACACCTTTTTAAAACAAATAACAATAAAGATACCATATCAATACTGAACGATACGCTCAGTTCTGATTACCTATTTTTTAGAACAGATTACGGTTTAAGTGAAAAACTGACGATGTCTGTGGCCTTAGGCTATTTCTTAGATAAATCTATCGTTAATAAAAATGAATCGTATTCTATTTCAGGAGTTTCAGATTTAATTTTATTTCCGCGTTATAATATTTTCAATTGGAAAAGGGACAATCACAGAACAGAAATAACGGTAGGGCTTGGGTTGAAATTTCCGATAGGCGGTCATACTGACTCTAGTTTGCTGTTTTCCAATCCAGTACTTGGTGATATTTATGCTTATAACCCACCCATTGCTCAACTGACCAATGGTTCTCAAGACGCTATGTTTTATTCCTTTTTTTACAGAACATACCCGAAGAAGAAGTTTAGAGTGTTTGCTAATGCCTTGTATATTAAGAAAGCCTTCAACTCTTTGGGTGAAAAGTTTGGAGATTACTCAAGTGTGAGCCTATTTGTTGGTAAAAGCCTTCCAAAAAACTTTGGTGTTACGGGACAGTTAAAATATGAGCGAGTTGGAAAGATAGAGGCGGCTAATGGAGTTAATCTAATCAACTACAATGTAGAGGAACATTCGACAGGGCTTAAAAAATTCTTATTCGTTCCTCAGATTAGTTATTCGGATAATGGGTTCACTTATTTTGCTACTGCAGACGTTCCTTTGTATGAAGATTTGAACGGTTCTCAGTTTGCTACTCAAACCCAATTTACAGTAGGAGTTTCGTGCCGCTTTTTGGTGAAAGAGCCTGAGGTTGGCGGAGTGCTGCACTAAGCTTTAAACGGATGCCGTTGAGTCCATTTTTTTGGCTTAATGGCATTTAGTAGAGGCCTCAAGACCCATCTTAGCAGAGGGTTGTGTAGGTAAATATAGATGTATGATTTCATCGGAACAGCACCTACATTGCTTTTAAATTCGGCGGCAGTTCTGCCAAAAATGATTCGATTTGAACGACTTTCAACACCGTGTTTTATACTTTCGTTGAGGATGCGTTCGTAGAGCCTATACTCTTGGTTGTATTTGTAATCTAAGCCGATGAAGTAAGAGTATAAATTGTTGTTTGCCATCAGTTCGGAAGAAAAGCCAACAAGTTTTTTGTCTAAAAATAGACCGTATACCTTACTCTTGGGGCAGTCTAGTGGTATGAAGTCTTTGAATACCCTAGAGTTAAAGGTAAGTGTGCCAAAAGAGGAGTTTTTCTTTACGTTTTCAAAAAGTGTTTGAATCTCATTTTCGTATTGTATTAAGTCTTCTTTTGTTAATTGGATAATGTTAATGTCTTCACTTTTTTTCATTACCCCACGTAGTCGGCTACGGTATTTTTTCTTTAGGCTGTTGGTGTAGTCTTCAAAGCTTTTCCATTCGCCTGATAGAGGCAATTGCATATCTTCTTCAATCTCTACTTTTATGAGTTTTGGAAATTCATCTTCAGGATTTGCAATGTCTAAGTGTGTGAAGAAGTGGTCAGGTATAATAAATTTATTGACACATGATGTTAGTCTAATTTTCTTTAGTAGACCCTTTACAAATTCGTTTTTGTTTTCTATTCTGTCTGCACTTATGTTGTTTACATTGGTGATTAGACCATTTCCAATTACTACCACATTCAACCTCAATAAGCCTAGCAAAAAACTGACTAGACCTCTATTAACCTTATTCCTTTTTTGATAGGAGCTAATTTTTCTACCTCCTAAATTAAATTGTTGAGCATAGCCGATGACCTTATTGTTTTTGTCATCTACCACATAGTAAAGGTGCTTTATGTTTTCGGTATGGTTTTTCTCTAGCGCTTGTTTGAATGAAAAGGATAGAAAAGGGTTAAGTTCTTTTCCTACACTTTTCCATTGCTTGGAATCAACAGAATTGGCAGAAGTATGTAAGTGTATATCCAAGTGTTAGTCAATTAGTGGGGCAAAAGTACAATTTAAATAAGTCTAACGCTTAATCTAGTCTTTCTGTTGCTTTAGGGGTTGCTTTATAAGTATACCGTCAAAGCCTCGTCTATACGCGTAGAGTAGGAGGGCGAGAGTTTTTCTCTTTTCATTTTCCATTGCCGCGCTTGACCCTGCACAGCTAGGCGTACCTTATCACGCCCCATTCTGTCATTAATTTTATCTAGGGCAGACATCACAGATTGTTGCTTTTGGCGGTCTATACTGTCGAATAAACTGAGCTGTTGTTGCTGTTGAGGAACAATATCGCCAACAATAATCCCGGCTTTTTTATAGGTATAGCCAGGGCGGTATATTTTTTCCAAGCCTTTTAGTGCAAAGCGGATGATTTCCATAGAGTCGTTGGTCGGCGAGTCCAAAACAAATGAGGTAAAGCCTTTATATTGTTTGTCCGTTGGCCTGAAAGGATTGGTGTGTATAAATACGCTTACCCTTGTGGCACAGCTTTTTTGCTTTCGGAGTTTGTAGGCACAGTTGGAGGCGTAATTACTCACGCTTTCTTTCAACTCTTCTATATGCGTTACCTTTTTGCCAAATGAACGCGAGGTGCAAATGTTCTTTTTTCTACTGGCATGTTCTTCCAGACGAAAACAAGGAATGCCTTTCAGCTCCTTCACCATCCTTAGCCCTACAACAGATAGTCGGCGTTTTATCCAGCTTTCTTCGGCTCTGCAAAGGTCATAAGCTGTTTTTATACCCATATTTTTAAGCATATGCGCGTGTCTTCTTCCTATGCCCCAAAGGTCTTCTACGGCTAGCCACTTGAGCGCTCTATCAATGAGTTCGGCTTTGTCCAACACAAAAACGCCAGACTTGGTGTGTTTCTTGGCGATAAGACCGGCTACTTTGCACAGGGTTTTAGTGGGGGCAATACCTATAGATATAGGAATACCTGTGTGTTGGCTTACTTTTTTCTTTAAGGCGATGCCCTTAGAAAGAAGATCTCCTTCGCCACTAAAATCCATAAAAGCCTCGTCTATGGAATAAACCTCCATAGCCTTTACTTCTTGTCGCATAGTGGACATTACTCTTTTGGATAAGTCGCCGTATAGTGTAAAGTTGGATGAGAACACATGAACGTTGTGCTGTCTTATCAGGTGTTTGACCTGAAAAACAGGCACCCCCATTTTAATTCCTAAGGCTTTACTTTCATTACTTCGTGCGATAACACAGCCGTCGTTATTAGAGAGTACCAAGATGGCTTTCCCTTCTAATTTGGGTTGAAATACGCGTTCGCATGAAGCGTAAAAGTTATTACAATCCGCTAGTGCTAGCATTGGCCTTGTGGATGATAAAGGTTACTACTCCCCATACTTGAAAGTTCATTTCTTCGGTAATTTTCATGGGCTTATAGTTCTCGTTTGCCGGCATAAGGTAGAGCTCATCTTCACTCTTTTTTATCCTTTTTACAGTAAACTCTCCATTGACCACCGCCAATATAATGTCGTTATTCTTGGGTGTTAATGCTCTGTCTATAACCATAACATCAGAGCTTTGTATGCCCGCATCTACCATTGAGTCGCCAATAGCTCGCACGCAAAACGTGGCAGAAGGGTGTTGAACGAGGTAATCGTGTAGGTTTAAATCCATGTCCAAATAGTCGTCAGCCGGCGAGGGGAAGCCTGCTGGAACGCTATCTCCATACAACGGGACATCGTCAAATGAAGCTTCTTCAATTGCATAAAATTGAAGCTTTTCGCTTGTGTTTAAGTACTTAAATTTCACTTGTTAGGGTTAATTGGAGCATAAAATTAGCTCAAAAACACTTAAAAAAACAATTTTCTGTAATGTTTTTTAATAAGATGCTTACTAGATAAAACACAAAAAAAATGACATAAAAAACAAAAATGTATAGTTAAAATATTAAAAAGTTATACAAAATTATATATGTTTGTACCACTAACTAATTAAATTAACAAGTTATGCTATTAGACATTCAAGTAATGAAGCCAGACGATTATGTAGGCTTCACATTTTTTATCGGATACATGGCAATGTTTGCCGCATCTGTATTCTTTTTCTTTGAAAGAGGCAGTGTAGACGATAAGTGGAAATTATCTCTTTTAATTTCAGGTTTAATCACAGGTATTGCAGCAGTACACTACTTCTACATGCGTGATTATTATATGGCAACAGGAGATAATCCAACCTTCTTTAGGTATGTAGACTGGACATTAACAGTGCCGCTAATGTGTGTAGAGTTTTATCTACTAACTAGGGCTGCTGGGGCTACAAAGAGTTTATTGTGGAAGCTAATTATTGCATCAGTATGGATGTTGGTTGCCGGATATATCGGTGAATCATTTAATCCAGAAGGTGGCGATACAGCACATTCAGTAAAATGGGGTGTGATATCTACAATAGGTTACATTTACATTTTATACACTGCATGGTTTGGTGAAGTGGCACAATTGGCTGAGAAGAGTAACTCTGAAGTAGTCAAGAAAGGTGTTCGTACACTAGCATGGTTCGTATTAGTAGGATGGGCAATCTATCCAATTGGATACATGTGTATGGAAGGCGGATGGTTAAGTAGTGTTATGAGTCCAAGTGATGTAGACTTATGGTACAACATTGCAGATGCTATTAACAAAATCGGATTCGGTTTGGTAGTTTATAACATTGCCGTAACAGAATCAAAATAACAATCATCGTTTTTGGTTAATTTAAAGGCAGACTAGATAATTATTTAGTCTGCCTTTAATATTTACAGAGGATTATGAATCGATTTACATTCATATTTGTAGTTTGTATTTACGCATTGTTTCTGATTTATCAGGCCTTTGTAGAAATACCACTTAACAACCAACTTCTTGGCGCATCCTTTTTAATTTTACTATTTGGCATTCCTCATGGAGCTATTGACCATGTATTGTTTTTTAGAAAACGAAAAATGTCTCAGCTTAAATTTTATGCCATCTATTTAGGGCTTATTTTAGCTTTTGTATTGCTTTGGTTTTGGCAACCCGTTGTCAGTTTTGTTATTTTCTTACTCTTATCGGCTTTTCACTTTGGAGAGTCGCAATTGGTTGATATTAAGCTAAGCTTGAAATGGCGTCCATTACTGTTTTTCAGTTGGGGTTTAGCCTTACTTGCTAGTTTAGTGTATTATAATATCAATGAGTTGGCGGATATAACGGCTTTATTTCAAGATACTCAAGGTTTTTCAGTAGTGTATAATGAGGATATTTTCTTTTGGTTCTATGCTATTACAAATGCGTTAACAGTTTTGGCTTTGGGCTACTTATTTTTATCGAATTATATTTCTTTTAAACGGTTTTCATCAGAAGTTTTTTTGATAGGATTAGTTCACCTGACTTTTTATCTGTTTCCGTTTATAATAGGGTTTACCTTGTATTTTGTTATTCTACATTCTATAATGGTAATGAACCAAGAATACCAATTTTTTAAGTCTGAACGCACTGACTTTAGTCTTATGGATTTCATGAAGTTGCTTTTGCCTTATTCCTCGTTGAGTATATTCTTCACGGCAGTATTGGTGCTATTGTCTTATCATGGAATCATTAATATTTCTGTTCCATTTTTAGCAATAATCATCATTTCAGTCATCACTTTGCCTCATGCTATAGTGATGAATATTTTCTACAATAAATAGGATTTATTTTTCGAGGTGACGATCTAAAACTTTCTCAAGTTTTCGGTCACTTGTTCCGCCCCAATGTTCAATAACTTCTCCCTCATTATAGAGGTAGAAATATGGAAAATACGGCGGTCTAATTTCTTCCGGCATATCCTCTTGCATAATATGCCTAAATCCTAAATTTCGTTTTTCGGCTTCAGCTTTTACAGTAGGTTCAAACGTCTTGCAAGGTCCACAACCTAATTTTTTTATCATTACAATTTCCATAGATTGTTATTTAAAAAGGTCAATAAATTATAGGGTACAAAAATAAGCAAATCTGCTGTAATTTTTTAAATTCGCTTTATGACCACTCAACAAGTTGATGTAGAATTAATTAGACCTTTAAGAAGTCTTATCCTTCGTCCAGGGCAGCCTATAGAATCAACAGATTATGATAAAGATAAAGACAACACTACTTTACACTACGCTGTTCTTAAAAACGGCACTGCTTTGTGTATAGCTACTTTTTATCCAGAGCCAATGGAAGACGTTAGCTCAACTCGAGCGTATAGGCTTAGAGGTATGGCAACGCACCCAGATTTTAGAAGGCTTGGCTTGGCATCTAATTTGATGCATAAAGCCATGACTGACCTTAGACATGAAGGTTGTGATTTATTATGGTGCAAGGCTCGACTAGTGGCTATTGAGTTTTACGAGTCATTAGGCTTTATGAAGATTGGGCCTATGTATGAGATAGAAGGAATTGGGTCACATTTTACAATGTATAAAAAGATAAAATAATGCAAGATAGAAATCAAACACTTTTGGCATTGCGTCCTAATATAGACACTATTACAGATAGCCTAAACACGAAAGATATAGAGTCCTTTCAAAATAAGGTCTTACGTCCGATATTGAAATTTCAAAATCACTTATTACTGCATTTATTTGCTCATTATGCTAGGCAATATAAAGGAGTGTTTTTCAAACTTAACAATCAACAGCAATTGGAATATATTCATCAATCATTAAGTACAAATCAAAGTTTTAAAAGCAAACTTATCGGTACAGTTGTTGGCTTATTTACGACAGAGGAGTATGTGTATTATAGCCAAAATTTATCAGCTTTGAACAAGCGAATTATCAGTATGTCTATACAGCGACTTCAAGACCAATTGGAGCTCCTTGGATCTTAGTATTCAGATTTTATCTTTCTAGTTACACTCTTTGCATAAACCAAAGACATTTAGTTCAGCACTTTGCACTTTGAAGCCGTCTAATTCAATGGGAACGACAGTAGTACTTACACAGAAAGTGTTTTTGCAGTTTGAACAATGAAAATGCAAATGATCGTGTTGGTGTCCGTGCTCGCTACACTGCTCATGACAAGCAGCATACTTCTTTTCGTTCGGGAGAACAATTTCATGAAGAATACCATTTTCGGTAAATAGCTTTAGAGTTCTATAAAGTGTAATTCTATCAAATTTATCCAACTTGTTTTCAATATCCCTAACCGTTAGAGCTGACTTTGAAGGGTCAAATAAGTCCAACACTTTTTGTCGAAATGGAGTTAGTCTAATATTTCTATTACTCATACATCAAAATTACTTAAAAAATGACTACTTTTGCAACATTGTTGCGAAAAACATGTTTAAACAAATTCTCTTTCTTTTTTTTCCAATATACTGCTTTTCCCAGATTAGCGGAACCGTTAAGGATAGTGAAAATCAGCCTTTAGCAGGAGTGGATGTGTTAGTTTCGTCTACTATGGTTTTAACCCAAACAGATAGCAAAGGGCAGTTTTCAATAAGCCTTGACATCCCCAAAAATACACTTATCTTTTTTAGTAAAGAAGCCTATGCGAGTAAGACAATACAGTATACTTCAGAAAACGAAGTTAGTATTCAATTAAATAAATTGCATGTTGATATTGATGAGGTTGTGGTATCATCCATAAATCAAAAATTATCGTCTAACCAGACCATAAACATACTTTCTAAAAAAATGAGTCAGCTAAATGAAAGTTCCTTTGATTTAGTGGAGGGGCTTTCAAGATTAAGTGGTGTTGAACAAAGCTCCACTGGTACTGGTATAAAAAAAATTGTAGTTAGAGGGTTATCAGGTATGCGTGTTGTAACCTTGCTAAATGGCGTTCGATTAGAAAATCAGCAGTGGGGCGGAGACCACGGCATTGGCTTTACAGATTTAGGGATCGGTAAAGTTGAATTAGTTAAAGGTCCTGCATCCATTATTTTTGGAGCAGATGCTCTTGGAGGAGCATTGTATTTTTCTGATGAAAACTATATAAGTGGAGGTAAGCCACGTTCAAAATTAATTTCAACATTTGAGTCGTCAAATATGAGAATCAATAACCAGCTTGGGGTTAAATGGACAAGAAAAGCTTTCAAAACAAACACTTTAATAGAATATGGTTCCGCAGCGGACTATCAACTACCTAACGGTTTATATTTATTCAATTCTCGTTATTCAAATCAAGCTTTCAAGACTTCTTTAGGGTACAATACAGATAATTGGATAGTTAATTTACGATATCAATACAATTATGGCATACTCGGCATTCCAGCACATTCTCATGATGCAGAGCCGACACTTGAGCAGCTAAGCTCTTCTTCACAAAATAGATACCCAACGCGTCCAACACAATTTAACACACAACACTCATTAAATCTTGAAAACACCTTTTTCATTGCTGACAATACTCTGAATATCAATTTATCTCAATCGACAAATAGACTTGAAGAGTTTGAAGCATGGACTGTTCCTGAGCTTGATATTACATTAGGCTCAACCCAATTAAGTGGAAGCTACGCTATGCCCATTAGTAACACTCTGAACTGGACATTTGGAACACAATTGGGGCAACAAGAAAACACCAATAAAGAGGCAAGAACTCAACTCATTCCTGATGGAAGTATAACGGATTTAGGAGCCTATTCACTATTAGAATACTCTAAAAATTCATTTACTTCTCAACTAGGGTTGCGTTTTGATAAAAGAGAGATTGAGTTGCAAGACAACACATTTTCTAAGGAATTTGACGCATTTAGTGCTACACTAGGGCTGTCCAAAAAAGGACAAAACCAACATATTAGAGTAAGCTACTCCTCAGCTTTCAGAACGCCACACTTTTCGGAGTTATTATCTGATGGTGTACATCACGGCACAAAACGTTATGAAATAGGAGATAAGAATTTGATTGCTGAGAAAGGACATCAATTCGATATTGCTTATGAGTGGACAGGTGAACATTTGGGATTAATTATCAACCCATATTTTCATCTAATTAATGATTTTATTGCACTGAACCCTAAAGACAGCATTATAGATAATACCCAAGTGTACAAGTACGAACAAGTGGATAATGTAACAATTAAAGGAATAGAAATGAATGTACATTATCACCCTCATTTTGCTCATCATCTACATTTTGAAGAAAGTCTAACCATAATGGAAGGAAAAGAAGGCAATTCTTTTTTAGCATTAATGCCTGCTCATAAATCACAGACATTAGTCCGTTATTATTTTGACAAAACACAAAAGAAGGTTCAATTACACAACACCTTTTTTGAATATGTATATACGGCTGCTCAAGATAAGGTAGCCGAAAATGAATCGCCTAGCAAAGCCTACGGTTTATTTAATCTAGGAATGAATATTTCAATTGATAAGATTCCAAATTTTGAATTAACCATTGGCGTGAAAAATGTAACAAACAAGAGTTATATTTCTCATTTGTCAAGGCTAAAGAGTTATGAAATTCCTCATGAAGGAAGGTCATATTTTATTAAATTATGTTCAACACTTTAAAAATTACAAAAATGAAAAAAGTTTCAATTATTATGGCCTTAGGTTTTTTCTTTGCTTGCACAGACCATGACGAATGTCATGAGTGTCACATTGCATGGGAAAATGCTCAAGGTCAAGAAGTTGAGGTAGAAATCGGTGAATTCTGTGAAGAAGACTTAGCAGACGTAGAAAGCAATGGCTATACTCTTGATGAGTCAGTTGTTGTTGGAAACGATACTGTACCAGCAGGGAGTTACCCAGGTTCAGATATCCATTGCGAAGAGCACGATCACTAATAGTTAGTTCAATGTTTAATAGGCTCAAATTATTTTGAGCCTATTAAACTTGTGTACAAAAAGGTTATTTTTGTACCATGCGAACTAACCTAACAATCCTACTATTATTTATAACCTCTTTGGTATTTGCCCAACGTCCAGATATGGGTAGCTTTGGAGGTAAAAATGCCGCACTTCACAACGGTCAAATTAGCGGTAAACTTGTCGATGCCAAGTCAGGCGATGAATTACCCTTTGCTAACGTCCGACTTTTTCGTAAAAACGATATCCTTATGGAGGGTACAATTACAGACGAAAAAGGGTCTTTTCAATTCAATAAGTTAGGTTTAGCCGAATACTACTTTTTAGTAAACTACATAGGCTATGAGGAGAAGCGTGTAGAAGTATCCTTAAATAAAAATAAAACCTTTATCTATCTCAAGAAAGTTAAAGTAGAGCCTGGTGCAGTAAACCTCAAAGAAGTATCCATTAATGAAGATAGACCAGTCTATGAAAGTAAGATGGAGAAGATTGTTTACAACGCAGAAAACGACCTTAACGAAGGCTTAGATGATGCAACCGATGTATTGCGTAAAACACCTCTTTTATCAGTAGATTTAGAAGGTAATGTTAACCTCAGAGGCTCTTCAAACATCAAGTTTTTGGTCAATGGTAAAGAGTCCACGTTTTTCTCAGGTTCAGCAGCAGACGCCTTACAAATGATACCTGCAGAACAAGTCAAGAGCGTTGAGGTAATTACCAGTCCAACCGCTAAGTACGATGGTGAAGGAGGAGCTGGAATCATCAACATTATTACTCAACAAAAACAAATATCAGGATTTAAAAGTACCATTAATGGATCTGTTGGAACACGTGTCAACAAACAGTCGCTTGACATAAACTACGGAAAGGGAAAATTTGGATTTTCTGCTCGAGCACGAATTCGTTACGGATGGCCACTTGGAGGCGAACAAACCTATCATAGATTTAATTATGCTGATACAACTACGCTGACTAAAAACGCTCAAACGTTAGGTCAATGGATTGGTTTTGGCGGAACATCGGAGATGTATTACGACATTAACCCTTACAATAGCTTAGTAACGAGCGTACAGTTTAGAGGGAATAGACAAACAAATACTGAATGGGCAAACGATAGTCTTTACACCTCTATATTGGAAAATGAGTTTTTAGACAATTTAGCCTATCAGATAAGTGATACAAGCCGCTATACTGATTCTAAAAACCTTAGGTTAGGTTATGAGTGGACGACCGATTATGTTAAAAAATTCAGTGACCACGAAGACCGTGAATTGAGATTAGCTTTTCAGTTAGGTGGGGACATTTCTGACCAAGATAACTTAGTATATCAAGATTATATTGATGGAAGCCCAACAGATAGTATCATAAATAAAAATGATGGAAGTCCACTATCATACACCTATCAGTTAGACTATACCCACCCACTAAATGACAAGCACACTATTGAAGCAGGAGCAAAGTATATCAATAGAAATTTGGTTAACGATTACTCCACTTTACAAGGAACATCCTATCTACAACCTTTAGAGCAGTTTGACTATACTCAAAATGTAGCCTCGCTCTATCTGTCTACTAAGTGGGAGCTCACCAAAAAATGGGGGGCAGTCGTAGGATTAAGAGCCGAGAATACGCAAATAACAGGACAGTGGAATTCTAAAATAGATGACTCTTGGCTGATAAACAGCAAAGGGCAATTTGAAAATGAATACACTACTCTATTGCCTAGCTTTATTTTGTCAAGGAAGATAGACATGATGAAGTCCATAAAAGCCAGCTATAGTAAACGTATTTCAAGACCTGGAATGAGGTATATAAATCCAAACACCTCTTACACTGATGTATTTTCAAAAGATGAAGGAAATCCTTATTTGAAGCCTGAATTAACACACCAAGTAGAGGTGGGTTACAACAGCTTTGCCAAAAAATATAAAGGCAGCTATTACCTTTTTGCCAAACAAACTTATGACTTAATAGAATCCAATGTTAGTTTAAATGGTGATACAGCCATTACATCATACCAAAATTTGGGAGAAAACCTGTCAATAGGGGTCAATTATTACGGCTCTATTACATTAGGAGCTGCCAATTTACGAGCAGGCTTTAACCTTTACACCTATCAGACCACCTCAGATGATTTGGGGCGAATACTGTTCAATTGGAACATGGGAGGAAATTATGACATTGGGAAAGGCTACAAAGCCGAGACCTTTGGTTTTTTCCGTCAGCCTAATCAAACAGCTCAGGGATATGTGCCAGGATTTTCAATGTTTTCATTTGGCTTCAAGAAAGAGTTTAACAATAAAAAAGGCTCTGTTGGCTTAAGGTTTATTGAACCATTCAAAAAATACAAATCCTTTGAAACAGAACTTCAAGGCGATGACTTTTACCTGTATAGTAATAGAAATACGGTCTTCCGTTCTATTGGAATCAGCTTCAAATATACCTTTGGTGAGTTGAGGTTTGATGCCATTAAAAACAGAACGAACATCCGTAATGACGACATAAAGCAAGGCGGCGATAGCGGAGAATTTTAGACTTTAAAAAAGAGTCTTAAATTTGTTCGGTATTATTCCTTCAACACAATGAAAGATAGACGTCACTTCTTAAAAGGCACTTTGCTCGGAGCTGTTGGAGCTTTACTACTGCCTAAACTAGTACCCTTTGATTCAAAGAAAAAGATTAACCCTAATTCAGGAGAAGGCTTTCCTATGGTTGTTTCAACTTGGAATCATGGATTAGCTGCTAATGAGGCTGCTATGCAACGTCTTAAAAATGGAGGAAAAGCCATTGATGCTGTTGAAGAAGGCGTAAAAGTTCCTGAAGCAGACCCAGAATCTACTAGTGTTGGTTATGGTGGATTGCCTGATAGAGATGGGCATGTCACCTTAGACGCTTGTATTATGGACCATAATGGAAATTGTGGAGCAGTATCTTTTTTAGAACACATAAAGCACCCTATATCAGTTGCCAGAAAAGTTATGGACGAGACACCCCATGTAATGCTTTCAGGAAAAGGAGCTTTAGACTTTGCCATACAACAAGGTTTTCCAAAGGAAGACTTACTTACAGAAAAGTCTCGTCAGCGTTGGGAAGAGTGGAAGAAAGAAGCCAAATACGAACCCATAATAAATGTTGAAAATCACGACACCATAGGCCTATTAGCACTAGATAAAAACGGAGATATTTCTGGAGCATGTACAACCTCAGGTCTTTCATGGAAAATGCACGGACGTGTAGGTGATTCCCCAATTATCGGAGCAGGTATGTTTGTAGATAACGAAGTTGGAGGCTGCTGTGCTACAGGAATGGGCGAAGCCGTTATGAAAACACTAGGCTCATTTCTAGTCGTAGAGCTTATGCGTCAAGGAGCATCACCCCAAGAAGCCTGTGAAGAAGCTATCGCCAGAATTGTTAAAAATCAAAACTATAAGGATATGCAAATAGGCTACATAGCGATAAATAAAAAAGGTGAACATGGAGCATATGCAGTTCATCCCCATTTTAATTATGCATTGCATCAGAATGGGAGTAATCAATTAATAGATTCACCATCCTATTTATAATTTAACCCACTAAAAAAGAATAATGAAAAAAGTGTGTGGAGGAGTTGATATTGGCGGTACGAATACAGTCTTTGGTTGGGTAGAATCTAATGGCAACTTCTTATATAAAGGCAGTGTCAAGACTAAAGATTTTGACGATCCAAAAGATTTAGTGAAGGCGGTATGCCGTCATTTGTTAAGCAATCTGATGGAAAATGAAGCCGTAGCAGTTGGTATAGGAGCTCCCAACGGTAATTATTACAATGGAACGGTAGAGTGCGCCCCAAACCTTAATTGGCCAGACTATGTACCTTTAAAAGACTATTTCCATGAGTATTTTGATATGCCAGTACTTGTTACAAATGACGCCAATGCAACTGCATTAGGAGAAATGGTTTACGGTAGTGCTAAAGGGGTCAATAATTTTATGATGGTAACTTTAGGAACGGGATTAGGTAGTGGTTTTGTATCAAACGGCCAGTTAATATATGGACATGATGCTTTTGCTGGAGAATTAGGGCACGTCATTGTTGAAGAAAATGGGCGTCAATGCGGATGTGGTAGAAAAGGCTGTTTAGAAACATATGTCTCAGCAACAGCAATTAGCAGAACAGCTTTAGAAATGACAGCCAAAAACTATACTTCAGCTCAAGTTTTTGAAGAAGCTAAGAAGGGAACGAAATGGGCTTTGGAAGCCTTTGACTTCACTACTAGAAAATTAGGCTTAGCACTAGCAAATGCGGTGGCAATTACAAGTCCAAGAAAAATATATTTATTCGGTGGGTTAGCCCAGGCAGGAGAGCTATTGTTCAAGCTTACCAAGAAATATATGGAAGAAAATCTGTTAGCTATTTATAAAGGAAAAATAGAACTTCTCCCTTCAGCATTGGAAGGGGTAGATGCAGCAATATTAGGAGCTAGCGCATTAGCATGGAAAGAAATTAGTTAAATATGAAAAAATACATTTGGTTATTATCGATACTGGTATTGTCTTGTCAGACAACAGACAAGCGACTCATAGATTATGTTGACCCTTTTATAGGGACGGGTGGTCATGGGCATACATACCCTGGAGCATCGACTCCTTTCGGAATGGTACAATTAAGCCCTGATTCAAGGCTTACAGGTTGGGATGGTTGTGGTGGTTACCACTACACCGATAGTATTATCTATGGCTTTTCGCACACCCATTTGAGTGGCACAGGAATTTCCGATTATGCCGATGTTTTGCTGATGCCTACCACTGGCGAATTGCGATTAGTAAATGGAGCAGATGGTAAGCAGGGCTATGGCTCATTTTTTTCTCATGATAGGGAAAAAGCAAAACCAGCCTACTATCAAGTATTTTTAGAAGATTATGGCATTGATGTTGAGCTTACGGCTAGTCCGAGAGCTGGTTTTCATCGCTATACTTTCCCAAAAAATGAGAATGCTCAAGTAGTCTTAGACTTAGATCATAGAGATAAGTTAACGGACGTATATTTAGAAATAGTAGATAGTCTTACTATTAAGGGCTATCGCCATTCAACAGAATGGGCAAATGATCAAAAGTTGTTTTTTTACGCTAAATTTTCATCGCCCATTCTCAGCAACACCTTTAGAGCTGACAGTTTAGTTGTTGGTTTAGACTTTGGAAAACTTGATAAGCCCTTGCATGTAAAAGCGGCTATTTCTGCTGTTGATATGCTAGGTGCTAAGAAAAATTTGGAGTCTGAAATAGACCATTGGGATTTTGAAAAAACAAAAACTCAATCTCAAAGTAAATGGGAACAAGCACTTTCAAAAATTCAAGTGTTTGACAGAAAAGAGAACGATAAAACAATCTTTTACACCGCCCTTTATCATTCCATGCTCAACCCTAATCTATACATAGATGTTGATGGACGATATAGAGGAATGGACATGAAGATTCACCGAGACACTACGGATAATCATTATACCATTTTTTCTTTATGGGATACTTTTAGAGCAACACACCCTTTGTTTACCATCATTGAACAGAAGAAAACCAATGAATTTATCAGAACCTTTTTAAGACAATATAATGAGGGCGGAAAATTACCCATTTGGGAGCTAGCGGCAAATTATACTAATTGTATGATTGGTTATCATGCTATTCCAGTTATTGCGGATGCTTATGCCAAGGGCTTGAGAGATTATGATGTCGATGCGGCATTTGAAGCCATGCTGCACAGTGCAAATTTGGATGGCGATGGACTTGAGTTTTACAAAAACAAAGGCTTTATTTCGGCAAGTGACGAGCCTGAATCTGTTTCTAAAACGTTAGAATATGCTTATGACGATTGGTGTATTGCTATGATGGCAGACTCCTTAAATAAAGAAAAATTAGCCAATGAATTCTACTTGAGAGCTCAATATTATAAAAACCTATTTGACCCTTCAACGGGCTTTTTCAGAGCTAAAGTACGACACAATTGGTTTGGACCTTTCCTTCCAGAAGAAGTCAATTTTAATTATACCGAAGCCAATGCATGGCAGTATTCTACATTTGTTCCTCAAGATATTAATGGACTGATTCAGCTAATGGGCGGGGAAAATGCTTTGGAGCATCATCTAGATAGTTTGTTCTCAACAAACAGCAAAACAACTGGAAGACAACAAGCAGACATTACAGGGCTTATTGGACAATATGCTCACGGCAACGAGCCTAGTCACCACATGGCATACCTGTACAATTATGTAGGAAAGCCTCATAAAACACAAGAGCGTGTCCGACAAATTATGGAAGAACAATACAGTATTCATCCTGATGGACTTTCTGGAAATGAAGATTGTGGACAGATGTCATCATGGTACGTTTTGAGTGCTTTAGGATTTTATAGCGTTACGCCAGGATTGGATTACTATAGCATAGGGACGCCTATGTTTTCTCAATCACACATTAAAATAGAGAATGGCAAAACCTTTATAATACGAGCTGAAAAATTAAGTCAATCCAATAAATACATACAGTCAGCAGTATTGAATGGAAAGTTACTGAACAGACCTTTTATACGTCATGCTGATATCATTAATGGAGGAGAATTATTGTTTATAATGGGTGATAAGCCTAGCGATTGGGGATCAAAAAACCCTCCGCCTTCCTCATTAAGTAAACCGCAATTAACAGCCATACCTTATTTTGAAGCAGAAAGTCAAACGTTTACAGACAGTATACAGCTTGAAATAGGCAGCGTACAAGAAGCGGAAATTTACTATAAACTAGATGGAAGTGTCCCCACTCAGCAATCAAGGATATATACAGAACCCATTAGCTTGTTTGATAATACCACAGTTAAGGCAATCGCCTATTCAGCTAATGGAATAAGTAAAGATATTTCTGCGTCATTTTTTAAGATTGATGGTAGCCGAAGCATTACGATTCAAAGCAAGTATGCCAATCAGTATTCTGGATCAGGTGACAAAACTCTAATTGATTATTTGAGAGGTACAGGGAGCTATCGAACAGGCGACTGGCAGGGCTACCGTGAAGATTTAGAAGCGACTGTAGATTTAGGAAAAATCAGTACAATTAACCGTTTAGCCTTAGGCTGTTTGCAGGATATAAAATCATGGATATTCTATCCGCCAGAAGTGGAGTTTCTAATTTCAAATGATGGCATTAATTTTACGTCTGTTGCGACCATAAAAAACACTTTTTCAGATAAAGAATACGGTTCCTTTCATCAAGACTTTTCAACCAGCCTATCAGCAAAGGCACGTTATGTGAAGGTCAAGGCAAAAAATTATGGTATTTGTCCTGAGTGGCACTTAGGAGCAGGGGGTACTACTTGGCTCTTTGCCGATGAGTTCATCATAAATTAGCAGGAGTTAACCATTATTTAATCTTCTTCATACATTCTATTAACAACAATGCAGCAGTTTTGTAGTGTAAAACTTAAACTATGTATTGGAAAGATGAACTCGATGCCCTGTATCAGAAGAACAAATACGGGAAGCGGCTTTGGAACGAATTAGTAGGCAACCAAGTCGAATTACTATTGAAAAACAACCTCAGACAAGTGGGAACTGTACTAGAAGTCAAAGATTTTGATGGGGAAATGCACCTAAAATTTGAAACAAAAACACCCAATACCACGGTGTTGTTAAAACACCGCGATATTAAGTATATAGATCCTTTTTTGAAATAGAAAGTTTAGTATTGATCCACTAAATATTTGATAAGGTCAGTAGTGGTGACAATACCAACTAATTTTTCGTTCTCAAGTACTGGAAGAGAATGAAATTCATTCTTTGATAAGATAGTAGCCACATCGTAAATGGTATCGTCTTTCTGAACCACTTTTACGTCTTTTGTCATGACTTGCTCAATGTTTAGTCCATCGTAAAGTGCAGTGGTGAGTTCGTCACCATCAACAGTATTTACAAAAGAAATTTTTTGTAAATCGACTTTACTGAGCATTCCAATTACCTTTTCGCCAGAAACAACGGGTACATGTCGGATGTTTTTATCCTTGATGATGTCACTGACTTCACGGATTGATTGGGTTTTGTTGATTGTAATTATGTCGTTAGACATAATTTTTGAAATTGGGGTTCTCTTTTTCATAGAAATTTAGTTTTAGATTCACCTACCAAGGTAAAGTGAACAGAAACCAAATTCCATGACTTGCATCATATTTTCAGGCAAACGTTTTTAGGCTCTGTAAAGAATTCTAAGGATTTGAATCCGCCTTCGCGACCAACGCCTGAATCTTTCATGCCGCCAAAGGGGATGCGTAAATCACGCATCATCCAGGTGTTTATCCAAATTATTCCTGAGTCTATTTTTGCCGCCACTCTGTGTCCTTTGCTGATGTCTTTTGTAAAGATACTAGCCGCTAAGCCATAGCGTGTGCTGTTTGCCATTTCAATGACGTCCTCCTCATTTTTAAAAGGCATAATACTTACTACGGGACCAAAAATCTCTTCTTGATTTGTTCGGCACATATGGTTTAAGCCTTCAATAATAGTTGGCTCTATGTAGTAGCCCTCGCTTAGTTCGCCATCGAGAATAAGTCTGTTTCCACCACATAAAACTTTGCCGCCTTCTTCTTTGGCAAGTTCTATTTTGCTTAAAATACTATTCATATGGTTTTTGGAAACGACTGCACCTAAGTTGTTATCTGTCTTAGGGTTTCCAACCTTGAGTTCTTGAGTTCGTTTTACAAAAGTAGCTTTAAATTTTTCATAAATAGGTTCTTCAACAAATAGTCGAGAGCCACAAAGGCAAATTTGACCTTGATTTCTGAAAGAAGCTTTTAAAGCCATTTCTAGAGCATCTTCAAAATCGGCATCAGCGAAGATGATATTAGGGTTTTTACCACCTAATTCTAGAGATAATTTCTTGAACATAGGAGCTGCTGTTTCCGCAATTTTAGCACCCGTTACTGTACCACCAGTAAAGGAAATAACTGGCGTATCAGGGTGGCTAGTAATAGCAGTACCTACCTTATGTCCATAGCCATGAACAATATTTAATACTCCTTTTGGAAAGCCTACTTCTTGACATACTTCTGACAAGAGATAAGCCGTATAAGGCGTTACTTCAGAAGGCTTTGCCACTACGGTATTTCCAGCAGCAAGAGCTGGGGCAATCTTCCACGTGAAGAGGTAAATGGGTAAGTTCCATGGCGATATACAACCGACTACGCCAATAGGTTCACGCAAAGTGTAGTTTATGGCTTTGCCATCCATGTCATGCATTTGAGAGGCAAAGTGTAATGAAGCTGTAGCGAAGAATCTTAAGTTTTCAGAAGCTCTTGGGATATCTACTTGTTTGGCGAGCCATTCGGGTTTACCGTTGTCTTTACTTTCAGCTTCCACCATTTCGTCAAAACGAGCTTGTATACCATCAGCCAATCGCATGAGGTGGTCGTGACGTTCTTTTTTACTTAGACCACTCCAAAATGGAAAGGCTTTTTTAGCGGCTTCTACGGCTTTTTCAACATCCTGCTTGTCGCTATCTGGCACCAATGAAAATACCTGACCATCAACAGGGCTTTCATTTTCTATATATTCTTTTGAATGAGGTTCAAGAAGTTCTCCGTTAATGTAGTTCAGTAATTTTTTCATTGCGTTTATAGTTTAAAGCGTTCCTGTACGTCCACCATCTACAGGCACATTAATGCCGTTTATGTAGCTAGCTGATGGCGAGCATAAAAAGGCGATGGCGTTTGCCACTTCATCCGCTTCACCAAATCGATTGGCTGGTACGGATGCCAACATAGCGTTTGCGATGGCCTCTTCGGAAGTGTTTTGAGCACTTGCTCTTTTTGTGATTAATGTTTTCAGCCTATTGGTATTGGTAAAGCCTGGTAATACATTGTTTACCGTAATACCCAATTGTCCGACTTCGTTTGCCATTGTTTTTGCCCAACTGGCAACTGCACCTCGAATGGTATTGGAAACGCCCAAACCATTGATAGGCACTTTTACAGAAGTTGATATAACATTGACTATTCTTCCATAGTAGGCAGCCTTCATACTTGGCAATACCGCTTGACTTAGGATTTGATTGCAAACTAAATGCATTCTAAACGCCGCTTCAAAGTCTTCTGTTTTAGCTTCAGAAATAGGTCCTCCAGCAGGTCCTCCAGTATTATTGATGAGGATGTGAATAGATTGGTTTACCAAGTCTTTAGCTACTGACTTTACGCTTTCAACATCTGAAAAGTCAGCACAGAAAAAGGCGTGTTTTTGCCCCTTTGAAGTGTCCAATTCACTAAGAACATCTTGAAGAGTGGAAGCGTTTCTTGACATAAGAAAAACGCTGGCTCCCATCTTAGCTAGGGCTAAGGCTGTGGCTTTGCCAATTCCTTGGGTGCTGCCACAAACGAGAGCATTTTTATTAGATAAGTCTAAATTCATAAAGCCAAAAATAGCCAAATTTGTGTAAATTGCTTCACGAATCAAATTCAATACTTATGTCATTCAAGCAACCGTTTAACTTACACCAATGGATTGAGGAGAATAGAGATTTACTCAAGCCTCCAGTCGGAAATAAAAATCTTTATGTTGAAGCAGGGGACTTTATAGTCATGATTGTAGGCGGACCCAATGCCAGAAAAGATTACCACTTCAATGAAAGCGAAGAGCTGTTTTATCAGATTCAAGGAGATATTAATGTACGAGTTCAACAGGATGGTAAAGCTGTTGACATTCCCATTAAAGAAGGGGAAATGTTTTTATTGCCCTCTAATGTTCCTCACTCTCCTATGCGAGGAGAGAACACCGTAGGTTTGGTTATTGAAATGGTGCGAAAAGATAATATGTCGGACGGTCTTATGTGGTTTTGTGATAAATGCAACCATAAGCTGCACGAATACCGCTTTCCATTGACAAATATTGAAAAGGATTTCTTAGGACGATTTAAAGAGTTTTATTCATCAGAAGAATTGCGTAGCTGTAATAATTGCGGTCATGTTATGGAAGCAGATGAAAGGTATATTTAATTTTACAGCATGCGAATAAATGGACATGGACATATATTGCCTGAGCCTTCACAGATTCCCAAATTTCTGAAGGAAAAGAAGCTTTTTTGGATTGACGATGACAAAAAGTTTATGCGACAAGGAGATTGGTCTAGACCAATCAGTGACCCTAGTTTTTTCCTTAAAGAAAAAATAGAATGGATGGATCAATATAAAATTGACCACGGCGTAATGTTGTGTTTATCCCAGTTGTACTGCAATGGTTGGAAAAAACAAGACTGTGTTGACGCTATCCATTTTCAAAACGATTTTAATGCTTCAGTACAAAGTGAACATCCAGACAAGTTTACCTGTGGTTTTGTAGTTCAACCTTTATACATGGACCATGCACTTAAAGAGATTGACCGCTGTGTAAATGAACTAGGCTTAAAGGTACTTTGTTTGCCTACCCATTTTTTAAATGCGAATGGGGAATGGCTTTCTACTGCAGAATCAGATGTTGACCCGATATACGAATTAGCTAATAAATATGGATTGGCTGTTCAAATTCACCCTTATGATGGGGAGAAAATGATTGCCTTAAAAAATCAATATTGGCGGTTTCATTTAATTTGGATGATGGCACAATGTGCGGACACACTTCACATTTTTACACTTAGAGATTTACCAAATAAATACCCCAATATGCGTACGAGTTTTGCTCATGGCGGAATGTTAGGTATTGCTAATTATGGCAGAAGAATACAAGGCTTTGACGGTCGTCCGGATATCTTCGAAGAATTGGAGGACCCTAGAAAAACATTAGGGCACAAAAACCTATATTTTGATACTTTGGTACACGATTCTCACACTCTAGAGCTGCTTAAAAAGCGGGTGGGGGCAAGTCAAATTATGATGGGCTTAGATGACCCTTATCCATTAGGAGAAATGGAAGGTGTAGGAACTTCATATCCCGGTAGGGTTTTGGATTATGCCGTAGAAATTGATGTTTTAACGGAACATCAAAGAAAAGATATTTGGCACAAAAATGTGTTGGACTGGTTGGGCATTAAAAAGTCCGATTTTTTGTAATAAATGAATTACATTTGCTAACTCAAATAAACACTACGTTATGAGTGACGCCATAAAACACGAATGCGGGATAGCCTTTTTAAGATTACGCAAACCCCTGCAGTTTTATGCCGAAAAATACGGATCCCCCCTTTACGGAGTAAATAAAATGTGCTTGCTTATGGAAAAGCAACACAACAGAGGACAAGATGGTGCTGGTTTGGCAACCATTAAATTAGACGTTCCTGTGGGTAGCCGATACATCAGTCGTCACCGCTCCAATGCCAGTAGGCCCATACAAGATTTGTTTGATTATGTGAATCAGCGTTTTGTGGATTTACAGCAAAATGACCCCGAAAAATTTAATGACATTAAGTGGCTGCAAGAAAACTTAGCCTTTACGGGCGAAGTGCTTTTAGGGCATTTGCGTTACGGTACATATGGTGGAAATAGCATTGAGCATTGCCACCCATTTTTAAGGCAAAATAATTGGCGAACGCGTAGCTTGGTCTTGGCTGGAAACTTCAATATGACCAATGTGGACGAACTGTTCAATCAATTGGTGGAATTGGGACAGCACCCTAAAGAAAAAGCCGATACGGTAACTATTTTAGAGAGAATAGGACACTTCTTGGATGTAGAAAATGACCGCATATACTACGACCAAAGGGAGCAGTATAACAAAAGAGAAATTTCTAATGTGATAGCCGATGAAATGGACATGAAAGATGTCCTTATCAACTCCTCCAAACATTGGGACGGCGGTTATGTGATGAGCGGTATTGTTGGACATGGAGATGCTTTTGTGCTTCGTGATCCCGCTGGAATTCGTCCAGCCTTTTATTATGCCGATGACGAGGTGGTGGTAGCCACTTCCGAGCGCCCTGTGATACAAACTGCTTTCAACGTGCCTGCCGATAGCATTAAGGAATTAAAACCTGGTCACGCTCTAATTATTAAGAAAGACGGTAGTTTTGAAGAGGTGTCTATTATTCCTGAATTGGAACGAAAGGCTTGTTCCTTCGAACGTATTTACTTTTCTAGAGGCAACGACCAAGATATTTATAAGGAGCGTATGAAGTTGGGAATTAAACTATGCCCAAGCATACTCGACACTATAGATTACGATTTAAAAAACACGGTATTTTCTTTCATTCCTAATACGGCTGAAGTGTCTTTTTACGGTATGATGAAAGGCATGAATAAAGCCCTAAACGAGGAAAAGACTAAAGCCATTTTGGCATTAAACAATCCTAATGAAGAGGCTATAAAATCCATTATGTCTGCAAACATACGTGCCGAAAAGATTGCCATTAAAGACGCTAAATTGCGTACTTTCATTACGCAAGACGATAGTAGAGACGATTTGGTTGCCCATGTGTATGATGTGACTTACGGTACCGTTAAGCCCACCGATAATTTGGTGATGATTGACGATAGTATTGTAAGAGGAACTACCCTCAAGCAAAGCATACTCCGTATTTTGGATAGGCTAAACCCCAAGAAGATTGTTATTGTATCTTCTGCTCCACAAATTCGATACCCCGATTGCTATGGTATTGACATGGCAAAACTGGGCGACTTTATTGCTTTCCAAGCAGCTATTGCCCTATTGAAGGAAAGCGGACAAACTCATATTATCGATGAGGTTTACCAAAAGTGTTTGGCAGATATAGAAGACATTAACACGCCTTCAGTAAATCACGTACAGGCTATTTATAAGCCGTTCAGTGCCAATGAAATTTCTGCTAAAATTGCTCAGTTGCTACGCCCTAAAGAGATTAATGCTGAGGTAAACATTATATACCAAACCATTGAGGACTTACACGACTCTTGCCCCAATAATAAAGGGGATTGGTACTTTACTGGCGATTACCCCACAGCCGGTGGAAACAGGGTGGTGAATAAATCATTTATCTATTACGTAGAAGGCAGGAACGAAAGGGCGTATTAATTTTTTTCATTTTTTGACTTACTTTTGTAGGGAGACCCCTTTAACGAAAGCTAAAATGAAAAATCTACTCTTCTTACTTCTCTTACCTGTGTTGCTGTTAGGTCAGGAACAACAAGCTGATACACTAGATTTGGATTACTACCTTTTCGATATGGATAATGCATGTAGTTTGTACGCTGATGGAAACCCTAGCTATATCACTAAAATAAAACAGATTAAAGCCTGTTTAGGCTCTATTGATACGAGTCAATACGATTATTTTACATTTCAATTCATCATATATATGTGAATTTGAAGCCTTATTAATTAATACTCCGGATTCTGTTCATGAGATATTTTTAACAGTTGGAGAGGAGACATATTTAATAAATGCGTCTTATCAATTTATTGGTTTACTGCCCAAAAAGCGTGCTAATCCACATTATAAATTGACTTTACGACAAAAGCAGAGCCCAAAATGTGCCTCATACATAGGGCCTAATAATTACAGTTATCAAAGCCATACGTTAGAACCCATTTTAAAATGAAAAAAATACTCTTTTTACTTCTCTTACCTGTGGTACTGTTGGGGCAGGAAGAAAAACCAAGAAAGTTTTTTTTGGAGCTAAAGCAAGGGGTGGGTTTACCTTCTGTTGGCTTAAAATACAAAAACCAAAAAGGCAATTATTGGAATGTGGGAGTGAATACTGTTGATTATCTATTTCCATTAGTAGGTAAGAATAACTTTAAGTTTTATGGAACAGGCCCTTATCTATCTTATTCTAAATACTGGAAGACTAAACATAGTAGCGATTTAGGTTTGCAAACGATTCTTTTTGATGATGGTGACGATGGGAATTTTGTTTTCACACCATTTATAGGTATTTATTTTGGTAAAAAGACTTGTATTGGTTTTGATATTATTACACCTGTCTTAAACGGACAGATATACATTAACATATCTCCCACATTAAAAATTAAACTTTAAAAATGAAAAAACTACTTCTATTATTGCTGTTGCCTGTATGTCTATTTGCACAAGAAGATAAAAAACCAAGAAAGCTTTTTTTGGAGCTAAAGCAAGGGTTGTTTTACCTTCTGTTGGCTTGAAATACAAAAATAATTATACTTGAACTTGTTATGTGTAAACTTCCGACACAAAAAAAGCCCCAGCAATATGCTAGGGCTTTTATCTTTTATAGGAGTGTGTTTATCTCTTTTCAGTAGTATATACTGTTCCTCTCCAGTAGAATTTAGTTGTGTTGCTACTTCCAAATTGCTCAACGGCTGTGTCAAATGCAGAGCCAAACGAATGCATATCTAATACTGGAATTTCTTCGCCCAAATAGTTAATAGTCGTTAGTTTTTGTACTATCGTTAGTGGGTCGTTCATAGCGTCTTCAGCATCTTTAGCAGCTTGCTCTTCTGGACTTAATTGGCGAGGTCTTTCTGGAGCAATAGTCATCTCATCAATAAGGTGAGCCGCTCCAGCAAATTTATCAATGATAAATAAGATGTAACGTGCATCTACCGAGATGGTACGCTGAATGTCGTTCTCAAAAGCAATATCACCACTCATAGCTTCCCAGTTACCGTCAAAGGCAGTACCAATAAGATCACCGTAAGCATTTAGCACTGGGCTACCAGAGTTGCCACCAGTAATATCGTTTCCGCTAATGAAGTTAATGATAAGGTTTCCGTCCTTGTCGGCATACCTTCCGTAGTCTTTAGCGTTGTAAAGCTCTTCTAATCGCTCAGGCACCATAAACTCATCGTCCGAGTTGTCTTTCTTAGCCATTAGTCCGTCGAAAGTAGTAACGTAGTCGTAGTGCATAGCATCGCCAGGTGTGTAATCGCCCACTTGTCCGTAGGTCAATCGCATAGTAGAGTTAGCGTTAGGGTAGAACTTCTTGTTCGGCATCATCTCTCTCAAACCAGCAATGTATAGCCTTTCGCCTTTTGCTAATTTATCACGCACATCCATTCGCTTGCTACGTACCTTTTCCATATAGTGGTCCATAATAGAATTGAACATACGCACAGCATAGTCTTTTTCCAATTTGTATACCGATGGTCTTTCTAGGAAAGCAAAGAATTTAGTCTGACTTACAAATGGAGAAGTCTTGTACACATAGGCAGCAAATTTGTGCCAATCGCCTTTGGTGTAGTTGTGGTTTCTTACCTTTTCGAAAGCATCTGGCTGCTTGCTGTAAGGTACATTGTCGTTGTACAATTCTAATAATTCAGCAAACAAATCTTGGTCTAAATCTTTGTTGTAATCCTTGAAATGTTCACGTGCCTTATCTTTTAAATCGTTTATCGCTAGTCGTCTAGCTTTAGGGTCTTCAGGCAAGTTCTTAATAGCGTCTTGCACTTGATAAATAAAGTAAAATACTTCAGCCCCTTGGAAAACAGCTTCGTTTAAGAAGATTCTTACTTCGTTAATCTTTTCGTTATCGTAGTAACCGTCAGCCAATAAATCTAAAGCCTCACCGTACTTTTCTGTTCTTGCCTCATCAGCGTCCACCCAAGCATCAAACTGCCCTTCAAGAGCTTGCTTTTGCTCGTATACGTTCATTCGCTTTAGTCCTTTTGTCTGTCCGATGTAGTATTTCCAGTAGTTGGCTGTTCTAGCGTATTTTGATGCGTATTGGATACGAGTTTTTTCACGAGCATCCATATGCGTTCGCATTACGCCTAATTTACGCTCTCTAATCTTTACAACAGTAGGGTTGTACTGCTCAATAGCTTGTTTTACACCCCATGAAGAGAGGTATCTGTCAGTAGAACCTGGGAAACCCATAATCATTGAGAAGTCACCATCTTTTACACCATCCAATGAAATTGGGAAGTGGTGCTTAGGCTTGTAAGGGATGTTGTCTTCTGAGTATTCAGCAGGTTTTCCGTCAGGACCACTGTACACTCTAAATAGTGCAAAGTCGCCTGTATGTCTTGGCCACATCCAGTTGTCCGTATCGCCACCGTATTTACCTACCGATGATGGTGGTGCTCCTACGAGTCTTACATCGTTAAATGTTTCGTAAACCATAAGGTAGAAATCGTTACCACCAAAGAATGATTTTACACGTGCATTGTAGTGTGTGCTATCTGTAGCTTCTGCTACTATCTCGGCAGATAACTTACGAATAACGCCTCCTCTTTCTTCATCAGAAACAGAGTCTAAAGCGGCATTCATACGCTCGGTTACGTCTTCCATTTTTACAAGGAAAGAAACGAATAAGCCTTCGTTTTCTAATTCTTCGCTTTTATCCATTGCCCAAAAACCATCTGTTAAATAATCGTTACCAACAGAGGAGTGAGACTGAATTTGACCAAATCCACAGTGGTGGTTGGTAAGTAATAACCCTTGATCAGAAATCATCTCGGCAGTACAAAAACCACCTAATGAAACTACTGCATCTTTCAATGAAGAGTTATTTATATCGTAAATATCACTGGCAGTAAGTTTAAGGCCAACGGCTTGCATATCTGCTTCGTTATCAGATAACAATAAAGGCAGCCACATTCCTTCATCAGCTTTTACCGTAAGAAAGCCGAAACATAGTGCCATGGATAGGGTAATGAATCTTTTTAACATAGTTGTAATAGATTTTTGAATAATTGGGTTCCGTGCAAAGAAAGAAAAAAAGCACAAGAAGGGATATTATTTTATGATAAACTAATGAACAATGGAATGTAGAAAAACCTTTAAGCCTTTACAGCCTTTTCCATTTGTCTATTTTTAATGCTTTGCTCTATCCCATCCCACAGTTTTATTCGTGCTTTTAGGCAGTTGGTAGCCACTTCTTTGGCTTCTTGCCACTTGCTATCGTCATCGCCGCAGAGTTCTTCAATCATTTGTAAGGCTAGAGGAGTGTGGACTTCTTCGTCCAGTTCAATGTGTCGATCGAGGTAGTAGCGGAAAGTATCTAGTTTGCCTGGGAAGTTCTTGTCCAAATCGCTGACGATAGAACGGAACATGTCTGGAATGAGGTCTTCTCTTCCAAAGGTGAAGGCGGCAGCTATCTCGTGCAATTTACCTCGGTGTATAATCTCAAAAGTGGTATTGACAAATTCAAGGGTGTAGTCTTTGAGTTGTTCTACATTGAATTTTAGTAATTCTTTATGGGAATAGCCTGAAAGTAAACGTGCAATAAAGCGTTCTACTTGTTCGGTGTTTGCACCACACTGCTCCATAGACTGCAGGTACATTTCGTAATGGCTAGACGGATTGCCCTCTATGTCCATATCGCTTTCTTCTTCCAATACAATCTCGTTGATGAGTCGGCGAGTTTTAGGATTGCCTATGGGCATCCAAGGGGCATTGGTACTGGTTAATCCAAATTGTAGTGCTTTTAGTAATGCCATAAAATCCCAAACGGCAAAGACGTGTTGCTCCATCAAAATATTGAGGTCGTCTAAATGGCGTAATTGCTGGTAAACTGGGTGCTGCAATAATAGCTGCCTTAAAGGTAAAATGCCTTCTTTTATATCAACGATTTTCGGATTCATTTCTTCTTGTAAATAGAGACAGAGGAACAGGCTTCTCCGTACATAATGCTTTTTGCTATTGGGTTAAGTTTAGAGGTAATGGCGATGTAAGCACTTTCTGGAACAGGCAGATTGCTACAGCCTTTGATGATGACTCTTTGGTCAACAAAAGGGTGTGTGTCTAATTTATCAATGACCCCTTCAAATAGGGCGGACTCCAACTGCTCCATATTGCCTCTGACAATCTTTTTGGCAAAGTGGCTAAGTGAACTTGTGATAAGCATATATGCCCACACAGGAACGATGGCATCAGCGGTGCAGTCTATGCATACAAACTCATCTTTATGCTGTGACCAATCATAATCTTTTACCGCTTGTCTAAAGTCTTTTTCTTTAAGGATAAGTTCTTCAAATAGCCAGTATCTAAGGTCAATACAGTGTCGCTTGCCCTTAGGGTAGTACTCCTCAAGGTTAAAGGTAATCAAGCCACTATTGGCAACTCTATTGACAATTTCTTCTGTCATTTACAGCATTCCTAGTTCAAGTTTTGCTTCTTCACTCATCATGTCTTTGTCCCAAGGGGGATCAAAGGTGATGTTTACTTTTACATTTCGAACCTCCTCTACCACTTTCACTTTTTCTTCCACTTCTACCGGTAAAGTTTCAGCCACAGGACAGTTAGGCGAAGTCAATGTCATTTCAATTTCAACATCACATTCCTCACTGACTTGAATGTCATATATCAGTCCCAATTCGTAAATATTTACAGGAATTTCTGGGTCATAAATTTGACAAATTCGTTCTACTACTTTTTCGCCAATGGCTTGTAATTCTGCTTCTGTTTTCATAGTACTTAGTTTTGAGATTGAAACGCTAAAGCGTACAGTTTCATTTGTTTGACCATAGACACTAATCCGTTAGCTCTGGTCGGTGAAAGTTGCTCTTTTAATCCAATTTGATTGATAAAATTGGTGTCTGCTTCCACAATATCTTGAGCTTTTTGCCCAGAAAATGTGCGTACCAAGAGGGCAATGATGCCTTTAGTCATAATAGCATCGCTATCGGCAGTATACACTACCTTATCTTCTTGCTTATTGGCGTGTAACCAGACTCTAGACTGACAGCCTTTGATGAGGTTGTCTTCTGTTTTATGAGCCTCTTCAATTAGTGGTAAAGACTTGCCCAAATCAATGATGTGCTCGTACTTCCCCATCCACTCGTCGAACATGTCAAACTCGTCAATAATATCTTGTTGTATGTCTTTAATACTTGCCATAGTTATGAAAGCATTTGTTGTGCTTTTTTAACGCCTTCTACTAGTCTGTCAACTTCTTCTTTTGTATTGTAAACTGCAAATGATGCACGAATAGTACCAGGGATACAAAACTCATCCATTACAGGCTGAGCACAATGGTGTCCCGTTCGTACAGCTATGCCTAATTTGTCTAATATCATTCCCATATCGTAGGGGTGAATGTCGCCTACTAAAAAGGATATTACTGCCGCTTTGTTGGAGGCTTCACCTATGAATCGCATACCTTCAATTTTAGCTAATTCTTGAGTGGCATATTCTAGTAGTTCGTTTTCATAAGCTATTACATTATCAAGACCAATGTCGTTGAGCCAATCAATAGCTGTCTTTAGGGCTATTCCACCAGCAATATTGGGTGTTCCGGCTTCAAACTTATGAGGGAGTGTAGCGTAAGTTGTTTCTTTAAAACTTACAGTGGCAATCATTTCGCCACCACCTTGATAAGGAGGCAATTTATTAAGCCATTCCTCTTTTCCGTATAAGGCTCCTATGCCTGTCGGTCCGTATATTTTATGTCCTGAAATACAATAGAAATCAGCGTCTAAATCCTTTACGTCAATGTGTGAATGTGGTCCTGACTGAGCGCCGTCAACAAGTACTGCTGCACCAACTTGGTGTGCCAATTGTATGATTTCTTTTACTGGATTTATAGTGCCTAAAGCGTTAGAAATATGGTTTACAGCAACAACTTTAGTGTTATTTGAAAGTAAACTTTCGTAAGCTTTCATATCCAGCTCGCCTTTATCGTTCATAGGAATTACTTTGAGGCTTGCCCCAGAGCTTTCACATGCCATTTGCCATGGAACGATATTGGAGTGGTGCTCAATAGCTGACACCAAAACTTCATCTGTTGAAGTTAGTAGCGTTCGAAAGCCGTTTGCTACTAAATTGATGGCTTCTGTATTTCCTTTTGTGAAAATTATTTCGTGAACGTGGTCGGCATTAAAATGCTTTCTAACCGTTTCTCTTGAAGCTTCATACTCGTCTGTTGCTAGCTGACTAAGGTAGTGGACACCTCTGTGTATGTTTGAGTTTTGTTTTTCGTAATACTGCTGAATGGCATCAATAACCACTTTGGGTTTGTGCGTAGTTGCTCCATTGTCTAAATACACAAGAGGATATCCGTTTACTTCTTGGTGAAGTATTGGAAATTGTTGGCGTATTTTGGAAACATTTAGCATAATTTAGACCTCAATATCAATTTGAACCCCTAATTTTTCAGCAATAATTCGGTTTAGCTTTTGTTTAAGCTCAGGAATTTTCACATTGCTCAGTACGTCATTGGCAAAGGCATACATTAGCATTGCTTGTGCTTCTTTGAATGGAATACCTCGCGAACGCAGATAAAACAGAGCGTCATCGTCGAGCTGACCTACTGTACAGCCGTGGCTACATGCTACATCGTCGGCATATATTTCGAGCTGTGGTTTGGTGTCAATTGATGCGGAATCGGTTAGCAACAAATTGTTGTTCGACTGAAAGGCATTGGTTTTTTGCGAATCAGGTCTTACCATAACTTTTCCATTAAACACACCTTTGGCATTGTCGTCAAATATTCCCTTATACATTTCATTACTTTGGCAGTTTGCCACGGCATGATCGACTAGTGTATGGTGGTCAACTAATTGATTTACCCCAATTAGAGTAATGCCTCTCATGTTGCTTTCAGAATATTGACCTTCTAGTAAAAAGCTGAGGTTGTTTCGAATGAATTTACCGCCAAAACTAAAGGTATCAACTGTACAGGTACAGTTTTTGCCTTGCTTTACCCAAGTGTTATCTATGAGAGAGCAGTTGCGTTTGTCGTTTTGTATTTTGTAGAAATCGATGAGTGAATTGTCTTGTGCAAAGATTTCTGTTACCGAATTTGTAAAAACTTCCTTTTGATCTATATTTTGGTGTCTTTCGGTAATTTGTACTTGAGCATTTTCTTCCACAACAACAAGGTTACGTGTTTGTAAAAACAAGTCGCTAGAGATGTTTGTTGTGAAGTAAACGATTTGTATCGGTCTTTCTGCCACAGTATTCTTTGGAACATGCACAAAAACACCTTCTTTTGACAGTGCGGTGTTTAGAGCTACCAAGCTATCTGGATGTTCGGGAAGAGCCTTTCCCCAATAGTTTTGAACTACTGTTGAGTGTGTTTTTTCTGCAAGGGATAGTGGACAAAGTGTAATTTTTTCAGTGTCTATATTGGAAAGTTCTTGACTAAACTGACCATTTACAAATGCAATAACATTAGTCTCGGTCTCTGTTAAAATATACTCATCGAGCAAGTTTTTAGAGATAAGGCTTTCACTAGCTGAAAGAGCG
>Ga0209659_1000228_pt1 | contig 36940 bp, 45 predicted proteins | sample SaaInlLV_10m_DNA_FD_184658 | JGI IMG/M metagenome (GOLD analysis project Ga0209659, IMG submission 184658) | Marine microbial communities from expanding oxygen minimum zones in the Saanich Inlet - SI072_LV_10m_DNA (SPAdes) (version 2) | ecosystem: Environmental > Aquatic > Marine > Intertidal... | reverse complement strand
AGCCGCACTCAGCTTAGAACTGTATACACAGCATAGAATAGAGTCATATCAAAGTTCGTCGAGTGTACTAGAGTTTGACTGTGTTGCGCATCGTACACTAGCTACTATGAAACTGCACTCTGTGGACTTTGAATTACTCTAAAAAGAACCATCTTTTTAAAAACCTTTAAAAACCATATAAAACGCCTAGGCGGAATATGTCTGTCGTTAAGGTTGAACTCTTTTTTTTATTATGCGTGATAGTTGTAGCAGTGTACTGGAATGCTAGTTAAGTGTGTATTTAAGTATGAAAAAATTTTTGCAGCAAACACTTCGTGCTTGTTGGCATATGCGCAGGCCGTTACACGGCTTGTTCGGCTTATACGTGGTACTCGAAGTTCTGCGCTGTGTCGTAACGTCCGATCAATGTCGCGCCGTTGCGTAGATGGAATCGTTCTGCCATATCAGTAAGAGGGCTTAGTGTTACGTATCGTTTGACTGTAGGACGAGTTTGTTTGATATGATCCGCAGTACTAAAGATAATCTCTCTACCTGAGCCTTTAGCATAGCTCCATACTGTGTAGAATACGGCAACACTGTCACCTGTTGCGTGTAGCATCTCTAGTTCGCTTGTGGGAACTGTGTCCATGTAGTGTACACACACCACTGCACATATGCGTGTACAGTCTTCATCCCATAAGCCGTATACTTCTGATCCAATGCCGTTTCTCCACTCAGCTGGGATATGAGGACGCACAGGATCATCTTTTATAACTGCTTCAATAGTGTTGGTGTCTAGTTTTTGTAACATTTAATCTCCGCCAAGGTTGTTGATGAAGCTGCGTAGTTTAGTTGAATCTGTTTCAGCTTTTACTTTGCCTATGCTTGCGCCTTCATCTGGTGCATCTGATGTTGTAGGATTGCGTTTGAGGCTGTTGAGTATGTTGCTGCTTGTGGTTGTAGTGTTTGGTGAATAGTCATCATCACCATCTTGCTCACAGTCACGTATACGCAAACTGTCTAGATCAAACTCTAGATCAATCTTTTGTCCTACACCACTTGATGAACGTGTCTTCATAAGCTGAATCTGATAGCGTCCACGCTCACGCATAGCTCTACTTGTAAAGATACCAATCAAGTTATCTGCTGTATTGATCTTTGAAATACCACCCGAGATATGCGAGTGATCAAACTCAATCTCTTCTACTGAGCTTCTGTTTAGCTGTGACGCTGTAACAAAGATACACTGTAGTTCCATTGCTAGGTTACGTAGCTCTTCTGATACGTACTTGTCTTTCACAAACAAATTCTCTGCAGATATCTTTGCAGCAATAGGGTGCATAAGATCCAAGTAGTCTACAAGCAATACGTCTACCTTTTTGCCTGTTTTTATTTCATACTCTTTTAAATATGAGCGGATGTCATTGGCATTTTTACCAGTGGGCATGTACTTAACTTGAAAGGCCCCCGACTTCTTACCAATCATCTTAACCTTCATCTCAACATCATCAATGCTCTTGAATACATCTCTGCTGGGGATGTCTGTGGTCATTGAGTCGACCCTCATACTAACCAAGTTCTCTGAAAGCTCAAACGTTAAATAAACTACGTTAAGACCTGCCAGTGCCCAGTTCACGCCCATGTTAGCCAGGAACAAACTCTTACCAGACCCAGAGCCACCTGCGAAGATATTAAGCTCACCTCTGTTGAACCCACCGAATAGTTTCTTATCTAAGCTGGGCCAGCCTGTGCTTATCTGTCCGTTCTTGTCTTTGATTGCTTCTAGTCTGCCTCTAGGGTCAGCCCAGTAGTCTGTACCTAGGTCTTTTTGTAAGCCTATCTGTACAGCCTTCTTTACTAGATCCTCACATGCACCATACTCACCTGACTCTAGCAAGTCAGCACTCTTAAGGATTGCTGCTTCTAATGCTTTGTGCTTACTAAACGTTTCAAACTCTTTTAGTAGCCAGTCATAGTGATTCTCTTGTAAGTCGCCCGGGTGTTTCAACTGTCCGTCAGTTGCTGCATTAATCATATCGAACGTAGGCAATGCGTTATGCTCAATAACATAATCATTTAGAAACGTTGCAGTATCTTGCAAGCGCCTATCAAAGCTACCAGGGTCAAATACCGCCTGGGCTCTAACAAACGACTCAGCGTCTGTCATCATCATTTCAAGATACACCTTCTGTATCTCATACCCATAGTCTGTATTTTGTCTTGTCATGAAAACACCTCTACTCCATACATTATAGCAAACTCTTTTGCATCTGTCAAGTCATTAACCATCGGTTTGCCTTTGATATTTAGTGACGTATTAAGTAGCATTGGACAGCCTGTATGCTTGTACCAAGCCTCTAGCAGTTGTCGTATACCACTGCCATCTGGTTCAACTGTTTGGACTCTGCTTGTTCCGTCTGCGTGACAGATGGCAGGGTACAGGTCTGGATGCTTACAGGTTGAGGTAAACTGCATATAGTTATTGTAGTATCCGTCAAAGTTTGCATCTGCATGTTCACTAAGCACCACTGGAGCGAAGGGTCTGAACTGTTGTCTTTTCTTAATGTCATTGACTCTGTCTTTGATGTCGTTCCCACGAGGATCAGCAAGAAGACTACGATTACCAAAAGCCCTCGGGCCAAATTCTGCCCTACCCGACGCGACTCCGCAGATGCCAGTTTGGGTAAGTTCTTTGATGATTTTGTCAACTGGATATTCTCCTTGTATATTATATCCTAAAAATGCATTGTCCATTTTTATATGTTTGTTTGTATGTGCAAGCACACACCCTACAGCACTGCCAGCATCGCCCGGGTTTGGCATTATCCATACGTTGTTCCAATCTGATTTTATGCTGCTGTTTGCACTACAGTTTAATGCACAGCCTCCCATAAGAACAAGATTACCTGATGTCGATTTCCATCTAGCCCAGTTGCTAACGTACTTTAGTAAGTAACTATATATCGCTTGTACAGCAGCAGCAATGTCAAATAGATCTTGTATAGCGTTAAGCTCGGGTCTCCACCACATACATCCTCTATGTAAATTATGACGCATCTTAACTCTAGGCTTATTATAAAATATATCTAACCAGCTGTGGCCATCTACAGGATGAAAGAATTCATGTAGTATCTCGTTAAAGAAACGTTGCGGGTTGCCATATGCTGCCATACCCATCAGTATGTACTCGTCTTCTTGTGGCTTAAGACCTATGCGCTGTGTCATAGCACTATACCATAAGCCTATCGAATGTGGGTACGTTTGTTTGTAGATGCGCTTGAGGTCACTGCCGTTAGCATCCCATATAGTGAGCGTGTCAAACTCTCCAATACTGTCAATGCAAACAACAGTGGCTTGGTCAAAAGGACTAGTATAATAGCCGGCAGCAGCATGGGCAAGATGATGATCAGTATACTTAACAGGAGCATGTATCCCGTAAGATTGAAGATATTTACGAATATTGTTTTTATCATAGTTCCATCCTTGTCCTGCTCGCAGTTGTCTAAGAGTTTTTACAAATGGTCTTTCATACCATATCACTTGTCCGGGATCACTGTACTCTGTAAGTACATAGTCAATCATTGCTTGATTAAGATGAGCATCGTTCTTTATGCCACTGAATCTTTCACTATGGCTTGCAAAGAGTAGTTGGTCATTATCAAACACGGCTAGAGCAGCGTCGTGGCTATTAGCACTTACACCCCAAGTGATCATACTTCGATATCTACGTTTGTTCCTGTGTCAAGCTCAGGTGGTTTAATTGAACCATCCTTGCGGTATTCTACTAAGATAGCTTGTCGCATCTCGTAGTCCATCTGTTCTTTTTTCTTATGATATAATTCTGTAGGGCTCATTCTTACTGCTGCCCTTGTAGACGGTTCTACTACACGCACTGCTGCTTTGCCTACTGGTGGCGTAACATTTTCTGAATTGGGATAAGTGTGTGGATTGAACGGGGCATTCTTTGCGTTGCCCTGCACAGACTTATCGCCTTGATTCATAGGCTGAGCACTATTACCTTGTAGCATCTGTGTGGTTTTAAGAATATTAGTTTCCATTGTCGTCCTTCATAGCATATTCAAACATGCGCTCGGGCAGACTACATAACCAAATGTATGGCACCCAGAATAGTATGTTATAAATTATTATTTCTATCATTGCTTTCTTTCTCCCAATACTCTTCTAGTGATAGTTTAGGCATTGCTGCTAAACGCTGTTCACTTTCTATTCTACGTTTGCGAGCTTCTTTAATACCCCACCAAAGCCATACCCGCCAAAACAGTTTAGTAGTCATTGCGTAATCTAAAATACGTTGTATCATCTGTATATAAACGGATCTTTTTTACGTAGTTCCTTCAGCCGTTTTCTAAAACGTATTTCGTCACGTACATATGTATACGGCCATATTAGTATTTGAATTAAACGAACCATTTCTTTGCTTTCAATCTTATCTTTAGAGGCGAGCTCTCTGCTGCTATTGCTATACTGTAGAGTGCGTATAGTCTACCGTACTTATCTACACAATCACTAATATCATTTATCTCTGATGACCAGTCTGGCAAGCTTACACTCCATCCTAATTCAATTGCACGTTCAACTAGTTTACTGCCTGCTTTATCTCTATCTGGTACAACTACAATATCTTTTTGCAAACGGTTTAACAGTAAACTTTGTTGATCACTTATTTCACTTCCGCCTAATGCACACCCGTCGACGTGTATAGCATCAATCTGACCTTCACATACAATAGCAAACTCTTTGTTGTAAGTTTGTTTGTCTAGTCCATACACAAACCCGGGCTGTACTTCCGTTAAGTATTTAGGTTTCTTATCCGGAAGTACGCTTCGAGCAGTCCATCCTACAATTCTACCTTCATAGAAGAATGGCACAATCAGTCTGTCTCGATACCCTAAGCTAGGTGACCAATAATAATCTACATCGTTAAGATGCAGTCCACGCTGTACCATATATTCTAGTACATTCATGCAGTGCGGGCTGGGTTTGATTATGTCAGCAATTCTTTCCGCATCACTTGGAAGTGGAACAGTATCAAAGGTTGGCAGTTCAGCTATTCTTGACTGTACTGCTACTCCTTCATTCTCTCTCATCACATCGAGTGCCACCTTGTTGATTATATCATCAGGGGCTCCTAACCATTGTAGGAATTTACGCATTTTGTTTGAGAATGGTCTACCAGGTTGCCAACTGCACTTATAGCCGCAGTTGAAGCAGTGATAGCTGACTGTATCACCTTCTGTTATGAGACCGCCGCGAGCCTTTTTATCGATTGACTCTCCATTGTGTATACAACAGGGAGCATTAAACGCTGTCCACCCACTAGGAGTAGTTTTACGTTTACCAGGCAAGAATGTATTAACTGTATCAGATACGGTGCTCATGTTATAATTATAACATCGTTTGTTATGTTGTCAATTAGTTTCTAACTAGAATCTTTGTAATAGTATCTGTTGGATTTGCAGATGTTTTGAAACGTGTATAATTAAATACGCCAAAGTAGTTTAATGGCACTGGGTCTGTCTCAGTTCCGTCGCAATCTATCTCTGCAACGTTGCTCCACGACTCGTTACCATCAAGAGAATTATTTAACGAACATTCAACAATTATCTTACCAACATATCCGTCTAGGTATAATGCTGCTGTATGTAATGCTGTGTTACCATTTTTAGCAGGCTCTGCATCAAATGCATTACTTACCCAATCCTCGTTGCCAGCAAAGAAGCTTGTAATAGATCTAGCAGGCATTACACCTGGCATTGCATCTGATCTTACTTTTGCTATGCCAGCAGCGCCAAAGTTTGTGTCACTGTATGTTAATCGAGTACCGTTCGTTTCATCTTGCACAAGAAGCGTATAGGTTACATATTGATCTTTAATACTCAACAAGTCACTTGCTGATATAGTTACTACAATCATTCCTCGTGTAACTGTGCTGCCATCGTCTAGTATGGTACCCGGTACATCTACTATTAATGTTTTATTCTCATCAAACATTTTAAGATGCACAGTGTAGTTACTAATGTCTACTGGCTTTTGATCTGCGTTAAGAATTCTAAAATCTAGTTTATTCTCAATACCTCTATACAGCTGAATTTGTCTATTATACACTGGTCTATACTCCGTGATGAATCCTGCGTCATTAGCAATGACGGTTATATTATTTTTTACTAAATACCTTGATACAAGTTGCATGTATGTATTTATTGGATTTAGGTTGTTATTAAAAGATATTAAAGAAAATTTTCCATTTTTAAGCGTAGTACAGTACGGTGGCAACGAATATATTGGTATAATCATTAATCAAGATCAATGGGTTACCAGTATGTACGTTTATCCGGACATAAAAGGCGATGAACAAAAGCGGTTATTTTTACAGTTAGGTGAAATATGGTGGTGGGAATCAAACAGATTGATTCCTATTAATATCTTTTTGAAAAAAGATCTTGAACAATTTAGATATATTATTATGACAATGAATTCAAAAGATGTTAATGTTACAATAGGTCCGACAGTAAATTTAAGTAATTTATCTATGAAGCGTATCAAACGTAAAGCAATACAGCTAGTGCGTAAGCCTAAGACATAACTTTATTTTAATCTTGGGCCTAATACCCATCCAACTAATGATCTACGGACACCACGGGTAACCGGTGTAACTTCATGCAACATTGTGGAAGGAAACATAATCATAGTTCCTTGTTCTTTAGGCGAAGTTACTCCTTCAGGACCATAGTGAAGTAAAAGATCTCCACCTTCGTACTCTGATGGATCCGATAACTGTATCGAAAAACTTAATTTACGAAACCCACCTGATGAAAATCTTAATGCATCAATATGTCTATCAAAATGTCCGTTATCTGTTTCTCTGTACTCACCATATTGTAGACATTCTATTTTTTCTATATCTAAGTGAAAGAAATTATCGTTAAGAGTTAACACTTGAGAGGTACATTCACGAAACGCCCATTCAAGCTCTGGGTCAGATGAATCTAACATTGTTATAAAACTACTTCTAATGTTAGTATTTTCAACCGACTCATAGTCACCGTGAGTTGCTACACGAGCTGTATATACATCGTCTTTTGACTTATCGGCAATAAACTTACATCCCTCAGGGGTTAGTACATTATGGTTGTAGCACCAATTTTCTTCAGTGCTTGGTGTTGTTAAACTCCATTCAACTGTTTTTGTCATTGTTTAATTCCTCACAAAGTAAATTCATATGCACTACACAAGCCATTGCATATGACACCGCGTGTGCTTTCTTAAAATAGTACTCACCGTTTGTCGGCTTTGTCCAAACTTCCTTTAGTATTGTTTCCCAGCTTTCGTTTGCTAGGTGCCTTTTTGCTGGACGTATAATACTCAGGCCAGCTGCCAGCTGGAGTACCGACGAGGGACTCAACTGTTTCAAGAGAACTTCGTGTCCGCTTAGATGGAACACTTGATCCACGAAGTCCTTGTGCTTTAGAAGTTCCCATATTGGTTCTCGATTCATTAGTTGTTGTAGATGTTCATCGTTCTTAACGTCTTTGTATATGCTTACGTTAAGAAAGTCTAGTTTAAAGTATCCACGTTCTTCTGCGGTCTTGTAATCAACTGTTGACAGATTATCAACAGGGTTGTGCGGACACTCAGTTACATACACACCAGTGTTATGTTTTTTATCTGTGTCTAGCTTTGCAACCCTGTGTTTGATTTGAGAAAGTATTACATCTCTATCTGCAAAGTCAATATCAATATCAGGCATCAGCTAATCGTTTGTTTATTTTGTTTGCTTTACGTGATGCTAGATCCCATTTAGCATTTGTTACTCTATCTTTGAATGTAATACCTAGTGTATGATCTAACTCATGCTGATAGATGCGAGAGTTTACATCGTCCATTTTAAATACCTGCTCTACACAGTCTTCATCAAAAAAGTGTACAAGTATTTCTCTAGGACGCTTGATCTTCATCCATACATTTGGAAAACTCATGCAACCTTCTTCAACTACATTTGTCTCAGCAGTGTGTTGTAAAATAGTTGGGTTCATGCATAAAATTGACTGTGTCTTGTCCATTGTTTGCATTACAAACCAACGTGCGTCAGTAATGCCAACTTGGTTACAGCTCATGCCAATTCCGTTGTGACTACGCATATAATCCACTGCTTCTTCTTTTAGTTCTTTTGGATTAAATTGTAGATTTTCTAAATCAATTTCATCACATCTTGTTTCTAATACTTTATTTGGATGATATACTAATTTCATTTTTATTCCTTTATAGTTTTGCTTCTTGTGCAACTTGTTTAACAAGTTCTACATCTTTTGGATTACGATTAAATCGCATTGCCCAGTGTTCGGGATTAATTACGTGGTATACTAATTCAAGTTGCTCATCGTTAAATGTACTTAACATCTGCTTACCTGTTTTACAATTCAATATGAGCCAAGGTGATATTTTACCATCCTTAATATGCCACACTGCTCTGTTAGCACTGACATGTTGAAAGTAATGATTCCACGGTGCAGGTTTATGCTCGTCAGCCCATTCTGACATTGTCTTTACTGCACGTTCGAGTGCTGTGGCTACATCTTCTTTTAATATAACCTGTAGTGCATATGCTTCATACATTTCTTCTTTACACCAATGATCAAGTTTAACTCCGCTAGTAACAACATGATCAATATACTTTTCTGGATACAAAGGTTTGACATTATTAAGAAAAGATCCAAACTTTACAAATGCATTATAATACTGACTATTGCAAAAGTCTTGGTATGTTTTTTCTTTCTTAGTACCTGCGCTTAGTTTATAGAAACGTTGAAATGCATAATAACCATAGCGTACTCGCTTCTCATCTTTTTGTAATGCTCTGCGCTTCTTTTCACACATATGCGCTGCAAGAGTTTTTTCTCTTACATATCCACTACCGCAGTATTCGCATACATATGGCTTAGAGTTTGATGTCAATGTTATACTCTTCAGCCAGCTGTTTGAGTTCTTTTTTTGTATATTGAGTAGCAAGTAATTCAATCTCGTCTAGTTTCATGTTTGGATATATTTTTTGTAAGAAGTTAATAGCATTATTATTGCCACCTGTTTTTTTCTTAAATCCAATCCAAGGATGATATTCTATCTTACCTGTATTACCAGAGATACAAAGTAACTGCCATAACAAGTTTTTATGTTTACTTTGTATCTCATTATAATTTTTATTATAGTATTCATTTGTTTTGAATACTGCTAGTTCTTGTTTTTCTCTGTTGCCTTGTACACTTGCCATATAACGATTGAGTAACCAGAATGCTACTTGCTTTTTTTCGCTATCGTCTAGTTCATTATAGATATTCTTTGCATTCATATCTAATGCAGCAAGTACATCTTTTACTGGTAATTTTTGTGCCAAGCGTCTACATCCTCAGGTGCGTTTATCTCTATACCTTTAAAGTATACACTCAAACAACCAATTTGCCAACCACTTTTTAGCCAGCGTAGTTGTTCTAATTTTTCTACACGTTCTTCTTTTGTAACATTCAATCTATGGTACATATGTAAAGGATTTAATTTATATCCATACACACCCAAGTGCCAGTCGCCATAGCCAGTCATGCCTCTACCAAACCATAGTGCTTGGTCACCTGCTCTTACTAACTTGACTGAGTTAGGATCGTTTTGCATAGCTTCTGGCATCTCTGTAAACACTGTTGTCACTGGATAGTTTTTTAAGTGCCACATGCACTTATCAATACACTCTGGTGTTACATCAGGCATATCGCCTTGCACGTTCACAAACTGATCGTACTCGTTAAACTTACGACTACGTATTGCGCCTGCTACTCTTTCAGTGCCGTTCTCATAAGGTTCACTATCGATAAAAAAGTCTGCGCCTGCTGCTTGAGCTGCTTGGGCAATTAACTTGTGATCGGTAAGCACGTACACATCATAATCTGTTTGCTTACATGCTTCAACGACACGTTGTATCATAGTCTTGCCATCTAACATGCATAGAGGCTTACCTGGAAAGCGTGTGCTGTGATATCTAGCGGGTATAAGAATAGCTGACGATGTCACGTACCACCTCCTCAAAGTCTTCTAGTCGAAGCATATTCGGACCGTCTGATGGTGCGTTATCAGGCAGTTCGTGTACTTCGAGGAAGAAATTTGAAATCCCGAGAGCAGCCCCGCTACGAGCGAACCCAGGAACAAGATCACGATTCCCGCCTGAGCTACTACCCTGCCCGCCGGGTTTTTGGGCAGAGTGTGTACAATCATACACAACAGGCACATCAAGATTGCGGAGCATCCAATCAAGACCTGAATAATCAACAACAAGGGTATTGTATCCAAAACTAGTTCCTCTCTCTGTTACCCAGACTTCTTTAGCGTCTGTAGTCTTACTTAGCACACCTTGCATATCCCAAGGCGCTAAGAACTGGCCTTTTTTAATATTTACAACTTTGTCTGTTGCACATGCTGCTGTAATAAGATCAGTCTGTCTACATAGGAATGCAGGAATCTGTAGTACATCTACTGCTTCGTTATATTGATTTGCAATAGCATTTACCTGCATAACATCATGTACGTCAGTAAGTGTCTTTACATTATATTGTTTTTTTATAGCAAGGAAATCTGTAAGTGTAGCATCCATTCCCATGCCGCGAATGCCGTTTGCACTTGTACGATTTGCTTTATCATAACTAGCTTTGAAATAGTATTCAATACCTAATTTATCACATACACGTTTACATTCTTTTGCAATAGCAGCAGATTGCGCTAACGATTCGTGTTGACACGGTCCTGCAATAATTCTCATTTATCATCCTTAATTATATAGTAAGTAGTAATAAGTTGATCCATTAATTTTTTAAGAGTAGGATTAGCTTCTACCAAGTCGCACAGTTCTAGCCATTCGCTATAGTCTAACAACCTACCTTGGGCTCGAGCAACGGCGCCTGGATCTCCGCCAATTACCCAACGAGGTATATCTGTGTAAGGCGGATCTCTATACTTTGCATAAACTACACCATTTGCTCTTTCGTATATCAAAGGCTGTCCAGGTATAAGTTTATTTGTTTTTGGATCTTTTTTCAACCACGGTTCCACTGGTACGCCTCACTATATCGTCATGATTAAATTCTGCCCAGTATAGTTCAAAAGCGACACCGTCTTCTAGACCTTCGAACTGGTGAATCTTGCCGGGCTTTACTTGTGTAAAGTCGCCTGCTTCGAGAATAGTTTCGTCTAACAAACCTTGATCATCTTGCCATACACGCACAAGCATCTTACCTGACTCTACAAAGAAGCCATTCCATTTAAATTGATGTTCGTGTTCTGAACATTTAAATCCTGCTTTGTATTCGATACGGTGAAACTCTAGTACGCCGTTTGCGTGGATCAATTCTGTTTGACCCCAAATTTTTCCTGCTTTCATTAGTTATTCATCCTTTCATTATATATTTCCGATGAGACAAAATTAAACCATCCAGTTACAATATACTTTGTTTCAGTCGGTGAAGTAATTCCTCTATGCGTAAATGTCCAATCAGCTGGCCATATTATTGTAAGACCTTTTTTAGGTTTTATTTTTAATTTTTGATAAAGAAACTCTGTTTCGCCTTCATCTTCGATATCATTTAAATATGTCATAAAAACTAAATGCCTATCTTGTATTAGAGGAACACTGCCGTCACGTTCGCAATGCCATCCGTAAAATCCTTCACTAGGATGATAACGTTGGATATTAGTTCCTTCCATAATTATAAATGGACTCAATGAATTAGATTCTGGGTATTCATCTATATACATATCAACTACTGTTTGTAGCTCGTGAAAATATTCCATTGCGTATGGAGTATGGCCGATATCAAAGTCTGTACTTTTTTTAAACTCTTCTCTTAGGCCACCGCCAACTAAACCAGGACCATGTAAATCGCTGCTTTTTTCAAAAAACTTTATAATTTTATCACATAAGTTAGTGTCTATATATTGTCCCCTAACAAATGGTATATCCTTAAATAAAATTTCTGTCATAATAGTTTTCCATATTCAATTACCTCACATTGTTTTGAAATATCTTTTACAAAGAACGCACACATTGGATCATCACCTTCAGCTAACGGAGTTGACAGTAATTGTCCGTTTTTCATTTTAGGAAAGTACCATTTTACATCTGTGTAAAAATTAACAATCTCTAATGGCTTAAAGTCAACTTTATAACTAGTCAAAGGATTAAAAACAAATGCTTCAAAACCTCTATCATTTAAACTAGTTAGCGGAAGTATCTCAATGTCGTTACCACTTTCGGAGCAGCCTACTGCTACACTCCAATCAACTGGCATAGTAATTTCTTTATCGCCAATGCGTAATACCATTGCAGGTGAGCTGAACGATTCTAAAAAGACCAGCGGCATAAAAAAGAAGTCTGGCTCTTTAGTATCACTATTATCTAATACACTAAAGCGTATATCATCTTCTAGTTTATCAGGCAAGTCATCTAAGTTGAAGCATTTATTTTCTAAAGTTAATATTCTCATTTTATTTCCAATCTACCTTTTCTATGGTAAATGGGTACTGCGCCTCTTTGTAAAACTTTTTACGCTGTGTAAGGTGCCGCTTCGCAAACTTGCATGTAGATGTCAAGTCCCATATTTGCACGAAGTCTTTATCCTTTGCCTTTCTTACACCTCTACCAATTGACTGAATTACTCTTACGAAACTTTTTCCAGGCTCCAAAAGAACCAAGTTAAAGATACGAGGAATGTTAAGACCCACGGCAGCAACTCCATAGGTTGCGATAATAACTTCGTTAGTTCCTTCACGAATTGTGTCATATGTTTCTTTCCTATCTTTATTTTTAACAGCACCGCTAACAAAGGTACTGTCTGGGATGAGTTCTGCTAGTGCTTCGCCTGCACTAATTCTGTCTACTAATATTAATGTGTTGCCTGAATTTTTTACATTGTTTAATAATTTGCCTATGTACTCTAATCGTTCTGTATTTGTTGTTAGATATTTTAATTCTTCTTGATAACCTGCATGTGCTACTGTGTCTATTAACTGCACTACATTAACATGGCATGCTGCAAGCACACCTTTGTCTTGCAATTCTTTAGCACTAATCTGTCCAATGACCGGGCCTAGCGAAGCATGAATACTTTCAAACTCAAACTTCTCTCTTGGCACTGTGCCAGTGAGTCCCCAACGAATGGGTGCATTCCGTAGGTTGCGTGTAAGCAGGTTCTTGAGAACCTCTGCCTTCGCTTGGTGTACCTCATCGACGATAACAGTGCTAACACCTTCTAGGAACTCTGCAAGTGATAACACTGCTGAGCCATCCTTATGCTTCTTGTCGAGAATATTCAAACTCTGCCAAGTGCATATAGTGTGAGTCTTACCTAGGTTCTTTCTATCGCCGAAGTACACACCTACGTCCAAGCCGCAGTTAATATAGTCCTCTTCTGTTTGTTCTACTAACGACTTGTTAGGAACAATCACAAGACTTCTACCATACGGCTCGCTTATATGTGACAACGTTGCTGTTGTAATTGTTTTACCTGCGCCAGTAGCAATCTGTTGCAAGCTCTGTGGATTATTAATAAAGTTATTAATTGCTTCTACTTGATAGTCACGTAGAATAATATCTTCACCTTCTGCTGGATGACCCTCAGGCCATACAACGCCTTGATCCTTCCAGTAGTTTTCTGTTACTGGTTTAAAGTCTAATTGTATAGGATGTCTGCGATCTTCAATGTCAACAATCTGTACTTTGTTCTTAGCAAGTACTTCCTGTACTACGTTAAGATGATTAACATAGCCAGTACCACCGATACCAAAGAAAGCAACTTTGCCATCCCAGCGTCCTAGTTTATACTGTGGCATATGCTTTGCATACGGTACTTCAAACTTGAGAGCGTTTGCTAGTTTTCGACGCACATCTACATCAAGACCTTCGATCTTAATGTTTACTTCATCTTCAATGATTAGTTTACAACTACTCATACACTCCACCATTTGTTATACATTGCAGTCTGATAACGATTGTCAGTACGATGAATAATCAAGTCACACATATTAGTAATATAATGATGATGTGACTTTTTATATTGTTGTGCTGTACTATCAAACACTATTGCTGCAACGGGCTTCCAATCAATTTTTAATAATACTTTTGGAAACTTGTTAGCTTTAATATACACTACTTTTGTGTGTTTGTCAATGTCTCTATTGAGTTTTTTGTCAATAATAAATTCATTTAGCTTTGACGAACCTTCATCTCTAAAGAATACATTTTGCTCTTCTGGTTTAATTATTCCGTCAAGTGCGTAAAATGTTTTGAGTACATGCTCGTGTTCTTTGCCTTGACCTGCGATTACAAGCAACGGGAATCTATCTAGTGCATCGATTGAATTAATAATATTTGGCAAACTGTGATTATCATCAGTAATTATTATTTCACTAGACGGCCGATAAACAATTTCATCTAAAATATTATTTGTAGAATCACGTTTGTCAAGATTAACTAAACCGTATCGTCTATGTCTGTCTACAATTTTTCTAATGTCGTTATTTGTTTCTTTTTTAATTGTGTCTTTTAACTCGTCAGATATATTATACAACATGCCGTTATGATATGCTGGCAAATGCTGTAAAGGAGATGTTTTAATTTCTAATATTTTATTATAAAATTCTACTAATTGTTTATCTATTATAAAGCTACTGTCAATAAATTTATCTAATAGTAAGACTGTGTTCTTTTCAGTTAACATAAAAAAGTGTTCGTGTGACGATCGTTCGTGACTGTATGAACGTTGATCAACTTTTCTAATTATATCATTAATTTTACTAATAAGTTTTTTACTAAACGGAAATCTAACTTTAATATTATCATCTTCTATTGTAATAGTTTTTGATCTATCTATATCACGTAATGGCTGACGAGTATTGTGTAATGCTGCACTAAAGTTTAATTCCTTAAAATCTTTACTATACACAGATAGTTTTTCTTGCATTAAATTATATTGACGATCAGTAAGAGCCATTCCCCGTGAAACTTGTCTAGCAATACTAGTTACAATAGTTACATCATCTTCTAACAGTACATTCTTAGTTGTATTAAACACAAGATGTTCTAAACAATCTTCAATTGATTCTAACATAATTTACTTTCTAGTTGTGCAAGAGGTAAGCCATTTGCTATTTCTTCTACTGTGTATTCTGTCCAGGCGTAATCATTTAACCATTGCTGTCTATTGGGCATAAGCGGATGTTCTATATTATGCATAAAGTCTATGTCATTACCGACGTCATACGCTAACGAGCTGGTGCCTACAAACGCTGGAACTCCGTTTATGATACTATGTATACCAGGATTGCTACTGAAGCTTACAGTAGCCCATACGTTGTCAAACGCCATATCAAAGTCGTCATATGTACCTCTTAGGTGTGTAGGGTCTTGTCGTATAACGTTTTTAAGTCCACGTTCAATATGCGGTAGTCTGCAACGAGGGTGCGGCCTAAATAGTATAGGTCGGTCAGTATGTTTGCGTATTTCATCATAGGTATCTAAAAACCAATTGCTCATACTGGGCATATTGTGCCACTGTAGACTCTTATCATGTTGCCCACATAACAAAATATATTCGCCATCTGTTCGCCATGGTTTTAACTCTAAACCTAGTGCTTTTGCTCGTTTACTGTCATTGCCTTTGTCACCGAAGAAGGCATCACGGTTGATCCCGTTGGTTGCAACTTTCCAGGTTGTGCCTCGTTTGATTCCTCCGACTTCGAGGACGATGATTGCTTTATTATCTCTAACACTATTGGCCCAAATATCTTTGTTACGAGCCATTCGACCGTGAAAAAGCACACTCCAAATAACATGGCAATCGGTATGGTGATAGCTAGTATTACTACTAATAGTGTGCCCATTATTAATACAAGAATGCTCAAAAGCATCAAAAACGGGACCGGCATTCTGCGCTCCATGTTCTCTCCATAATTTAAAGTTCATAGTTAAATATAACACACTTAATAGGATATGTCAATGAAAGAAATAACAGTAGTAACAACGTTTCATAAGCCAGGACTAGATGTGTATGCACAAAACTTTTTAAATTCTTTTCACAAATATGTAGATAAACGTGTTAAGATGATTGCGTATGCTGAAGATTGTAATCCTATTAATCCTGATCCTAATCAAATAACAATAGTTGACCATCATACAAAACTACCTAAGTTAGTTTTTTTTAAAGAGTGCTGGCGTAACGATCCAAGAGCAAATGGTCAAGGTCCTGACATGAAACGGCCTGATGCTAAGAAAAAATTTAAATGGGATGCAATACGATTTGCTAATAAAGTGTATGCAGTTCTAGATGCTGCACGTACATGTGGTAGTGACATTCTTATATGGATGGATGCAGATACAATTGTACATAACAAAATGCCGTTGGAGTTTTTTGAAAACTTTATACCTAATGATGTATTTTTATCTTATGCAGGACGCGGAGGTAAGTATACAGAGTGCGGATGGTACAGTATGAATCTTAAACATGTGTATGCATTACCGTTCTTTAATGAGTTTGAACGTATGTACGAAGATGCTGAAAACGGTATATTCAAAGAAAAAGAATGGCACGATAGTTATATATTTGATGTGGTACGCAAGTGGCACGAATCTAAATTTGGTGTTAAAAACAACGACTACGCCAAAGGATTAATTAAAGGCGAAGGACATCCTATTATTAATACTGAACTAGGTGCGTATATTGATCACATGAAAGGCGCTCGCAAAGCCGCTGGTAGATCAAAAGCTAGTGATTTAAAAATTAAAAGAACAGAGGAACATTGGAATGGCAAATAAATTACCCATCCACTTAGGTGGACATAAAGGAAAAACACATTTAGATCATGGTGCATTAATTTATCTTAAAAAACAATTTAAGATAAAAACAATGCTTGATATCGGATGCGGACCTGCAGGAATGGTTAAACTTGCGCATGATAATAACATCGATGCTTATGGTATTGATGGAGATTATAAAGTAGAAAAAGATGTAGATCCTGCTTTAATTACTATTCATGATTATACAAAAGGACCTAGTCCATTTAATTTAGAAGTAGATTTAGTTTGGAGTGTAGAATTCTTAGAGCATGTATACGAAGAATACCAAGATAATTATATGAAAGATTTTCAAAAAGGAAAACATGTTTTGATTACTTTTGCGTTGCCAGGTAAAAAGGGTCATCATCATGTTAATTGTAATACACAAGAATATTGGATCGATGTGTTCGATCGTTATGGATTTACATGTGACTTAAAAGTTTCTAATAAAATTAGAAAAGCAAGTACAATGAATATTAATACAAAAGGTAAAAATAAAGCTTGGGTAAGAAATACTGGATTATTTTTTGTAAAAAGATAAGTGTAAATGTTTGTTCATTGGCTTTGCATGACTAGTAATATTTACAAAATTATATTTTTTTACAATAGGCATAAGTAACTCTTTATCATAGCCGCTTTTATGAACATCCCATACGTCATCAAATGTTCCTCTTTGCCAACCCCAAAAGCCAGCATTAGCATGTTTTATTTCTCGATCAGTGCTTCGTCTTCTCCATTGCTCGATATGAAATGTCATATTGGGCAACATCATTTCACATTTACCGCCAGGTACTAATATCTTATGCCAAACTTCTAGCATTTTTTCACCTTGCTTAAATGTTAGATGTTCAAAGAAATGTCTAGAAAATATTTCTTGCACTGTATTTTCTTCAACTAATTTGTCTATATCCCATGCAGGACATACAAAATCTACGCCCGGTACGTCTCTAATATCGCATGTTTTAAACCCTTCTTTTGTAGGTTTCTCTCCGCTTCCAAATTCTAGTTTCATTTAAAGTAAACTCCTTTTAAGTGGTCCCAGCATAATCCGTTCTGGACTTCATATTTATTCCATATAGTATATGCAATTTTATTTTTCCATTCCTGCAAATCTATATCATAATTTAAATGTTCTATTTGACTCAAATCTGTATGTGCTACTGGATAAGCCATACTTCCGTTTTCCATTGCAAATACAGGTATACCAGCTTCAACTGCTTCCACTCCACTCAAGCTGTTATATGTAATCACACAATAAGCATTTTGTAAATCTTTGTCTAGTGCTTCGCCGCCTTGATTTCCACCTAACGACTTATTTTTACTCAGACTTATTCCTTTTATATTCTTACTAAGCACATGATTTTGTATTGCAGCTGAGCTTCTTTTTTCATTCTTAGGATGCGGCCGTACAACTATTGGACGATCTGAATATTTTCTAACAGTCTTAATCACATCGATTACCCAATCGTAAAAGGTTTTATAATCTTTATATAAATTAATTAAAGAACTGTCATTTTCTTTCTGGCACATTATAAGTATAGCATCGCCAGGACTATGCCAGTCTTTAAAAGTAATACCGGTAGATTTTTCATACACATTCCATCGTTCGGGACCAACATCGTCATTATTACAATTTGCATCTGTCCATTTATAACTCCACCAACCAAATCTCGTCCAGCCATTATATTTTCTAAATGGATTGCTTTCTGAGACAATAAATGGTTTTTTACTATCTAAGATATATTGGTATAGGTTACCTTGTACTGGTGCTCGTCTGCTAGTAGTATGCTTTGGCTTTAACATGTTAGTTTGGTAAAAACAATCAACCTTCGGAATGTTTTTTAAATCAACTGGATGTGTATCTAGATGTATAAGTTTATCTCCACAAAGTTCTATACCTTTATTCCAATGATAATATAGTTTACTTACAGGAGCCGGGAATGCTAACATTGATACTGAGCTCATAAATATTTCCTAATATGCGACCATGCTGTACCATTTGACAATTCTTCAAAATTCCAGTGGCACATAGATAATTTATTTAGCCACTGTATTCTGTCAAATGTGCCCGGAGTTTCGATTAATTTTAATCTAGTATTCGCAACATCATATGCTTGGCTTATTATAGGAGTTGGATCAGTAACAAACACCGGCACACCTTGTATTGCACTAACAACTCCAGGCGAGCTATTATAAGTTATAGTCGCCCATGCATTCTCTAGATCCTGTAATATACTTTCAGAATCACTTATTTTCCAACGTTTGTCTTTTTTTAGATATTTACGTGCATTTCGGTCGCCTGGGTGCGCTCTTACAATAATAGGTCTATCACTATACTTACGGATTTCTTTTACCGTTTCGTTTAACCAGTCCATTACATTTAGACCTTTCATACTCCAGCCTCCGTTGCGTTGTAGACATATAAGAATATGATTGCCGGTTAAGCGCCAATCTTTTACTGTGATATTTAAATTTTTTGATATAGTATTCCATCGTTGTGGATCAGGATTATCCCAAAAGTAATTACCAGTAGTAGGAAACACTCCATCAAAGCTGTAACGTAAATAATGTTTTGAGTTTCCAGGATCGTATGATAAAAATAAGTTACTATCAATAATTAATGTATGATTATTTTCATCTGCTTGCTTTTTTAAAATATCTTTTCTTAAATTTAAATGGTGACTTTTTCTACTATCTTCGTGTACAAACCCCTGTATTACTGCTAGATTACAAGTTTCTATTTTTGTAGTATCAGAAAGCACGCCAATATCGTTAGACTTATTAACTCCAGAAATAAAGTTTTCTAATACCTCAAGTTTTTCTAAATTTTTTTCGTTAGGTACAGATTTTAAATAGGCTATTACATTTTTCATTAGTCGGCCTTAATTACTTGTCTAATATGATCCCAAGCAGTACCAGAACGAATTTCATCAACAGTCCATTGACTGTATGCAAGATCATTTAACCATTGATTTACATCTGCTGTTTCAGCAAGTACAGGTTTTATTATATTATTAATATCTTTGCTAGAGATATCCCATGCAAAATTTCCTTGATCTAATGCGATTACTGGGGTCCCATGTATAACTGCTTCTACACTTGTACCACTTGTATAAGATACTGCAATTCCGCACTCTTCAAAATCTTGGTATGAAAATTGGTTAGTGCTAAAATGTATATCCGGTGTATTTTTTATAAACAACTCTTTAATATCACCAAATAAAGCTGTTTTACCTTTTTCGCTTAAGGCAGGATGTAATCGTATACGTATTTCTCTATTTGTACGTTGCCTTATTTTTCTTACAGTGTTACAAATCCATTCGCCGTGATTTTGGTGACGTAAACTAGAATCACCTGGTAATTGTGTTATTAATAGTATAGGTCCTTTTGTATGATCTTTCCAACCTTTGAATTTAGGAGAATAACCGTATTTTTTTGCTATTATTTGCCATCTGTCATCCGGACAGTTTTTATTATTGAAGTCTCCTTCACCATTTAAAAAACCATTCACTCCTAATCTATAATATTCGTATGCATTGTTATTATCTATTTTTCTGCCTAACAACGGAGTTTCTAAAAAAACAATATTATTTGCTTTATCTTTAATATCTGTTTTGATTGCATGATGTAATGTTTCTCTTGCTTTCACTCCTCCAAACTGAATTGCTACATTACATGTTTTAAATTTTTCTGCATAAATCATATCTACACATATCTTTTCTTGTTTAGATAATTTGTCAATAATCATTGTGTAGTTGTTATCAGATACACTAGTGCTTAATAAGTTTTTGCTATAACAATTAATAATACCAAAATGCATATCTCTTAATAATGTTTTTAAATAATCGTTTTCGCCGCTCAACATAAACAAATTAATTCTATTTTTCATCTTATATCCTTACATTATTAAGCATGTAATATTCTCCATGCAGTTCCATCTTTTAATTCATTAACGTGAAACTGTCCGTACGCTAAATGATGGGCCCACTTATGTATTTTATCTCTATCTTGTACCGTTGGGTTATCAAGCTGGCTAAGATCCTTGTCTGCTACTGGATCTGCTGCACAAGGTGCTAGTGTAAAAGCAGGTACTCCAAATAAAATACTTTCAATTGCTGCAATACTTTGATATGTTACTAGTGCATGACAATCTTGTAAATCTGCATATAAAGGTTTTACTCTTCGACGATATTGTCTAGACTTTTTTAGCCGCACTTTAATAGGTCGATCAGTGTGTTGTCTAATTAACTTTCTAACTTCAGGTATCCATTTATTAACATCAATATTATAATATCTACAGGGCTTATCCGAAGGTGGTACTATTAGTATGTATTTTCCATTTGTACGTCTATTATTAATATTATGTCCAAACTTTTTCCATCTATCACTTGGCCGTTCAACTATCTCACTAAGTTGTAAATCATTATAAACAATTCGATGTATAGGCTTTAGGTCTTCTTTTGTAACTTTTTCATGACCGCCTGTGTATCCAGTATCCATGTAGTAAAAAGGAAGATTATTTTCTTTTCTATATTTTAGTATATCAGCCTTTGCTAAACTTCTAATAACAACAGGAGTAATAGGCAAATCATTATGGTAGTCCGTAATAGATAAATTAGCACCCTTTGCTAACATGTTTATATAGACGTCTTGTCTATTTTTACTTAGGCACGTTATCATTCATCATCTCATGGAGTTCAGTTTTCCATTCGTAATGATATTCACAATTACGATAGTTTTCAAACCATGGGCCGCCTTCTGTGTAGTGTAACAACTTAGGCTTGCCGTCTTGTGGCTGATTATACCAACCTACTAACCAGTTCCATTCATGTGATATTTCACCTACTTCAGAATCATCCAACCAGCTGTATCTATGTAAGTATGCACCTGTAATACTTTCGTCATTAACTAAGTCTTGTGTAAGTTTTTTGTTGCTAGGATGTCCGCAGTTTAGTAACATTACACTTGACCAGTTTTTGCGTGGATAAACTGTTTGTGTTTGCCCATCCATCTTTGTGCCTTCTTTAGGCGTGTAATCGTGATGCGCACACATTACTGCATACTTGTCGTCGCATTGATCAAATAGTTCTTTGATGTCTGTAAGCAGTATCATATCGCAATCCATAAACAACGCCCATCCATTAAAGTTACATAGCTCCGGTATTAAGAAACGTGTAAATGTAAATTCAGTTGATGCAAGTTTGTCTACTGGACGAGTATAACGACCTTGTTCTCTTAATTCTTTTTGAATCAACGGAGTAACAGTTGCATTAGGCTGTTTGTTTAAAATGCTGTGCTTACACACTTGATATGCAATATCTTCTCTCGAATCATATCCTACAAATACTTTCATTCTTCTCTCCGTTCTATATCTGATTCTTCTAGTATGTCTCCAAACCACGTTTCAATAATTTTAACAGGTTCGTCTGTGTTGTTATGTGGGCGGTGCCATACTAGCTTACCTATGTCGTAACTTTGCTGCGGGTGTACGTCAGTAGTCTGCTGCACATTATTCCAATCAGTATCAATAGTAACAGTGCCTTGTACTACATGCCAATGTTCTGATCTATGATGATGACGTTGATCTGATAAACTCTTGCCTGGCATTATAGTAAGTTCTTTTACTGCCCAGCCTGGTCCTGTGTCTAACACTCTGTAAAATCCCCAAGGACGGTCTGTCTTAGGAGACTTCCAATCGCTTAATATCCAACTGCTTGAATTCTTTTTATCTTCACCGCCAACACCAAAAACAAACTCAACACTAGGATATTCTCCGTATATTTTGTATTCCGGAGTTGTGGTATTGGTTCTATCTCCACCATTCGCAAATATAATATTATCGGTCGTAGTTGACAGAACATGTCCTATTGCATTTACAGCAGTGTTATCACTATCATCAAATTCAAAAACATTATCTACACATGCTAATGCTTTTATAATATTACTACGTTCAGACCATGGCATAAATGGTCTGCCCTTTTTACGGATTAGCCATTCATCTGAATTGACACCTACCCATAGCTGTTTTCCAAGTTTAGCGGCTGCTTCAAAATATGCTATGTGTCCTGAATGTAGAGGATCAAACCCTCCTGTAACAATTACTATGTCCATACAAGTAATTATTACTTTTTTAGTTTAAGATACTTAGGTCTGAACTATTTTTAATTTTGTTTTAACTTCATTTAAATAAACAATATCCTTGTCGTTAAAAAAATCTTCACCCCACGGCAAATTCTTAACATTATTAATTACTTCTACTGCATCAATTTGTTTAATGTCCAATGCTAACGCACAAGCAATTCTATGAGCGCCGTTCTTTATCCCTTTAGATGTATATGGCACCGGATACAAAGAATTAAATCCATTAGTCTTCATAGAATCAAATAGCTTCTTAGCAGCACTTACATATTCATCAATAGAATTTTTATTATCACCTTTGCCCCTAGTCCTGCGGAATATGTGATCTCTATACATATCTTCAATTTTAGAATCTTGAGTGCTATTTTGTAAATCTTTAAAAAACATATATTTACAAATTATATCTAGTCTATCGTCAAACAATAAGTCTATTGTATCTATTTTATGTACTTTGGAAAGCTGCATATTAAATTTAATTTTTTCTACATCTGCTAGATCTTTAGGCCTAGCACTATATTGTTTCCTAAAATTAACAATCTTTAAACTAGCAAACTTTATACCACATGCTTGTACAAAAAGGTTAGGTTTATAAATTAATTCGTCATCGGTAAACCATTTACCAATTTTCTTTTTTCGAGAATAATTACTTTTAACAATGTCTATGCCATCTGTCAAAAGCTTTGGTTTAGAACCGTAATTTCGTTCATCTCGTATTGATTGTTTTATTACAATATCAATATCATCACATAATTTATACCCGTATAAGTCTAAAACTGCGCCTCCGACTATACAAATATCTGAAAGAGATGTATTTGTGTCTCTAGCCCATTTTTTTAAATCTGTTAGTCGAGAAATAAGGTTGTCAGTCATTTGCGGACGAATAGTGTAGCTTTTTAATGTTGCTGTACTAAAAATAATATTATATAAATGAGTATATTCATTTGAATTAGATGCACAATGAAAAATATCAAATGCAGGACTATCTGTCATTGCATTAAATTCTTCTCTTATTTGATTTCTAGATTTTACAGTATGTTTAAAAGTTTGATTGCTAAATTCAACAAAAGTTACTTTATTATGACCTTGTGTTTTTAATCTTTCTAATTTAGCAAGAATGTTTTCTGCCTTAAAAACTTTTAAACCCTTATCAAAAGAATACACATCAAAAATTAACTGGCTTAAATTTTCTAATTCTAACTTGTACTCGTAAGTAACATTAGATAGTTGTTTAAGCCTATTTAACACATTAGATGTTGATATATTTTTATTAGGCCAAATGATACCTAGATTATTTACAAGCATAATTTATATATATAAAATTAATAAAAATTTATTACATATTGAAATACACAGGTTTAAAATGCGACCAGCAGCTACCGTTTTTAACTTCGTCGGTATTCCAGAATGTATATGCTATTTTTCTTTGCCATTCTTTAAGATCAATATTATAGTTTAAATTTTCAATTTTACTTAAATCATGATGTGCAATAGGATATACTGCACTTCCTGCGTTTAAGGCAAATACCGGTATTCCTTGCTCTGCGGCTTCGACACCACTATTACTTGAATGTGTCACTACACAATATGCATTTTTTAAGTCAGTATATAACCCAGCGCCACCGACATTTGCACCCTTTTCAGTGTTAGGACTAATATGTAAATTAGAAATTCTATACTGTCTAATTATTTGATTAATAAAAATATTTGTATGCTTTACACTTCTAGGATGCGCACGATACACAATAGGTCTATCTGTGTTTGCTCTAATTTCTAATATAGTAGATAGTAACCAATCTTCAAGCGATAACCCTTTGTCGTAGAGATCTGATAATGCACTATCACCTGATTTTTGCCCCATTAATAATATATTATTTCCAGGACTGTGCCAATCTTTAAACACAACATTATTTGCAGATGCAAATTTATTCCATCTTTCCATATCTACATTATCAGTGTTCCATTCGCCTTCGTGTGTTTTGTAACTCCACCATCCATATTTTTTATATTGTCCAAATCTTCTAAAAGGTGATGCATCATAAACTATAAAAGGTTTTTTTGATGATGAAATAAAATCGTAATGTTTTCCTTCCTTATTAATTCTGTTAGGAAGATACCATTTAGGTTTTTTCATATTTTGCTGTAAATAGCAATCAGATTGTATCCAAGTGTTAGGATCAGTATTCATTGAGATCATTTCAAAATGATCTCCATGTTTTTGCATTCCTTCCTGCCAGTGGGTATAGTGACCAGTCACTGGTGCTGGAAAGCCTTTCATTATAATTTTCATTGTTGCACCTCTTAATATATTTATATTAAAGTGATGCGTCTTCCATGCCGGCAACTCTAAGCTTGACTACGTTTGTAATTTGCCATTGCTTTTGATCAAGAGCTTTAAGTACACCTAACCACTTGTTACGCATTAGCGCAAACTCGTTAATAATCTTTTCATAGTCAACAACGTCTGCCTCACCGTCTACATATTTTTCTACGTCACGGCTTGACAGAGCTCGTTGATAGTTTTCAAGATATTGTTTAAAGAAAGAACTGCGTAGTCTTCGCAGCTCAATATTTAAATAGTTTAATATGGCTTCTAGTTCTTGTAGCTGATTAAATCGATGCTCAACTATACCAGGCATTTCAGACGCTGCACGTTCTACATTGCCTTTTAGTTTTACTTCTAATTTTGCATCTACAAGTTCTGTTTCGAAATATTGTATAGCAGCAGGGATCTGGTTAATGTCCCTGCTGATATTACTATACCATCCCATTTAGTCTTCCCATTCATTATCTTCGTCGACTAAGTCTTCTTCGTCGATTTGTAAGAAATAACTAATTGCATTGTCGAGACTTGCGTCTACACCAATGCAATCTTTTAAGGTAATGTCGTCTATTCCGTAGTCAGCAAGAAGATCTACATACTTCTCGGCAACTAGTTCGATTTGTTTTTTGTCTAAATATTCTTTAAACAAAGACCAAATATCGGCTATTTGTTCTTCATTCATTTTAGAATTGCTCCTCATTTTATTCGAAGCTCTCCTCATTTTCATCAATAAGGTCGGCATCTACTGTGTCACTATTTAGCACAGGAGCAAGTTTTTCTTCGTATTGGTTCATGATCATATCAAGCTTGTCGCCGATCCACTGCTTACGATAATCAAGGTGTTCTTCACCATTTACGTCGATATACTTTAGACGATTGCCTTGCTTTTCTAGCAAGCCTTTCTTTTCAAACAATTCTACTAGTCCGCTATAAGGATTCATACCTGTTTCGTATGGAATCTTTACTTGCACACCTTCAAACGGTTTTGCATAACGAGTCTTCATAACTTTACAGCCTGCACGTATACCACGTACTTCTGAAATCTTATTACCAGCCTCGTCTTCTTTTAGTTTCATCTTTTTCATTGCAACAACAATACTTGATGCATAGATAAAGCCTTGACCGCCACTAATTTTGTCATCTGGATCAAACATATCCTGTGATGCATAAGTGTGGTTAGTACATACTAAGCCTACGTTACAACTACCAATCATGTTAACTGTATTACGAACAAGTGCAGTCAATTGCTTAGGCTTACGACCCATATCACCTTTCATATCACCTTTGTTAAACTGATCAATATCAGTAGGTGTTAGTAACATACCTAATGAGTCAACTACAAATAGTACCTTTGGGCGATCTTCTTCTGCCATAGATTTGTAGTCTGACATAAACGTACTAATAGTTTTAGCAACGTCATCAATCATGCTCATGTTTAGTTTAAGTAGTTTTTCTTCTGATGTGTCTACGTCTAGTGCGTGTAGCCACGATTCGTCAAGTGCGTTCTCTGAGTCAATTAGTACTACAAAGATACCTTGTTCTTGTGCATGTTTTACAATATTACCTGCACAAAAATATGACTTGCCAGCGCCTGATTCGCCTGCAAATACAGTTACCTTACCGAGCGGAACACCCTTGTGAAAGTCGCCGCTAATAAGATAGTTCAGTGCATATGAGCCTGTGCTAATCCAATCAGTTGGATCATTGAAGCCTGTACTCATGCCTGATATGCTTTTTGTTAAGTCCTTACGGAACTTACTAACATCAAATGATTTAGCCATAGTTACTCCTTATTAAGCTAGATAGTTGGCCCCCGTAGGGGCCATATAGTCGTATTAACCTTGACGTGAGCGGATCATTGCAAGAATGTCTTGTGCTCCGCCTGCAGGTTCAGCTGCTGCTGCTGGTGCCGCTTCTGCTGCTGCTTCTTCAGTTGACTTAAAAGGAATGTCATCGTTGCGTGGATCTGCTGCTGGAGCAGGTGTCGGTGCACTTTGACTTGTAGCAGTTGCTTGTGGTGATGCTGCTTTCATTGGATCACCTGTACGTGCTTGCATACCTGCAGGACGGAAGTATTGACTCCAACGTTCTGCATCATATGCTTCGCCATCTACAGATGCTTCGAACATCTCTGACATTACCTTAACTTCTACTTCGCCTGGTTTCTTAGGTAAAAAGTCGCTCATGTTAAACAAGCCGTGTGTGTTTACTGCTGCCATTTCAGCATCGCCTAATGGACGCTCTCTACGTGCCCATGTGCTTGTGCCATAGTCTGCATAACCACCTTTTGATGTTTTGTTAAGACGGAAGTCTACACCAGCAGTATAATCTGTTGGTAGTTCTTCCATGTCAGGGTCCATAAGAGCCTGCTTAATAATTTGAAAGATTTGAGGACCAATAATAAAACGTCTAATTGGATTCTCAGGAGTAGTGTCGTCTGTTAGCGGATTGTCCGTTACAAAGCCTTGGAAGATATAAGAACGTTTCTTCCAGTATTTACGACCCATATCTTCAAGAGCAGGGTCTTTAAACCAACCACGTACTTCTTGTAGAATGTTACATCCATCACCATACATTTCCATACATGGAACTTGTACTTGTACTGGACGTGAGTCTGTCTCACCCTTAATACCTTGGAACGGTAGTTTGATCATCAAACGCTCTTTCCAGAAGAAAGTGTTGTCTGCGTCTCCGTCAGGAAGGAAACGGAAAGTTGTACTTTCGCCTTCTTTGATATTCCAAAATGGGTAAATTGCGTTATCGCCGCCGCTTGTTGAACCACCTGTTGAACGTGTTTCTTGTTCTTTGAGCTTCGCTCGGATTTCTGCTAATGATGCCATAGTTGTGCCTCCTAATATGTTGCCTATGTCGTTGTTTAAGTCGTGTGCCTAAGTGTGCAGCACTATTACATACTACACGATATTATTTATCTTGTCAAGCATAAAATGCTTTATTATTGGATTTATCTTAGTCCAGCTAGTTGACGTACTCTGTCGTACTCTTCGTTGTCTGTTTCCATTTGCTGTGGTTGATCACGCATTTGCCACTCTTCGAACTTTGCTGATACTTGCTCAATGAATGACTTAGCAGGATTAATAAACTGCTCACCATAATCTTTTTCTACCATGGTTAATACAGCAGTTTCGCCTTTTGGAAATTGACCTGACTCTTTATCGAAGTAACTTAGAATAAACTCACCTAGAGGTGTTTTTTTGTCTTTTGTTTCTTCATCGTCGTTGCCCATTGCTTTTTTAATTGCAATGTCTTTTGCTGCCATATAATCGTCTGAGTCAATGTCGCCATCGTCATCATGATCTTTTCCGCCTTCTAATTTCATACCATTAATTAATTCCATTACTGGATACAATACAGTTACAATAGCATTACCAAACTTGCCGTTCTTACCTGATCCTGGCTCAGTTTCTAACTTCTTTGCTTCGCCACGTAGTTTCATCATTGCGTCAATTGCAGCTTTAGCGTTTTTATCCATGCCTCTAAAATCTTGAGTTTTATTTTGCAACCATGTAAATACATCCCATACATCGTTTGCATACTCGTTTGCTAAGTTGCCAGCGTACTCGCCATCTCCGGTTTCAATCTTTTTGCCTTTGCCACGCAATGCGCCTAATACATCAACTGCATCTTTTGCATTGTTAATGTATGCTTCGTCTACTTCTTTATCTTCTTCAATGTTCATGTTTGCTAGTGCATCAACTGCTTGCTTGATTTCTTCATCTTCCATATCAACATTTGGAAGTGCTCTTAACACGGTTTGCACTAACTCATGATCTATCAGTGCATCGTTGTCCATGTCTAGCCCATCAGTAAATTCAAAGTATGTGCTATCACTAAAGTAATAATCATCTCTTTGAATGTCTTTGGCCATTTGAATTGCATCTTGTGCAAATTCTTGTGCTTGGATATCAATGTCGGACATGCCGCCTTCTGCAAACTGACCCATCATTTTGTCAAAGCCTTGCTCTATAGCAATCTCTTCTTTTGTCTTTTCAGCTTTGCCGTGCTTCTTTTCACCTGCATAAGCCATAAGTGCTGATTCGTCTATCAAATCATCTGGGCCTAGATCTTGTGCTTTTGTTGCTTCGCTTACTAGTTTATAAATGTATGGGAATACATCTGCTAGTTCTTCATTAAACTGTTTAATAGTAAGTTGATCAGTCCAGTTCTCTGCAACGTCTGCTGGTACATCTTCTAAAATAGGTACTTCATATGCAGCAAATGCCTCTGCATAAAACTTTGGTTTTTGTAATGCAGTAATTGTTTTTCTTACTGTATTGATACGATCTTTAACAACATCAACATACTCGCTTAGGCTTTCGGCCATTACTGCTGAACGCCCCATGTATGATTTAAACTTGCGTAGTTTTGCCATCTCTTCTGATAGTCCAATAATGTGCGAACCGAAGTCATCATACAAGTTGCCGCCTTCTGCTACGTGACGAGCCATTGCTCTTGCGCCGCTTAGGTGCTTAAATGGATACTTGAATCTTTCACCGCCTGCACTTTCAATGTAGATAGTACCAATCTTTTTTGTACGTGGATTGGATGCTTCTAAGTTTACATTTTCTGTATGCTTAATCATTATACGTGCTTCGCCAACCTTTTGATAGCTAGTACGTGCTGTGCCATATAGTTTTGATTCGTTCATATTACTGTCCCCGAAACGTCTGTTCGCTAAAAATTTATAATCTCTTTTTGTTAAATTTGATTTAGTAATATCTCTTACATCAAAGTCCATTAGTCGTTTTTTGCTAAACTGTCTAAGGTCTTTTAAAAATTCAAACCATGTATTCTTTGTTGCACTATCTTCGTTGGCAACAATATCTTTGGAGTATATTACTGTTAGGCCGTCATCTTCTGATATAGACACACTTACATTACCAAGCGGTCTGCCTGATTCTTGATATTCAAAATCAAAGAATCTAGCGTCTGTTGGTTCGTTAGTAGTCTTGCCGTCTTCGCCGCCGATAGTGACGCTAGGAAAACGACCTCTAATTTTATCGAATAATTCTTCGCCTATTGTGTTAAGATCTTTCATAATGTATTTATCAATAATTGCTACTAATGAAGATAGGCATTGGCATATCGTAATCGTCTAAATCATCTGTTTGATTAAACGAATCATATACTCGCGGGTCCCAATCTTTAAGCACTGCCATCATTCGGATAGCAAGCAGAGTTGCACTTACTAAGTCATCAGTCGTGCCAGGCTTTGCTTGATACGAACTTGACGTTGCAACAAAGTTTTTTAGTTCTGATATCAATGGCTTACTTAATACTTCCATTTTATCATTTTCGACCATGGTTTTTAATCGACTACACGCTGTAATTTTTGTACTGTGTGTAGTATTAAATCCTTTGCGGAATTTACGGACGTGGCCCTTGCGGATAGGCTCACTGACGAACAAACCCGGAATGTTCTCTTCACCGAAGTCGTTTATAACGATAAGGGCAGCCTCGCCTATGCCATTGTTCTCCACGCTCCAGTAAATTCCTTGCGGGTTTTGCGTTTGTTCTACTAGGTATTTGCACACCTCAGATAGAACTCTAATCTGTCCTGGAATAGCAGTTGTATTGTGTTGCCATTCAGCAACTTGTTTGTATGTTGGTAATTCGAATACTTGTATTGCAGCATAGTCACCCCCGGTTCCCATCGATGGATCTAATGCAATACAGTATGTATAATCACTTGTTGGCTTCTTATACCAACGTATTTGTCCCATGTTAGTGATTGGCGAAATCCCTGTCATGTTTACAAGTTTAAGACTGTTAATTAATGTTTCATCAAAGACTAAGAACTCACAGCCGTATTCACGACGAAACTTTTCTTCGCCGATACGTCCGATTTCAGCCTTCTTCCATTCTTCGTCACGATCAGGATGTTCGCTCCAATGTGCAATAAACGAGTGAAAACCGTTTGTACCTAGCTCTTGCTCGTTGCCGTATTCATCAAACTTATCTTCGGCTTGTTTCCAAATAGTAGCAAACGTATCTTCATCTGAGTTCGGTGTACTTGTAAGAATAGCACGACCACCTGTTGCAAGTGTAGGTGATATCGAAGTCCAAAACTCTTCAGCAATATTAGGCATAACAAATGCAAATTCGTCACAGTATAGTAATGAAATTGACATACCACGTCCTGTGTTACCTGTTGTTGTTTGACTAACTATTCTACTTCCGTTTTCGAACTCTATTGAGCCTTTGTTGTAACTTGTGACACCTGCTCTAATATGATCAGGACAACTTTCATAAACAAAGCGTATACGAGACATAATCTCTTGGGCACCTGTGTACTTGTGTGCAGCAATAAGACATGTCTGATCTGGTACAAACATAGCATACCATGCTAGGTATATACTAGCACACGTAGTCTTACCTGTTTGCCTAGGCATCATATTGATATTAAATCGATAGTTATGGTACGAGTGCATTAGTCCTAGCTGATAATCAAACGGTTCAAATAACAGTTTACCTTTTACTGGATGTTGGATATATGCAAACTTCTTTGCAAAGTATAGATACCCAGTATCAGGATCCATACATTTTTGTAAATCCTGTATTTGTTCTTCGGTAAATTGTTCTTGCTTATTTGCTTTTTTAATAAGAACACCGTCAAGTGATTTGCTCATTTAAACTCCAACTGCATTAATGTTTGATCTAGTTTTCCAAAATTATAGATATGAATATCTTGTCCGTTAAGATCCTTTACAAACTTAACTGTATTAAATCCGTCAGTAGTTACATACCGCATACCTTTTAGATTACCTAGTGCATGTGCTAAACTATCTGTCAACCCGCATAGTCTAATATATTTATATAAGCCTTTTAGACTACAATTACTAGGCACACCTATCTTAGTTTTCTTAATCCAATTGTTTAGTATCTTAGGGTTAAAGCACAACTGCGATATGCCGCCGCCTCTAAACTTATTGTAGCGTACCCACTCTACATTGTTAAAACTTTCTGATTGAGGATATACACCACAGGATAATTCAAATCCGTACGGTGCTAATTGATCATATAAGTCAAATACAGTTTGGTATACTTTACCTTCATATGTACTGCCGCCTATACACAATATTTTATCAATACCGGCTTTCTTTGCAGCAATACATGTTTCATGCAATTCAGATTCAGTCTGAATATTTCTAGCACCTATATGCATTACAGCTTTTGCACTACCTGCAATTTCATTTAGTTCAATAGCAGCGTCTTTTACTTTTGATAAGTGTGTACCTGGCAAATGTGTTATGCTAACTGCACTTGCGGTATCAACTGCATAGTGAGATAAAACTTGCTTAGGTGTTTTCTCTATACTAATGTTCATATTATATTTAACCAAAAAAATAGCACCCTAAGGTGCTATTTGGGCCGTTCGCTCTGTCGGTAGAACGTTCTTATTTCTTTTTAGCTGCTGTTTTTGCTGCTGCGTTCTTACGTGCAATCTGAACATCTTTGAAGTCATTCTTGCCGTCGTCATTTAGATCTGGTTGCTTTTTCTTTTCGCTTAGTGCAGACATTAGCTTTGATTTAAGCTGAGACTCAAGTGTTTCTACATCTACACCAGTTGCACGTCTTGCTAGTTCTTGTTGTGCTTCTGGGCTTTTACCTTTGATTGAGTATGACTCTTCTTCGCCGTCTTCAATTGCCATTGCATTGTCGCCGCCTGCTGCTGGCTTGTGCATTTTCTTTTCACGGTTTAAACCACCTGATAAATCTTTAGTCATCATTTGATGATCGCCATATTCAGGATCCGGAGCATTATCATAAGCTTCTTCAGCTTCGTCATCCATACCAATTTCTTCTTGGCCTACTGATGGTTCCATGTCTGGTTGATCATCTGGTTCGCCTACGATAGCATTTAGTCTTTCCATATCTTGACGCATTGGCAGCATAGCTGGTGTTACTGGCTCTGCATCTTTAAGACCTGCATTTTTCATCATATTAAGTAAATCAGATACATTCTTTTCACCACTAGCATTTAAACTAATGTTCATTGTTACTGGGCTGCCTTCGTCTGCAGGTTGCGGTGCAATCATAGGATCAGCACTAGCATTCATACCACACTCTTCGATGTTATCCATTGATTCGATTAATCGCTTCATATTCATTTTATTTCTCCGTTGTAGCTGCTTTTGCAGGATCGTGATCGCGTTCTTTGCGAGCAGTTTCTAGTTCTTTAAGTAAGTCCATTACTCTATTACCTGCTACTGCATCTTGGCCTGACTCGCTTTCTAGCTCTTCTTTAGTTAAGATAGGTTCGTATGGGCCGTCTTGTTTTTCTTCTTGTTCTTCAATTCTAGGATCATCTGCACCACGTACAATGATGTGACTTTGATTAATACCGCAGCAACGACCAACATACTCTTGTAGTACTTGTGTTGTTGTTGGGTACGAAACTTCTACATCATAATATGTAACTTCCATATTTTGTAGCTGCGGAAAGTCTAGTGGACGTTCCTGAATTGGTGTTTTCTTACCTGTTGACATGTTTACTAGTGAAAACTTTTCTAAGCATGTTTCTAAGCTATCTACGCAACCTTCTGGTAGTTCGCCTGCAACGCCTATTTTGAATTCATATGTCTTTTTAGATTCTGTTAAAATATCTGCGAATGATCTCATTGTAATTCCTTATACATTATTTATCATTATCTATGCCTTTAAGCTTCTGTAATAAGCTATTGCGGTCAGTAACAACATACCCTTCACCGCTTACAATGTCGCCATCACCGCGGGGATTATTGTCTTTGTCCATCTTTTCTTTCTTTAATTGCAAGTCTACCATCTTTAATTTTTTATCTAGTTTTGCAATTTTAGCATCTAATGATGTTTTAAGCATTGTTCCTGCTACTTCAAACACTCTGCCACTGTAACGACTTTCAACATTCATACCTAAATCCATTAAATCGTCGTATGCAGTCATTGCTTTGTCAGCAACTTCGTTAAGCTCTTTATCAGCCATTTCGCCTAAGCCTTTAACAGCTGGCAATGCTGTACTAATTTTATCAAACTCTTCTATATCACGAAATGTTTTTTCTTGAGCTTTTATTTCTTTTTTAACCTCTTTCTTTTCTTCTTTTTCTGCTGCTTGAATAATTTCTTTAGAATCTGGCAAATTTAATAAGTCTTCTAATTTTTTAGTCATGTAAACGTTCCATTATATGCTACTATTATTTAGCAAATTTAACGATCATATACAGTAGTATTTTGGGGGTTAACTTTTACAGGCTTGCAATATGCAGTAATTCTATGTTCCTCAGGTACCATCCATTTACTGCCATAATTTCCATACTGCATCGGTATACGTCTAGCATAGTATTGACAGACGTCTATACTTCTAAAATACATAGGACTAGGCTGTTGTTTTGCGTCTTCACCTGATCCAATAAGAACTATTAATATAAATGCATGTATCACTAAGCATCACTTTCTACCACCAGTGTGAAAAATGTCTTGCTCAGTTACAATACGAAAGATCACACCTTTCTGTTTACACCATGCTCTTGCTGCGCCCCACTTGGCTTGATTAATGACATAGTGTGCTTGATTGTATTTCGACTTGCCTACTTTTTCTTTTAGTGCTTGATTACTAGGCTTTACTTCTATTAACTCGTTGTGTTTTTTACCTGACACATCCATATAACTAATAAAAAAATCTGGTACATATATTGTTTGTTTACCTGACAACGGATTTCGATATGGTATGCGTATACCTTCGCTTACCCATTTCTCTACATTAGGATGGTCATCACAAAACTTCATGAAATGATATTCCCAGCCGCTACGATATGTCGGCGAGGTATTACCCATATACTTGTCTGGGTTTTTCATATGAAACTTACCTTGGGCGAATCTTCTGCTCATAAAGTATTTATGGTTGAGTATTCTTATATGGATGGTTTGATGGCAAGCTTCCGGTCAATCCCCATTTATGGGCAAGATAACCTTCTGCTTTTTCTACAGTTGAGATGTCTGTACTGCCTGTACCTGGAATAGTTGCAGATGAGAAAAACTCTGCCATTTTACCGCCCATTCTTTCGTTTGATCTGTTACGGAAGATACGTAGATCCATAAGGGTGTCTAGTGAGTTGTCATAATCATTCACAGGTGTAAATGCATCTGTACCGTCAACCCTTAGTGCAATTTGATTGCCTGTCTTGTTGAATATAACAACCATAATAATCCAAGTGTTTTGTGCTACACCTGAATCAAAATCCTGTTTGTTTCCTATGGTGGATGATATCCTGCCTGAAACTAATCCGTCTAAATCCAACTCACCATCAAAGTTACTGGCACCAGCACTAATAGCATAGTCTCTTTTATTTGCTATTGATCCGCTGTTGTTTTCTGTACTCCAGAAACTATCCTGTGAGTTGTTGCGAGTGTTCCATTGCATCAACCCTATTGCCCAGTGATTGCCATTGCTGGCTTGTGTAATCTCGTCGGTGGTAAAATCTTCATTCGGAACAAATGTAAATACGTTCTTGCCGTCCAGTGTAGTGCTAGTATTAGGAGTGCCATTTACTGTAACAGTGGCATTGCCTGCTTTGTCTGTTACTGCTGTTACATTGCTTCCACTGAGTGTGTAACTGCCTGTATCTGAAGCATCTAACCAAAATGCAGTTGTAATGTCAGTACCTGGATCCCAATTAGGGTAACTTGTATCATTGATTCCGACTGCTGCACTTACACCTAACCCATCTAGCGTAACAGTCATTGTTTCTAAACCTTCGAGTAAGTTATCGCTTGTTATGTTAAATATTTGCGAAGTACCAGACAATGCTGTAAATACTCCTGTCAAACTTGCGCCGTCGATATCTGCACTAGATACACCTGTTATAGTAAAAGGTATTTGTGTGTCTGGACTTACATTTTTTGTTTGTAGTACAAAGGTTACGTTAGAACCTTCGTTAGTTGTAACTACACCATTTGTGTTTAAGGTGTATTCCGGATCTATATCAACTAAAGTATTCTGTCTAGGAAATAATTGTGCTTGAGATGTTAATCCCCTCGATACGTCTTTGGACTTGCGTTTACCCTTTAAAGTGTTGCCATTCCATCCGCTAATATATCCTTCTGACTTTCTTGGGTTATGAGAAAGCACGTATTCGTTAGGGCTATTGTGTTGAGAAGTATCATCGTTGTATAAACCGCCTGCAATGTCAAATGACATGTCATTACGTTCAGAAGTATTATGTATTAGACTGTAAGCATCTCCTTGTGAAAATCTTTTCTTCCCACTTGCTGCACAGGCTATTATACCAGCTACTTGAGGACTGGCCATACTAGTCCCGTTGATAGGATAAAACCAATTGCCGCTGCCTCGAGTTGCTCCTTTTGTGTCTACTATGCCTTCTCCGTTTAAACTACCGGCGATAGTATCAGGATTAGGCCATGCAGATAAAATTTTATGTCCTGGTGCAAATATATCTATAGCTGGTCCAAAGTTACTAAAAGAAGATCGTCTAAAGTCAGCACGGTTACTTAAAGAGCCAACAGTAATTGCACCAGAGTCTACACTATTAGGCCAAGCACCTTTCATATAAGGTATGGTACCTATTCCTCCGTTAATTGTTACAGTGTTATTCCAATTTGGATCTAAT
>Ga0209659_1000219_pt1 | contig 37367 bp, 19 predicted proteins | sample SaaInlLV_10m_DNA_FD_184658 | JGI IMG/M metagenome (GOLD analysis project Ga0209659, IMG submission 184658) | Marine microbial communities from expanding oxygen minimum zones in the Saanich Inlet - SI072_LV_10m_DNA (SPAdes) (version 2) | ecosystem: Environmental > Aquatic > Marine > Intertidal... | reverse complement strand
TACAACGGCACCAACCGCATGATCGAACCAACGCAACCAAGCATGTGCTACTTTTTTATCAAGATTTTTTATTTCTTCTTTGATTTCTTCTCTGGTAGGTAAATAGGAGTAATCGGCATCTATCAATCCTTGTCCCGTAAATTTTGGGTTTGAATCTAAACCTCTAAAATATTTTCCGTTTTTCATATTGTAAGGGGCTGGACCATGAGGAACTGTTTCACTGTAATACAAAAAGAAAGGATCGTTTTTGTTTTCATCGATGAATTCTAAAGCCGCTTTATTTTTCCACTCTACATTATGAACATTTAAAGAATCATTATACTGTTCTCTTAAATTTCCTGCATAAAATGCGTTTGCATAATCAAAACCATATTCCTTAATAACCTCTGTCCATTTTTGATGGTTTTCAAACATTTTTTTAGAAACTGCTGGATCATTTGGATCCGCATTTTTAGCATAGGTTTGAAAGCCGTTTTTTTCCCAGTTTTTTTTATTGTTAACGATATCATGTTCCACAATATGACTTTTACCTACAAAACCTGTTTTGTACCCTTCTGCTTGTAGTAGTCTTGGTAAATTGGGTTTGTCTTTTTCTATTTCTGTATTATTTTCTACTCTTGTCATTACGCCATCTGGATGCATTCTCATAAAAGCGGGGCCTTCTGATCGTCCAGCATAACGTCCTGTTAGCATAGTATATCTACTTGGCACACATACAGAGCTTGATACATACGCGCTGTTAAAAATCATGCCATTTTTTGCCAAATCATCTATAATAGGGGTATGTCCTTGTTTATCGCCATTAAATCCAAAAGGACGCGATTGTATTCTTTTCTCTGAATCTAAAGGCACCACAGCACTCTGATCATCTGTCATAATAAAGATGATGTTTGGTTTTTTAGTATTTTGTGCAATTGATTTAGAAGTACCAATTATTAATAAAAAGACTATAAATCCAAGGGTTTTGTAAGTATTAAATGTCATTTCTGGTTATTTATTTTTGTTATTTATTTCTTGCATTCCAATTCCGGAAACTTGTGTTTTAAAATCAGCATAAAACGTTCTAAGCTGCGCTATTTTTTCTTGATTTTTCTCATCACTAATTCCATTATTTAGCTCTAAAGGATCGTATGTTCTATCAAAAAACATATCTCCAAATTCTCTGTAATCTCGTCTAGGATTTACAGGATTTGGCTTCATAATCCCCAGTTTTTCATTTTTACCGATTACTGTGGCTTGAAACCAACTTTCAGATACGATATAATCTCTGTTCAATGGTTTTTGTTCCAAGAGTAATTTCGCGAGTGATACGCCTTCAAAATTGTATTCTAAATCGGGGATTTTTAAGTCTAAAACATCGATTAGAGTAGGGATAATATCTACCAAAGTTACCAGTTCAGCAGTATGTTTTCCTTGAAGTGTTTTTCCTGGAATTCTAATCATTAAGGGAATGTTTAAAATATCTTCATAAATATTATGACCGGCCGCAGCTTTCTCTACCATGCCATGGTTCCCAACAAAATCGCCATGATCTGTGGTATAAATAATGATCGTTTCTTCTGTGATATTTGCTTTGTCTAAAGCTTGCAAAATCTCGCCAACGTAATGGTCTACTTCTGTGACTAATGCGTAATAGGCTCCAATATAATCTCTCCAGAGTTGTTCGTCTTCAAAAGCCTTGTCCATGTTCCATACTTTATTACCTCCATTTCTTTGGAACTGTAATAAGGGTGGCAAATCTTTTGTGGGTTGGTAAAAACTTTCTGGCATTTTTATACCGCTTTTTAATTTTGTGCCCTTTCCCCATTCGGAAACATCATACATATCCATGAATTTCTTTACAGGAGTGTAGGGTTGATGTGGTCTGTAGAAAGAAGAAAAACAAAAGAAAGGTGTATCACTATTTTTTTGTTGATCAATCATATTAATGGTTTCTAACGCAGTGTAAGCCTCCATTGTATATCCAAATGGTAATTTAGAAATACGTGTCCCTAAATCAGCGATAGGTATATTGGCGTTCGCATCGTTACTACCAATAGGTCCTTTCCCGAATTCTGCAGCCCAATCATAAGAGAATTCACTTTGATAGCCTTGTTTTGTAATCCAGCTTAAATAGTTGCCATTATCGCCTTCTTCTGCGTGTACCTCTTTTTTAACATCCCAACCTTTGTCTCCACCACCTTTTAAATGTCTTTTTCCAAAAGTATAGGTTTTGTATCCATTGTATTTAAAAATACTAGCTAATGAAGTGGCCTTTTCTGTAACAGAAGTTTCTTCATTATTATTCATTAATCCCAATGTTCTTGGAAAGAGTCCTGTCATTAAAGACATTCTAGAAGGGACACAAACACCTCTTGTTGCATAGGCTCTATCAAAGACCACAGATTCAGTAGATAGTTTATCTAGATTTGGAGTAATGACATCTGGATGATTTTCAAAACCCATTGTCTTTTTGTTATGTTGATCGGAAAATAGTAACAACACATTTGGCTTCTTCTTGTTTTTAGTTTGATTTATAAGCTCATTTTTAGACTTGCAATTAAACATCAACACCAAACAACCAACAATTAGTACTATTATTTTATTTTTCATTTTAATTATTTTTCCAAATTTCCTTGGATGACTTTTCTATAATTTTAGTTAAATAGGTCTTCGCTTTATCAACAACTGCTATTTCTGTTTTAGCAAGATTTGTAGATTCCTTTTTATCTTTAGTTAAGCTAAAAAGCATTTCAGCATTCATCTTTCTTTTTGTGTCTTTATTTTTTTCTTCAATGAATTTCCACCCTTCAAAACGAATTGCTTTTCTGCCTTGTGCATCTCTATGCACTAAAGGGGGTCTTTCGTAAAATTGATTTGGTTTTAAAACGGCCTTTTTAAAGCTATAACTATCTGGTGCATCTTCTAAATCTAACCCTTTATTATTACCAATATAATCTGCTAAAAAACCATAAATATCAATTGTTGAGATAGTTACATTAGAAGTTTTATCTTCTTTTATTTTCTTTGGATGATTTACAATAAACGGAATTCTAAATCCTCCATCCCAAATGGTATGTTTATCACCTTTATAATCTCCATTAATTTGTAAGCCTTTATTAATGGCAAAATTTTCTGGCATTACAAGATTTTTCTTTCTAGGAATATCTCCTCCATTATCGCTCGCAAAAATGATAATGGTGTTTTCTCTAATACCACTTTCTTCTAGAAATGCAATTAAATCTCCTAAAGAACGGTCTATATCTTGAATAAAATCTCCATATGCACCTGCGTTACTTTTACCTCGCATTTGCGGACTAGGTACTATGGGATGATGAACTGCAGCTGCTGCATAGTATAAAAAGAATGGCTGGTCTTTACCCAAACTTTTCATCCACTCTATAGATTTGTTTGTTAAATCATCTGTTACTTGCTCTGTAACTCTTTGTGGGGCATCATATCCTTGGTATTGTTTTCCATAAAATGATTTTCCGTAAGGAGAAATTTTATCAGAACGCAATCCATAAATCTTGTTATTTTCAATGTAAACTTTATGTCCATCATCTAAATTATTAGGCAATGCAAAACTATAATCCAATCCATAATCTGTTGGAGCAGGATAAATATTTCCTAATAAATTATTGAACTTTTTTTCTTTAAAACCTAAATGCCATTTACCAACCATTGCTGTCTTATAACCTAAAGATTGCATATATTTTGGTAATGTTTTTCTTTTCACATCAATTAAAGCTGGGTCGTTCATATTAACAACCCCTTTTTTAAGTTTTGTTCTCCAAGAATATTGACCCGTCATTAATGCATATCTAGTGGGAGTGCATACAGAACCTGTTGTATATGCATTTGTAAATTTTACGCCTTCTTTGGCTAATTTATTTACGTTTGGCGTTTTTATTAATGCTTCTTGTGCGCCATAAATATTGGTTGAGCCGTAACCAAAATCATCTGCAATAAATACAATGACATTTGGTTTTTTAGATTGCGCAAAAATTATTGAGTGACTAAAAATAGAAACAACAATTATCAAATACAATCTTATACTCCTTTGCATACCAGTTTTTTAGATTATTATTAATTGATTGATTCATATTTTTTAAATACTGTAAAACCATACCAAGCGATATAGGCAAAGCACAATAAGGGTAAAATAAATGAAAAGTTTACTTCTGAAACTCCCATAATTGAAGTGTCTGCAACACCATTTCCACCAGCATCAATAATAATTCCTTGCAGTTTTGGCATTAATGCACCCCCAACAATTGCCATCACCAAACCTGCAGAACCTACTTTAGATTGTTCTTCAGACAAATCACCCAAAGCAATCCCATAAATGGTTGGAAACATTAAAGACATAAAGAAAGAGATACCCACCAAACAATATAAACCAACAATACCTTGAATAAAAATGGTTCCTAAAGAAAAAACCATTGCTAAAACAGCAAAATACATTAGTAATTTTCCTGAACTAATAAAACGTAATAAATACGTTCCAATAGCTCTACCAACTGTAAATAAAATAAATGCAGCCATTTGATAATAACCTGCTGTAACACTATCCATACCTATACCTTCTGCATATTGGTAAATATAAGTCCAACACATTATTTGCCCACCAACATATAATATTTGAGACATAACCCCAGATGTATATTTTGAGTTTTTAGCCAAAGTCGCAAAAGTTTCACCAATTTTTGGCATCTCTCCATCTGCTTTCGTTTGTGGCATTTTGCTCACTAGAAAAATTACAAAAACAATAGAAATGACTAAGCCTAATGCGACATAAGGATCTCTAATCACCAATAAGTCGGTAGTTCTAATAAGCGTTTTAGAAGCTTCTTTAAGCGCGCTAAAATCAACAATATTATCGGATTGCAGGTTCTTTAAAACAAATTGTTGCGCAACAAACAACCCCGCAATTAATCCTACGGGATTAAAGGCTTGTGCTAAATTTAAACGTTGTGTAGCTGTTTCTTTTGCACCCATTGCTAATGCGTAAGGGTTTGCTGCAGTTTCTAAAAAAGCCAATCCAAATGTTAATATATATAAACCTAAACAAAAGAATAGAAAGCTTTCTGATTGTGCAGCAGGATAAAACAACAATGCGCCTGTTGCATATAAAGCTAACCCTATCAAAATTCCAACTTTATAAGAGTACTTTCTCATAAACATAGCTGCTGGTAACGCCATACAAAAATACCCCCCATAAAAAGCCATTTGTACCCAAGCAGCTTCTGAATTAGATAATTCTAATACTTTTTTAAAAGCCTGAACCATTGGGTCTGTAACTGCATTTGCAAAACCCCACAATGCAAATAACGAGGTCACAAGAATAAAAGGAATTAAATTCTTTTTGGTTACTATAGGTATATTTTTTAAATCTTTCATTCTACATTTAGTTGATGTTGTACATTAATTATTTGGGTAATTTACCCAATGTAAATTCCATTATTCCTCCAGCAATTAACTGTTCGTGTGTAAAAAATGGAGTATCTAGTTTTTTTCCATTCAATTTAGTAGTTTGAATGTATTTATTGTCCCGACTGTTATTTTCTGCTCTTATAATGAACTTCTTTCCTGTAGGTAAGTTTATTTCTACTTCATCAAAAATGGGACGACCAATAGAGTAGGTTGGGTCTCCAGGGTTGAAAGAATAAAAACCCATTGCATTTAACACATACCAAGCACTCATCTGTCCACAATCTTCATTACCAGCTAGTCCATTAGGATCATTAAAATACAATTCACGCATTATTTTATCTGTAATTTCTTGTGTCTTCCAAGGTTGATCAACAAAATTATACATGTGTGAAATATGATGACTAGGTTCGTTTCCATGTGCATACTGACCTATTAAACCAGAAATATCACCTGAAACATCATCTCCAACCAATTCTGAACTGGTAGAAAATAAGACATCTAAATTTTTGATAAACCTTTCTTTACCTCCTACTAAATCTACTAAGCCTGGTACATCGTGAGGTACAAACCAAGACCATTGATATGCATTCCCTTCTGTGTAATCGTCTTTTCTGTGTTTAGAATAACGAGGATCAAAAGGCTCTCTCCAATTGCCATCAGCATTTTTTCCACGCATAAACCCCGTTTTTGTATCGTAATATTGGGTGTATTTCTTTGAGCGTTTCATAAAACGATCATAATCGTCTGTCTTCCCTAATTCTTTCGCCATTTGTGCGATGCACCAATCATTATAGGCATATTCTAGTGCTGTAGAAACCGATTCGTTTTCTAAATCAGAAGGGATATAATCCATTGTTTCATTATAGAATTTACCCATTGGCATCAATATATTTTTAATTCTTTTTGAAGGAAAAATTATATTTATAGTATCGAAAGTAGATGCGTGAACAATTGCTCTGTATGCTTTTTCTACATCAAAATCCTTGATTCCTTTTTTGTAGGCATCTACAATTACGGGTACAGCATGATATCCAATCATACAACCTGTGTAGTTTCCATGTAATTCCCATTTTGGCAATACGCCGCCTTGATCGTATTTAGATAATAATGTTTTTATAAACTCATTGGTTCTTTCTGGGTCTGTTATAGTTTTTAAAGGATTGTATGCTCTAAAAGTATCCCATAGAGAAAAAACAGTATAGATGTTTTCTTTGTCGGTTTGATGGATTTCTCTGTCCATTCCTCTGTATCTAAAATCTACATCAGAAAATGTATTTGGAGCTATAGATGTATGATAGAGTGCCGTATAGAAGATAGTTTTTTCATTTTCTGTGCCTCCTTTTACATTTATTTTTGATAGCTCTTTATTCCAAGATTCATGTGCTTCGTTTTTTACTTTATCAAAATCCCAATTTTTTATTTCTGATTCTAAATTCTTTTTAGCTCCTAAATAGTCTACGGATGAAATCCCAACTTTTGATAAAACTTCTTCGCCTTCTTTGGTGTTAAAACTTAAAACAGCTACTAAACTTTTCGATTTTCCTGTTGGTACCTCATCAATCCTTTTTCCATTTTCATAAAAAGTAGTAGTAAAAGGTTTATTAAATTTAGCATGAAAGAAAATATCTTGTGATACTGCCCAACCTCCAGAACCTTTATAACCCGAAATTTCTGTATTGCTAATTACTTTAAATTGGTGGTTTGGCTTATGATCCGGGTAAATATTGTGAGATAAATCTATAATAACACCAGATTTACCACTTTTATTGAATTTGTATTTATGAAAACCTGCTCTTTTTGTAGTAGTAACTTCAACTTCAACATCATAGTCATCTAACAAAACTGAATAAAATCCTGGAGAGGATTTTTCGTTTGAGTGATTATATCTTGAACGATATCCACTGTCTGGGTCCTCCGGAGTTCCAGGTGTTACTTTTGCTTCTCCATTAAACGGCATAAATAAAAAATCACCTAGATCACTTATGCCCGTTCCACTTAAATGCGTGTGAGAAAAGCCTATTATTGAAGAATCTGTGTGGTGATATCCACCACAAGCATCCCAACCTAGAGTTCTTGTATCTGGACTTAATTGTACCATTCCATACGGTGTTGTAGCTCCAGGAAATGTATGTCCATGACCACCTGTACCAATAAATGTATTTACATATTTAGCATTGCCAGAAATTTCTTCAAATGACTGACTGAAAAATTGGTTGAGGGCTAGAAATACTATTAATATAATTAATAGTATAAATGAGAAGAGTTTTTTATTTTTCATTCACTTTAATTGAATATGAGGGTATTAGCTTTGTCATAGGAATTTCTTTTCGTAACATTTTTCCAGCTCTTCCTGTAAGCCATAAATAATAATCTGAAGGCAATCCTTCATAGGTTAAAAATTTACTTTTTCCGCCTTCCGGTGGATTGCTATCTATTTTAAAAATACAAGTAGCTTCGTCCATTTCATCAAACATGGCTACATAGATGGTTTTTACATCGGAAGAAATTGTATTGTAAAATTGTCTCCATAAAAAGTCACCTTTTAAACGTGGAATCTTATTAAATTTATCGTTACCATTTCTCATGTTATGCCAACTGAAACCAGGAAAAACAACTGGCATGTATAATAGATCATTGGCATCGCACCATTTTTGATCTTTTATTGTATAATTTTCTTGATGCTGATCTGCCGTTTCAAGGTTATCATATCTTCCAACTGTCCAAGGGTGTACAATGTCAGCCATTTTAATTACTTCATGTAATTCAGGGTCTTTCGCAGTATCTCTGTCTAAAGTTCTCCACCCTGTTGGAACACCTAAAAGCACAACACAGTTTCCGTATTTTGGATCGTTTTTAAAGAAATTAATTAGTTCTCTGATATTCTCCAATGTATATTTTCTGTTCATAAAACCAACTCCCCAAATAGAGACTACGGCTTTTCCTTTATAGGTTAAAACGTTTGGGTTGGTGGGGTCATTTAACTTGTGTTTTCTTACGAGTTGTTTCCAATCTTCTTTGGTTGTTTCAACAACATTGGTAGCGTCTGTTCCTGTTAAGTCATACATCAAACTTAAAACTCTACCATTCTTTTTTGCAGCTTTAAAGCAATTGTCAAAAACTTTATTATAATTATCAATTCTTTTTTGACCTCTAGTCAAACCAACTACAAAACGTTGTGCAAAAACACCATCTATATCATAATCTTTCATCCATTTAAAATGAAGGTTTACAGTTTTTTCATCAGCAGCACTGTATACATAAGCTGGTTTTCCATTTTTATGGTTGAATAACGTTTTGTATTTCTGGTTGTTTTGGAGTTCGCTTACATCTGGCCAAAAATCATTGGAGGTACTCCCTGGCTTAAAACCTTCTTTATTACTGTAATGTTTCCATTTCAAACCAGAACCATCTCCTTCTGCATTGAACCAACCTTGATAACCTGCTAGGATTTTCCCTTCTATTGAATTACTTACAGGGGTTGTGTTTTTTATTAAGTGTTGGCTATTGTTACATGCACTTAAAACTAAAAGGCAGGTGAGAAATTTAAATATCTTTTTCATTAATGTTTAGTTCACTTTAAATTCTTCTCTCAAAATATTTAAAAATTGGTCTCCATAAGTGTCTGCAGACTCTAGCTGAGTTCCTCTGTTCCAATCGTTGAATGAATCGAGCAAAACAATTCTATTTGTGCCTACGGCTAGTCTTGCGACGTTACAATGTGCTCTAAACCATTCTTCATTTTTGTCTATGACGTATGTAGGACTTCCACTATTAATTAGTTTTAAGTTTACTGATGGTGCAATGGTTGGAATATATTCTATATTATAATTTAACCATGTTTCTTTATGGTATTCCCAAGCAAGATTTACTATGCGATGAAAAAATGTATAGCGGTCATAATCATTTTGGTTTATTATAGCGTATGGGGTATGAGTTACTGCATCAACTCCATTTACAAATCTAAAATCAAATCTTAATGTCGGTGTCCATTGAGGTTGCATACCTATTAGGTATAATTCTACACCCATAGCAGACAATTCATCTCTCATTAATTGATAAAGTGCGGCATTGTCGTTAGAATGAAGGTTGGAGCTATTAAAAATGTAGACCACATTTTTACCATTAATTTTCATATAATTAGGCTGATCAAAAAAGGGAATCATTAATTTGAAATCATCCACAAACCTTTGAACTAAACCACGGTCTTCAATTCTATTATTGTTATTTAGCCCCATGTTTTCAAAATTATAGGATAGTGCAAAATTCACCTCTTGTGAGTTAGATGCAGCTTGAAGCCCATTTATATAAGTAACATCTTGATTATTAGCATTAGAATTATTGGCAGAACGAAATTGGAAAATAAAAAAATCTATTCCAGCAGTATTTGCCTGGTTAATGTGTTGTTCATAAACTAATGGATCCGCTAAGTTTCCGTTATATATTCCAATACTTGGCTCCTCAGGAACATTAGATCTTCTTACAAATCTTGAATATTGAGCACCTACTAAGTAATCTGATGCAACAGGTTCAATTGGTATTTCATAGTTCAATATATTGTCATCACCTGTTACAACGTCATCTTCTGTACAGGAATTAAAGATGATAACAAAGAATAAGAAATAAAGTGTTTTAAATTTTTTCATAATATTTATATTATAGTATAATTAACTCCAGCTGCAATTAAGTCATCTTCTGAATCACCATAAAAATGATTTGCAAAATCTTGATTGTATTCAGGAACTAAAGTTTCCCAAATAATTGGTGTGTAAGGTTTATTCATCTTAATCATATTATACATGGAATTACCACTTTGGTAGCCCGGAACAGCATTTGGTAAACTCGATATTGCTTCCTGAAGGGCTTGACCATTTAAAACAGATTCTGATACTGGAGGATATATCATTCTTTCCGGTAATGCTGCGTAGTCTAAACCAGTGGACCCATCAGGGTTGAAATGGTCTATTAATGGCAATCTTCTTGTTCTTTTTTGCATACACCAGATATCATGTCCTTGGTTAAAACTTGCTAACCAACGTTGTCTTGCTATTTTATCAAAAGAATCAGATGAAATACCACTCGTTACCAAAGAATATAATCCTCTATCCCCTTGACTAGATGTTCCCCATTTAATACCATCTTTCTCTTTGTATGCAGCAGATCCGTTAACTTCGTATTGTTCAAATGATGCGTCTATTCCATCATAATAATATTCCTCCGCACTCCTAGAACCTCCCCAGCCCAATAATTTAGCTTCTGATTTTATGAAGTTAGTTTCAGCATTTGTAATGATATTAAAAGACATATTTTCGGTCATAAATAATTCTTCTTTGAGTCTACTAAATCTATCAGAAGATATACCGCCAAGAATATTATTATCTCCATTTAAATTCCAACCATCCACAACACCATTTCCACCAAGTGGCCTGCCAAAATAAGGTAATTCATATTGTACTGTGATTAATTCGGTTTGCGAACCTGATCTATAGACTTGATCCGTTATTAGTATTGGCTGAGTAGAGGGCTCTATTAATTTATATAATCTAGGATCTGAATAGGTTTTTAAATTCAATAGAAAATGAAAATTAACATAAGGAATAACATCATTACTCGCTTGAACAAACATATATCTTGTGTAGTTGTATGACCAATTTTCTTGGGCAATGCCCCATTTCATTGTTACATTATCAGCATTTGAATTTATAAGGTTGTTTTCATTTGTCATTGCATCAGATCCATGTTGTTGAGCTAAAGAAGGAAAACCCTCAGATATACGTAGAGCAATTTTTAAACGAAGTGTATTGGCAAATTTTTTCCATTTATCAACATCTCCATTAAAAATGGGATCTTCAGATAAAACATCTCCAGTAGAATTTATATTTTTTGACGCTTCCTCAAGTTCAGAGAGTATGCTCGTGTAAATTAGTTCTTCTGAATCATATTTAGCTGAACTAGCTCCTGACAACGCTTCTTCATAAGGGACCGGGCCAAAAGTAGATACCATAACTGAAAAAACATAACTTTTCCAAATTTTGGCAATGTAAGTTCTGTTTAAATAATCAGGATTATCAGAAAAGTTGTCAATTATTTCTTGATTATTTTTTAAAATATTTACATAGAATTTTCTCCAGTAGTTATCAAGGGTACTTTCTTGATAAAAGAATCTACTAAATTGCCCTCCTTTACCACCATAATAACTGGCATATGTATTAAATATTTGATCATTCATTTCACCACCTACTAGATCTAGAGTATTTTTTACAACACCAGCAAAAACTTCTTCAGGTGTGGCATCATTAAATTTATATTCATTAGTATTTATTTCTTCAAAATCCGAGGAACAAGACGAAAAAATTAGTAATGTGATTAAAAATAATTTGATAACTAAATTGTTATTTTTCATAATTTTAGTATTAAAAACTTATGTTTAAATTAACTCCAACGGTTCTGGTTGGTAAAAATGAACCAAACTCAATTCCTTGACCATTTCCAGAGGTAGTTCCTGCTTCTGGATCTAATCCTTGAGGTGTATTTCTAAAAATCGTCCATAAGTCTCTACCAACAATTGAGAGTTTTAAGTGTTTGATGTTTTTTAGTTTTTGTAAAATTCTACCCCGGAATGTGTAGCCAAAAACAACCTCTCTTATCTTTACAAACGAAGCATCATAAACAAATCTAGATTGATCATTTATTCCATCAAAACCGTATAATTGAGGACTTAACCAAATATTCGAATACACAATATTTCCTTCAGAGTCTCTTTGTGCTACCCAGTTACCGTTATCATCTTGAACACCTAAGGCAGATCCCTCGTAAGTTATACCCTTGACTCTTTGAGAATCGCCATAAGAATTTCCAAATAAACCTCTTCCGGATCTTTCGTTATTATTTTCTCCTAAAACCAGTGTTGAAAACAAATAATCTTCCCTCCCTGTTAAAGTTTCGGCATGAACTCCATAATTATTTGATTTTACCATAGTTGCCGAAAATAACTCTCCACCCATCCTAACATCTACAAGAACATTAAGGCTAAATCCTTTAAACGAGAATGCATTTCTAATACTTCCAATCCAATCAGGCTGAGCATTCCCTAATAGTTGATCATTTTCCCAACGTGCTCTTCCATTAGGAAAAACTAATGGTGTACCAGTTTCTGGATCTTTTGCTTGAGTATTACCCCTTATATTTCCAAATGGTTCACCTACTTCAGCAAAGACTCCAACATTAAACCAATTTCTTAGGAGTAATCTGTCAGTTCCAGGAGATAAGGATAATACATTAGATTCATTTTTTGACCAGTTAATATCTGTTTTCCATTTGAATTGTTTTTCAAATATTTTAGTAGATAAAAAGAGTTCTATACCCTTATTTTCAATTTCTCCTGCGTTAATAAATTTAGAGATAAAACCTGATGTAGGAGTCACACGAACAGGAATGATTTGATCGTTTGTTGAAGATTGGTATATGGTAGCATCCAATGTTATTTTTTTGTTGAAAAACTCTAATTCTAAACCAAGTTCTTTAGAGTTTGTTAATTCTGGTTTAAGGTCAGGATTATTTCTTTGTGATTGAAGAGCAAACCATTGGGTATCATTGTAGTTTCCGCCTTCTATATAGTTATTAACTAACCTATCAAAAGATGTATCACTTCCAACCTGAGCAAAAGATGCTCTAATTTTTCCATAGTTAAGAAAACTGCTGGAGGGTAGTAAGTTTGTGAAAATAGTAGTAGCTCCAACAGATGGATAAAAATAAGAATTATTATCCAAGGGGAGTGTAGAAGACCAATCGTTTCTACCGGTAATATCAACATAATAGGTGTCTTTTAAGCCAATAGAAAGCGAGCTGAAAACAGAATTAATTGTTTTGTTATTAGGTAAGTAAACCGTTGGTAAAAACTCATCACCATTTGATATATCAAAAATATCACGTTCTAATATAGAAATAGCAGTAATTCTTTCACCTGATGTTCTAAGGTCAAATTTATTGACACCTAAAAGTGTTACTAATGAAATGTCATTTATTCTTGTAGTATAATTCAGTATAGCCTCATAATTCCAATTTTTTCGATTAACCTTAACTTCTCTGTAAAGTCCGTTTGGATCAAAAGCAGCACCCAAATTATTAAACTCAAATCTATCGACTTTATTAACGGATCCGTTAATTCGAGACCTCAAACTTAAACCTTCAATAATTTTCCAATCTAAAGTTAAATTTGCGACAACTCTATTGAGTTCATCTTGATTGGTATTTTCATAAATATTCCAGTAAGGGTTATTAAACTCTCCTTGATAATTAAATGCTTCATTATTTTCATCCTTGTAAGGGTTTAAATTAGCTTTTGACATATTAGGTAACATCCAAATATAATTACTCGCTGGATTACGGTTGCTTCCGTTTTGATAAAGCCTGTTAGTAACACGTTGATTTACATATCGTAAGCTTGTATTTAATTTCAAATTTTTTAAAATATCACTAGAAAATCGAAGTGCAACATTATTTCTATTAATTTTTTCCATTCTATCTATTACATGGTCTCCCAGTGTGTTAGCATATGAAAATCTAATGGTGTTTTTTTTTCCAGCTTTTGAAAATGCGAATGTGTTGGTTGAAACAGTTCCAACTTTATATAATTCTTTTACATTGTTAGTATTAGCGGCATAAGGGCCAACGGTTCCATTATAATCTAGAACTTGCTGACCCAAAAAGGGCATTCCGTAAGCTCTTCTAAAGCCTCCAATAATAGGTAATCCTGTTTCGGTATCTACTGGTCTTCCGCCAGTTACAGTTCTACCGTTATCTCCTGCACCATAGACATACTGGTAATAGGGATACTCCCTGTTAGAAGTAACAGAAAAATTAGAATTAATATTAACACGAATTTTTGCTTTATCTTTTTTATTTGCTTGTTTTGTAGTAATTAATACTACTCCGTTTGAAGCTCTAGAACCATAAAGAGCAGATGCATTTGCTCCCTTTAGTACTTGAAGCGAAGCTATATCATCAGGGTTAATTGTAGATAATGGACTACCCAAGTCTAAATCATCCCCTCCATTCCATACAGAAACTCCTGCGTCTCCGGGATTGCTATCTAAGGGTACACCATCGATAACATATAGTGGTTGGTTATCACCAGTAATAGAAGTTAGACCTCTAATTACTACTCTGGTTGTTCCTGTTGGAGTTGATGAACTTACTATTTGAACACCAGAAGCTTTACCTGCTAGTGCATTTAAGACATTTGTTGATCTGGCCTCTGTTAAATCCTCTGTTTCTACTTTTTGAGTTGAATAGGATAAAGATTTTTTTTCTCTTTTTATTCCCAAAGCGGTAATTACAATGGCATCAAGCTGTTCTGCTAATTCTTCTAGTATAACATCTATTTTTTTTAAATTTTGATCAAATTTAACTTCTTTAGTTTCAAAACCTAAATAACTAAATTGTAGAATACCTATTGTTATTTCCTTGGTATTTAGTTCATAGTTTCCGTCAAGATCTGTTGATGAACCAAGAGTTGATCCTTTAATTAAAATAGTTACGCCTAATAAAGGCTCTCCGGACTTATCTGTGACTTTTCCTTTAACTATATTTTTTTGAGAGAAAACAAAAAAAGGTAGTAGAAAAAGTAATATGCAATATTGGAATTTATTCATATGATTAAGTTTTTTAGAGTTACCTATATAATATTTAAAACAAATAAATACAACTTCATTAATTTAAAATTAATATTTACTTAATTCTTGATATTAAATTAACTTATAAATAGGAATTGTATTACAATTCCTATTTATAAGTTAATTTAATTTTTATGATTGTTAATAGTAGTTTTACATTTGTTGTTTAGTAAATCTTTTTGTTATTGATTTAATACTATCTGTAATGTTTATAAGGTAAACACCGTTAGATAGTGAACTTACATCTATTGTATTTGTATCATTTATTTGTAAAAGAACTTGTCCTAAAGTATTAAATATTTTTAAATCGTAATTTTTATTACCATTAATGGTCAATGAAGTTGATGTTGGGTTAGGATAAACCACAATATCTTTCATTTCGTTTTTTGTATCTATAGTAGATAAACTTGTATCAACCACATTTACAGTTCTAGTAGCCGTACCTGTATTGTTAGCAGCATCAGTAGCCGAGTAGGTAATGGTATATTCTCCCACGGTTGTGGTATCAACTGTTCCAGAAGAAGTAACAGTTTCTCCACCATCAGCAGTAGCTCCAGCGTCAGTATAGGTAGCTCCAAGTTCAACCGAAGCAGGATTGTCACCAATTACGGTAATAACAGGAGCGGTAGTGTCAATCACATTTACAGTTCTAGTAGCCGTACCTGTATTGTTAGCAGCATCAGTAGCCGAGTAGGTAATGGTATATTCTCCCACGGTTGTGGTATCAACTGTTCCAGAAGAAGTAACAGTTTCTCCACCATCAGCAGTAGCTCCAGCGTCAGTATAGGTAGCTCCAAGTTCAACCGAAGCAGGATTGTCACCAATTACGGTAATAACAGGAGCGGTAGTGTCTGGAGGTAAAAGTGTTAACCCAGAATCCCAAGCACCTACATCATTTCCATCAGAGCCAAAATCGATTGGGCTGTCTGTTCCCTCATCTACTGTATTGTATTCTACATATCCAGAAGTTGCATTAAATGCCAGATTAGATGCTGATAAATTTGCATCCGTTATGGATGTTGAAAATACATCATTACCTCCATCACCTACTGAAACTAAAACGGGTTCAATTTTTTGAGTAATAGAGTTGTTTAATGTAAGTTCTACAGCTGTAGGTCCTCCAATATCTGAAGGAGATGTTTCACTTCCATCACTTACAAAGTTTCCATAGATTAGGGAGTTGGTAATAGTAAAAGGTCTAGCGCCTTCAATTCGAATTCCACCCCCTGTAGATTGATTTAAACTTGTAAAGGTTACACTATTATTAAAGATAGTAGTATTTGTTATGCTACTGTTAGCATTAGTACCTGCTAAATATAAAGCTCCACCACCACTACTAGATACAGTGTTATTCACAAAAGTACTGGTGCTTAAAACAAAATCTACCCCATTACCTGTTACCGCAATTGCACCACCTCTAGTTGCGGAGTTTCCGTTAAAAAGAGATCCTGAGATATTAACATTTACAGAGTTTCCTGCGACTATAGCCCCTCCTTTATCTGATGATGTATTATTTTCAAAAACACAATCTGTTATGGTTAAACTTCCATTGGAAGAATATATAGCTCCACCACCTGCATCATTAGTTACAGAATTTCCAGTGAAGGTACAGTTCTCAAAGGTAGCTGTAGCTCCTGCGTTGTTGTTGAAGAAGACACCACCACCAACAAGTGTAGTACTGTTGTTTAAAAATGTAAGATTTTTAAAGGTTACATCAGCAGAGGTTGCTCCATTGATTGTAAATAACCTTCCTGTACCTCCATTTCCTTCTAGAGTTGAACTCGCATCTAAACCTTCTATTGTAAATGCAAAACTTTTAGAAGTAAGATTTATTCCTTCTAGTGAAATTGTTCCTATAATGATAAGTTCATCACCTTCAGAGTCAATATTCGCCATGGCAGTTCCAAAGTTTCCAAATGCATTTGATTCACTAGATCCATCCATGTTACCTGCTCCTGTAGCCGACACATAATACGTATTTGACAAGACTAAATTAGGATAGATTGGTTGAGCCTCTGTTAACGTGATTTCGTTCCTTAAAGCCTCACCTGCTTTCCCTGTTAACCACAAATAATAATCGTTTGGTAAACCTTCATAATCTGCAAATTGACTTAGAGAACTCGAAGGTGGGTTTTCTTCTACTTTAAATATACACGTTCCTTCATCCATCTCATCAAACATTGCCACATAGATAGTCTCTGCATTTTCTGAAATAGCATTATAAAATTGCCGCCACATGAAGTCACCTTCTAGTCTTGGTATACTGTTTAAATCTGCTTCTACCCCTTGACTCTTTTTTAAATTTTGCCAACTAAATCCTGGAAAAACAACAGGCATGTACAACAGGTCTTCATTATCGCACCATTCTTTATCTGCTGAAATAGTACTCCTGTAGGAATCAGCTCCACTTAAACTAGTATACCTGCCTACTGTCCATGGATGTACTATGTCTGCAGATTTTATTATCTCAAGAAGTTGTGCATCGTTAACAGCATCTCCTTCTCCTGGAGTTCTCCAACTTCTGGGTACTCCTAAAAGTACAGAGCAGCCACCATAAACTGGATCGTCTTTGAAGAAGTCTATTAATTCTTGTACATCCTCTAAATCATAATTGTCTGAACGGTTAAAACCTACTCCCCAAATGGCAACGATTGGTTTTTGTGTGTATGTTAATAAATGGTTATTGGTATTATTGTTAAGTCCATATTCGTCAACAATTTCTTGCCAGTAATTTTTTATATCATCTACCATTGTGCCAGTAGCATTAGCTCCTGATAAATCAAACATTATGCTAACTAATCTATCATTATTTGCTTTTGCTGCAGCAATAATATTATCTAAAACTAATTTATCATTAGCTTTTTTTATCGGTGAATTGACCTTTAGATTATTAGCAAACTGTTGAAAAAACACGCCATCAATTCCATAATCATTCATCCATTTAAAATGTCTGTTTACAGTTTTTTCGTTTGCAGATGAAAAAACAGTCGCGGTTGATCCATCCGTAAAGTTAAAAGGAGTGTCATATTTCTCATCCTCATCTGCTTCACTCATATCTGGCCAAAAATCAATAGTAACCTCACCTGGTTCAAAGGCACCACTTGCAGTTTTGTAATGTTTCCAATCTAAATTAGACCCATCTGAATCTGAATTAAACCAACCTTGATACCCCGTAAGAACTTTTCCGATAATTGATGTAGTCTGGTTAGACACTGTTAAATCGATACTTGTATCAGTAAATTCTTGATAAGGCCTTTGTGGGAAAGACAGGAGTTCAGTTCTTAAAATAGTTCTTAATTCAGTAGCTTTTTCAGGCTCTGAATTGAATAAATTTATGGTTTCGTATGGGTCTGAATTTAAATCAAACAATTGATCTTTTACATTGTATAATGGATACTGATTAGCTGCTAGACTACCTAAAGAAACATTTGGGATGTAATAGGGTAGAGGGACTTGTGTTTGGTTAGGGCCATTAAACGTTTGTCCATTGGCAATTTGTTCGTTAATCGCGTCAGTATAGCGAACAGTAACGTATTTCCAGTCTTTTGTTCTTATTGCTCTAGAGTAACCTAATTCAAAAAAAAGATAGTCATGAATAGGTTCTTGAGAATTGTTCACTAAAACTTGTTTTAGACTCTTTCCATCCATGTCTGTATTAGTAATATCTACACCCGCAATATCTAAAAAGGTAGGTCCAAAGTCTATATTTTGAACCAATTCATCATAAGTTCCTGAACTTACTATTCCATCTTTCCAATACATCATTAGTGGCACTTTTATACCACCCTCATAATTTGTTGCTTTTGCTTTATTAAAGTCTCCATGGTCAGAGGTAATAATAATTAACGTATTATCAAGTTTTCCTTTTTCTTCTAGTTTATCAATGACAGCACCTACTGCATGATCAAACCAACGCAACCAAGCGTGTTTTAAATCTTTTCCAGACATACTAGATATCTCAGACTTAATTTCTTCTCTTGTAGGTAAATATGAATAATCTTGAATTAAAACTCCTTCTGCAGTGATATTTTTATCTGCATCTAAACCTGCATAATAATTTCCACTATTAGCCCAATAAGGTGCAGGTCCATGGGGTATGGTTTCACTATAGTAGATAAAAAATGGATCATCATCTGAGTTTTCTATAAAATTTAAAACAGCTTTATTCTTATACTCAACATTATGAACATTTAACGGGTCATTTTTGAGTTCTTTCAAGTTAGCAGGGTAGAAGGCATCTACAACATCAAAACCAAAACTTTTCATACGATCTGCCCACCTATCATGATTAAACTTCATAGCATCGGAAATAGAGGTTACATAAGGATCATCTTCTTGATCATAGGCCATGAAACCATTAGTTCCTTGGGTATAGTTTTGCAAGATATCATGATCTACAATGTGTGATTTCCCAATAAATGCAGTTTTGTAGCCAGCAGTTTGTAATTGTTTTGGTAGGTTGGTTAATCCCTCTTCAAGCTCAATATTATTAGAAATCCTTGAGAGTGACCCTAAAGGAAAATTATTTAAAAAGTTATCACCTTGTGATCTACCTGCAAATTTTCCTGTTAAAATACTGTATCTACTAGGACTGCAAATTGATGACGACACAAAGGCGTTATTAAATACAATGCCGTTTGAAGCTAAATTGTCTATTATTGGTGTATGAACTTTGGTGTCACCGTTAAAGCCGAAAGGCCGTGATTGATTCTGATTATCACTATCTCTTAAATTGATAGAGCTTTGGTCATCAGTCATAATATAAACTATATTTGGCTGATCTTGACAGAATATCTTGTTGGATAAAAATAAAAAAACACAAAAAAATATAAAAATACTGTTTGATTTTATTTTCATGAATAGTTTCATTTTTTTATTTAAAGTAAAACAGAGATTGTGTTAGAATTCCTGTTTATAATTAATTTTAAATTTTTATCTAATTGATTAGTAATTTTTTAGAAAAATACTTTCCTGAAGATTTACCTATTAAAATATACACTCCAGTTTTTAGTTGATTTACGTTTAATGTTGCTGTTTTGCTCACATTTTTTACCTCCATTACACTCGAGCCTAAAATAGTAAATAATTTTACAGACAAGTTTTCATCCAAATCATGATTTATTTCTATGGTTTTTGAATCATTATTCATGTAAATAGATACGCTAGACTTTAGTATTTCATCTAACGCTAAAGTAAACCCAGAATCCCAGGATCCAGCATCATTTCCATCAGAGCCAAAATCGATTGGGCTGTCTGTTCCCTCATCTACTGTATTGTATTCTACATATCCAGAAGTTGCATTAAATGCCAGATTAGATGCTGATAAATTTGCATCCGTTATGGATGTTGAAAATACATCATTACCTCCATCACCTACTGAAACTAAAACGGGTTCAATTTTTTGAGTAATAGAGTTGTTTAATGTAAGTTCTACAGCTGTAGGTCCTCCAATATCTGAAGGAGATGTTTCACTTCCATCACTTACAAAGTTTCCATAGATTAGGGAGTTGGTAATAGTAAAAGGTCTAGCGCCTTCAATTCGAATTCCACCCCCTGTAGATTGATTTAAACTTGTAAAGGTTACACTATTATTAAAGATAGTAGTATTTGTTATGCTACTGTTAGCATTAGTACCTGCTAAATATAAAGCTCCACCACCACTACTAGATACAGTGTTATTCACAAAAGTACTGGTGCTTAAAACAAAATCTACCCCATTACCTGTTACCGCAATTGCACCACCTCTAGTTGCGGAGTTTCCGTTAAAAAGAGATCCTGAGATATTAACATTTACAGAGTTTCCTGCGACTATAGCCCCTCCTTTATCTGATGATGTATTATTTTCAAAAACACAATCTGTTATGGTTAAACTTCCATTGGAAGAATATATAGCTCCACCACCTGCATCATTAGTTACAGAATTTCCAGTGAAGGTACAGTTCTCAAAGGTAGCTGTAGCTCCTGCGTTGTTGTTGAAGAAGACACCACCACCAACAAGTGTAGTACTGTTGTTTAAAAATGTAAGATTTTTAAAGGTTACATCAGCAGAGGTTGCTCCATTGATTGTAAATAACCTTCCTGTACCTCCATTTCCTTCTAGAGTTGAACTCGCATCTAAACCTTCTATTGTAAATGCAAAACTTTTAGAAGTAAGATTTATTCCTTCTAGTGAAATTGTTCCTATAATGATAAGTTCATCACCTTCAGAGTTTACATTAGCCATGGCAGTTCCAAAGTTTCCAAATGCATTTGATTCACTAGATCCATCCATGTTACCTGCTCCTGTTGCCGACACATATATAATTTGAGTAGGTGATTGGTAGTCATTAGTTTGAACAGTATTGGAAGCTGGTGAAGTTCCAATTGAGTTCGTTGCTTTTAATCTATAAAAATAATTTTCTTGTAGTAACTCTGTATCTGTGTAAGTTTCTGTATTGGCTGGAAGTGTAGCGATGGTTTCAAAATTTATTCCATTGTCTGATGAACGCTCTAAAATATAATTATCCTCTTCAATAGAAACATCATGCCATGTAAGTTCTAAATACTTTTCTTCGTCTGTATATACATAATCATTTTGGAATAACTTTCCTGGAGTATCAGGTAATACTCCATGTGTATTTCTATCTTGAAATTGAGCGGTATATAAAGATTGTATTAATAAATTTTCTCCGGTTCCTTCTATATGGCCTGCTGGGTGGTTAAATGGACCAGCATTATTTACAGTTGCATTACAACCAATTGCGTAATTTTGACCAACTGGTGGTTTTTGAATAGCTATTTGGTTATTTGGGGCATCAATGTTCCATGCTACTCCATTGGTTAACGTCCATCCATGCCCTGTTCCATAGCTTCCTCTATTGTGCAATCCTAAAATACCCGTTGCATTGGTGTCTGTCCACGAAATATTATCCCAAAGTATTCCTTGCCCCCAACGTCTATGAGACTCAGATCTAGTATAATCTCCAGTAGAGGAACAGTTAGTGAATACAATTCCATTAACATCACTTGCTCCATTAGCAACAAATGTGTGCCTTCCATCAGATGCTGTACAATTCTCAAAAAGGATATTATTACAGAAGTCAGTTACTTCAAAATTATATCGCCATCCTCCAGAAATCGGACCATGCATTTCTAATACTTTGGTATCTATAACAGAGCAACGTGTAGCTTCATCAAATTTTATTCCCTGGTCACTTACTCTTAAAATTGTGACTCCTTTTGCCCAAGAATTATCTACGCCAATCATATTGATAGCTGTTTTAACGTGATCTCTTCCCGTAACTCCAGATGATTCTATAAATATTCTAAGATTTTCAATCCCACACTCTTTTAATTGACTATTGCCGTTGTAAGTATAAACGTAAGATTGAGATAAAGATCTATCTAATTTGTCATAAATGGGTGTGGCTACTTGAATTTTATTTCCTTCTATATTTGTAATGTGTCTATTGAAAACTAAATTAATTTCACCAGGCTCCCATGGAGCATCGCTTGCTGTTCCACCATAATCAACTGATGCTAACCATTCGGCAGTACTAGGATGTTTTATGATGATATTGTCGCCAATATTATAAACAGATGCATCTGCAACTTCAAAAGTTCTACTGCCAGCCGGTAGGTATGGGCTAATGATATTTTGTCTAGTTCCTGTAACCTGTCCTCCAAAACCACTTTTGTTATTCGTACCAATTCTAATTAGTATTCGTTCATCAGGTATATTACCTACCCCTTTAATTATTGTATTTACTAAAGGGTTTTCGCCATCACCAGAACCACGGATGACAACTCCACTTTTGTTTACTATGAGTTGACCACTAACTGGATATTCACCTGGAAGTAATAACAACGCACCTCTATGTCCGTCTTCATTTAATGGGAATGCTTCTACCTCGTCTATAGCTGCTTGAATATAAGCTGTGTTATCACCAGAAATTGGACTTATTTCTTTAACAACTTCGACATTTGGCAAAGGTTCTTCACCATTTTTATAACCTACGTAACTGAAATCAGGAATATGATTACCCTCTTCATCTGATACATAAACTAACTGATTTGAATCGTTGTAGAAAAGTATAGAGGGTTCATATTGAGCCTTAGCGGAAATAGTAACCAGCGTCAGAAAACAAATTATTGAAATTCTTATAAGTGTTTTAATTTTCATAGTCGTTTTAATTATTTTTAAAGAATTAATATAAATAAACATCACTAGTTTTTTAGTTATTAAAAACTTCTTACATCTAATTTAGTAGCTTACATTAATTTTCAATTAATTTTCAATTAATTTAAAATTAAGTTGTAGAAAACACAATAATATTCAGCTTATTTGAGAGTAAATTTATGTTAATGCCAAAGAATTACATTAGTTTATTTAATCCTGTTAAACTGAGTCTCGATAGGGATTCCGTACAAATTTTCTAATTGTTTAGCACTAGTTTTATAAAATTCAGAATTGGGAGGTAAATTTAAACCTTTCCAAAAATCAGATTTGTAATTTATCTTGTAATCCCCCATGTCTATACGTGGTAAAATATTATCTCTTACTTTTATTTCTTTTCTTTCAAATTTAATTCCTAGAACAATGGCTTCATGTCTATAGGATAATTTGATTTTATTTTCTTTGAGTTTTAAAAGTTTTTGCATTCTAGTATTAACCTCTTCCCAAAAAACATATTCTCTGTTGTGGTAACTGAGAACCATTTTACCGTCCTTATTTTTTTTGTAGATATAAACAGCATTTAAATCAGATTTTTCTAATTTATAGATACTTTTTGTTTTATTCCCAATATATAGTCGGATCCACTTAGAAGGATTTTTTTTCCCTTTACCTTCTATAATGATAACTTCTTCACCGTCGTAGGAGCTATCGTCAATAATCTTCCACTTAAACTTGTTTAAACTGATACCTTTCCGCAGAGGATTTTGCTTTGCAATCATATTAACTGCATGAAATTGCTGTTTCTTTTTTGCAAATCTGTAATCATTAGACATTCTGGCTTGAGCAATTTCTATTAAACCAAAAATTGAAGATGTTGGTCCTGTGTCGTATATTTTAATAAAATGTTCAACTAAAAACCTAGAAATATTGTTTTCATTGGAAAATCGTCTGTATAAAATATTGAGCTGATGGGGGTTTTTGTATGTAGTCTGATTTAATTTTTTTAGTGCGCCTTTGACTGTGGTTAACGGGTTTATTAAAATTATTTCATCAAGTGAAACCGAATCCTCTTCAAGAACAATAACTTTATTTTTTAAGTTTATATAATCTAATACTTTAATTTTAAATGTCTTATATCCCAATGTGGAAACAGTTATTGTATCATTTAAATTTGATTTTTTTAACTTTAGAAGAAAGGCTCCGTCATCATTACTAACAGTACCAATGTATTTAGATAAAATACTGACTGCTGTATAGGGTAGTGTTTCTTTATTTCCATCAATAATTACCCCTTCAACCTTAATATTGTCTTGTGCCAATATAGAAAAGTGAATTACACTTGTAATTAGTAAGGAAACTATTTTTTTAACCATGTAATAAATTATTTAAAAAGTTATCACCTCCTGATCTAATTGCAAATTTATCTGTTAAAATACCAATTGCTTTTATTTTGAGGAACTGTTTCATTCTTTTAAAAACAAAACAGGAATTGTGTTAGAATTCCTGTTTATAATTAATTTTTAAATTTTTATCTAATTGATTAGTAGTTTTTTGGAAAAATACTTTCCTGAAGATTTTCCTACTAAAATATATACTCCAGTTTTTAGTTGATTTACGTTTAATATTGCTGTTTTGCTCACATTTTTTACCTCCATTACACTCGAGCCTAAAATAGTAAATAATTTTACAGATAAACTTTGATCTAATTCATGATTTATTTCTATGGTTTTTGAATCATTATTCATGTAAATAGATACGTTAGACTTTAGTACTTCATCTAAAGATAATGTAAGCCCAGAATTCCAAGCACCTACATCATTTCCATCAGAGCCAAAATCGATTGGGCTGTCTGTTCCCTCATCTACTGTATTGTATTCTACATATCCAGAAGTTGCATTAAATATTAGGTTAGATTCAGATAAGTTCGCTGGAGTACCACCACCACCTTTAATTCCCGTAATAGAGCCGGTTCCTTCATCTATATTATCTATGTTGTTGCTAATCCATTGTGCTATAGAGGTATTAAATGTTTGCGTTCCGTTAGGACCTGATCCCCAGTCTGCAGGTGAACCCTCACCATTATTTGTTTTATTATCGTAAAACAAACTATTGGTTACAGTTGTAGTACCATTATCTGTTCTTATGGTTGCATAATCTTGGTTATTAGGGAGCCCAATTCTATTTTGAAAAAATGTACAATTTGTGATGCTATTTGTACTAACAGCACCTGCAACATACAAAGCAGCCCCACCACTAGCCCCACTAGTATTGGTTGTTGCATTATCATAAAAAGTAGAACCTGTTATTGTAAAATTTGCATTAAGTACATAGATAGCTCCTCCTTTAGAAGGTACAGAATTACTTTTAAATAGTGTATTTGTGATTGTAACTGTACCTGAGTTACCAACAATAGCACCACCTTTGTCTGTAGATGTATTATTTTCAAATGAGGAATCTATGATATTCAAAGTTCCATTTGCAAAAAATATGGCACCACCACCAGCTGCATCAGTTGTAGAATTACCAGTGAAGGTGCAATTCTCAAAGGTAGCTATAGCTCCTGTTGCATTGCTAAAATAGATACCACCACTACCTATTTGATTTGTTGCTCCAGTAAAAATTAAGTTTTTAAATGTAACATCTTGTCCCGAACTTCCATTAATAGTAAACATTCTTGTAATACCATCAGTACCTGTAAGGGTAGAAAGGTCAGAATCACCTTCAATTGTAAAAGCGAATGTTTTTGAGCTAATATTTTGACCGCCGGCTAAATTAATATCACCAATTACTCTTAAGATGTCTCCCTCAGAGTTTATATCGGCGAGAGCATTTGAAAAGTTGCCATAAGGTGTTGATTCACTTGTTCCATCACCAGTACCTCCAGCTTGTAAATAAACGGTATTTTGCGCTGTTGAAATAAAACAAGCGAATATTATGAATAGACAAGTTAAAATTGTAATTTTTTTCATGGGTTTAAGTTTAATACGTTTTTATTTAAATGTGTTAAATAAATTATAAAGATTATTTATATGTTATAAATTTACTATTTAATTTTTTAAAATCCACTACCAGGATCTGATGGGCTCATTGCCTGTGCTTTTTTAGGGTTTAAAATTAAATAGGTTCCCATAGCTGTTAAGGCTGCATATTTTCCGTAATCACCAATCTTTTTAAGCGCATCTTTACGAGAAATTTCTTTATTGTTTTTTTCTTTGTGAGTTTTCATATTGTAGTGATTGATAATGTTATTGAATAATTATTTTTTTGTTAGTTGTTCCTGTTTCTGTGGCAATTTTCACAATATATACACCACTGTTTAGTTTAGGTAATGCAATGTCATTTACACCATTTCCTTCAAAAGAACTCTTAAGTACTTCTTTTCCAAGGATGTTATATAACTGGATATTTGCTGTTCCGTTTTGCACACCTACAACACGTAAGTTTTCTCTACTTGAAGTATAGATGCTTAGAGTATTGTTAAACCCAAAATCATCTGCACTTAACGAACTAGTGGTAGTGTGGATATAAAAACGTCCAATACCGTCAAGATTATTCTCTGGTGTAAAGCTAAAGTTTGCGTCTTCTTCTAACAAAGTAAAACTATTGTCTTGTTTGTCTTCTATATATACATTAATATTAGAAGGGACATTTGTATTTTCTATTGAGAAAGTAGCAGTTTTACCTGCCTCAACAGTAACACCTACAGGAATAACCAAAGATTCAAGATCAGATAATGGTAATGATTGTACCTGATATTTTTTCCCTTGACTCTCTTCAACTAAGTGAGTAAATACATCTATTTCGTTTTGAATTCCTCCAAAAACTTCTCCTTCCCATCCAGCATCAAAACCGGTAGTTGCATTGTCTGTAAAATATAACTTTGTAAAACGATTTTTTTCACCATCAGTCATTAGAAGTTTTACTTCTGTCCAAGAATTTGTTCTCAAAAAAGTATCTGTTCCCTGAACAGATTGGTTGCTTTCAGCAAAATTAACAGCTGTTCCACTGTTAGCCTTAACAAAAAATCCTTGTCCTGGAGCTATTTCAAAAGCAGCACTAGCAATTTTTACTTCATAGTTTCCTCCTCCTGTTTGATCCCAAACCCAAATTTGTTGGTCTATATTGGTGTTTTCAGTTAAAAAAGTTTGGCTATTAATAAAAGCAGTGTAAGGGTTTCCTAATAAGTTAAATCCATTACCAGCAGTAGATATCGTAGCATCAACTCCTAAATCATCAGTGTTTAAGTTACCAATAAATTTTACTATACCAGTTGAAGCTCTTTTCATGGTATAACCACTACCTGAGCTAAAAGTTCCTGCATTGCTATCATCGTTTACAAGATAGGACCAAGTATCATTTGCAGTGTCGTAAAAACCTAGACCCCGAAGTGAAGTATTAGTGGTACTTGTCGCTAAGCTTTCTGCGTCAGCATAGGCATTGTTGTAGGTTTCTCCAGAAACTGGTGAAGCTACCAAATGCCATCCTTCTGCATCTCCTGCAATTGCAGTTAAATTTCTTTTGTAATATACTTTATTATCATCTCCAGATACCTCACCTGTTACAATTAAACTTTTACCAGAATTTATTTTGATGGGAGCCTTTACTTTTACATCAACTATTGTGGCATCTGTGTCTAGAGTTACTTCTGCTCCTTGTAATACCGCAACATTATCTGTTGAGGTTGGTAAAGCACCATTTGACCAATTAGTTGCATCATTCCAAAGATTGTTTGTCGTGGCTTTAAAGATGTTTATCTTAGAATCCCAAGCTCCTACATCTTCTGTGTCACTTCCAAAATCTATTGGTGTATTATCTGTTAATGCATTTGGTGCTGTAAATGTCACATTAGGACTTGTAAATGTAAAAGTAGTATTAGAAAGGTTTACTGATACATTTGAAGAGTTATCAGTATCTAAATTATTTACAAATCCTATTAATGAGTTTGTAGAAGTTAAAACACTGTTGGATGTTCCATTTAAGCCAGATTCACCTCCATTACTAGTTTTATTATTATAAATTAAGGTGTTTATTACAGAGACTGTTGCAGATCCTTCTGATCTAATAGCAGCACCATTAGTATTATTGGCACTACCTATTGTATTATCATAAAAAGTACTATTGGTTATTATTACTTCCGCATTAGCACCAGTAACAAATAACACTCCCCCAGATAAAACAGAACTATTATTATAGAAGGTAGAATTTGATACTGTTAAATCAGCATTTTGTAAATATATTGCACCACCTTGATTATTGGTAGTGGAATTGCCATTAAATAAACAATTATCGATTGTAATGGAAGAAGTTCCTTGATTTGAAAACAATATACTACCATTACCTGTTTGATTTGTGGCTCCTGTAAAAATGATGTTTTTGAAGGTAACATCTTGATTAGTATTTCCGTTAATAGTAAACATTCTTGTAATACCATCTGCACCTGTAAGTGAAGAAAGGTCTGAATCACCTTCAATTGTAAATGCGAATGTTTTTGAGCTTATATTTTGACCACCAGCTAAATTAATATCGCCAATTACTCTTAAGATGTCTCCCTCAGAGTTTATATCGGCCAGAGCATTTGAAAAGTTGCCATAAGGTGTTGATTCACTTGTTCCATCACCAGACCCACCAGATTGTACATAAACGGTTTGCTGAGCTACAAGGTTGGGAGTCATTAAAAAACTAAAAATAAAGCAAAGTGTAATTAATTTTTTCATTGATTTAATATTTTTAAATTATGTTCAATGTTAATTAACTACTATTAATTTCATATTAATTATTCATTAATAAAAGTAGGTTTTAAAAAAAAAAAAAATCCATTGCCATATAAGCCCAATGAATTCAGGAAGTTGTGTTCTGTAAAGTTGAACTAGTGAAAACTGATCTTAAGTATAAAAAGAAAAAAATTTAATAAAGTAACGAATCTAAATCTTTACTTAGGATATCATTTAAAGTGTATTTAAACTTTTGACCATATAGTAATTTATATTCTGCTGAAAACTTTTTATAAGTCTCGTCAACTATTTTATGATTGCCTTTTGTATTGTATACTCTACACTTTAGATAAAGAGAGATTTCATTAACCGAATCAAAATTATATAAACACTGAGAAATCTCAATTAATAAATTTAAATCCTCTTCTTTTCGATAGGTAGACACATAATCTGTGAGGTAATCTATGATTGAATCTGTGACAATTTGTCTGAATCTGTCTAACCATTCGTATTCAAGATTATTTAAGAAAGCTCCTCTTTTTATAATTGATATAAGTTGTAAGACGTCTTTTTTATTTGGTTTGTTGGATAAAATAGTAGTGTTTATGAAAGAATAATCATTAAATTGAATAGTTGTATTATTTTCAATTCTCCAATAACCAGTTTTTTTACTAATTGTTAATTCTCCTACGTTTTCCAATATTCGTTTAAGTTTAGTAGTATTAACAGCTCTATTATTTTGAGCTTTTCTATCATTTTTATCATACCAAAGGATTTCTTTGAGTTTTCCTGAAGAAATCCCCTTGTCATCTTTGTATGTGAACAAGTATATTAATAGAAAAAGTTCTTTAAGTAAGGGAGAAAACATACCTGTAATATCTATCCCTTTGGTATCAAAAATTTGAAAGCCTCCAAAAAACAGAATTTGAAAGTCTCTTTTTTGAACTATTTTCTTAAACTCAATTTTAGTTTCTTTTTTATTAATAGTAGATTTTTTATTTATTTTAAGTCGTTTTACAATTAAAAAACCTAGGCAAAATAAAACTAAAAGAGAAATAACATATATGTAATAATTAGGTTTTAATATTTCTTGAGTTTCTGAAGCTATAGAAATATTAGCGGGAGGGAAGTTGATTGAATATAATGAAAACTCTGTTTCTTTGTTGTCATTTAAGTAGGAAGTAATCGCTTTTAACTGCTTGTTTTTCTTATCAAAATATAAATCAAAATAGGTGTATGTATCTTCAAATTTATAAGAGATAGAGTCTCTAAAAGTTTCTAAATTTGTGGTGTTAAGATTTCCTTTTATAAGTTTTAGACCTCCTTTAAATATAGACTTTTCTGAAGCTAAAGCATAAAAGTCATTAGTTGTTTCATCAATTATAACTTTGTTGCTAACAATCATTTCATTAAATAAGGGTGCTGAACTAAATACCTTATTTGATAAAATATCATTTGTATCTAATTTAACTAATTCAAAATAACTTTTAGGGTTAATTTGTTGTTTTCCTGATTCACTACCATACCCCCCTAAAATATAGATGTTGTTATTTGATATTGCTCCACCAGACAAATATCTTGGTTTTAAAACGTTAGTAATTGAATCAATTTCAGACCATTTTCTAGTTCTTAAATCTACTTTAAGAACACTGTTTTTGTAAGCGAATTGACCATACCCTCCAATTATAAATAAAGTTTGGTTTTTTTCATCGTGTATACTTGTGTGCTGCTGAAATAAACTTAAAGATTTTTTATTTTGGAAAATATCTTCATTGTCCCATGTTTTAGTTTCAAAATTAAATGCAGCTACTTGTTTAGTATCCGCTAAATAACAATAAAGCTTTTGGTCTTCTTGATTATAAAAAATCCGGTGATCTAATGTTAGTTTATAATTTTTATCAATAAAATCATAATGTATAAAATCAATAGTATTGCTTTTATATCTTATGAGGTATTTGTTGGAGAGTAAAAACACGTCTCCTGTTTGTTCATCAATTGTAGACAATAACTCTCCGTTAGTTGTCGTAGAAAATCTTTTTTTCCACAAGGAGTTTTTACATAAATTCCAATTGCCATTTATAACATGTCCAACAACTCCTTTTAACCTATCTTTTGTGTTTTTGCCTCCACATTGTTGGAGGGTAAAATGATATTTTAATACGTTTTCTTCAGAAATTTTAATATCCTTCAATGTCATATTTGGTACATCCCTAGTTATGTATCCTTTGTAGTCATTTGCCCCAAATAAAAATTGAAGCTTTTTTAAAGATTTAAAATTTGTTTTGGTTTTTAATATTCTGTCATTAATAGATACTGTTAGTAAGTTGTTTGGAATAGATACATTTATTTTAATATGATACCACTTTCCTTGAACTATTGGATTTGTTTTTTCTGATGAAGGACTTAATGTAGATTCTTTATTTGATTCTACGATTAAAAAATCTTTTGTTTTTGGTTCGTTTGAAATTAAAAGATCAATATTATTTTCATTATTGATAATTCTGAAAATATAACCATAAACTTGTTTTTTTTGATTGAATCGAACATCAAACTCCAATTCAAAATTATTTTTAAAGTTTAAAGAATTGTTTTTAGTAAGATTTAGTTGTGTTCGGTCATCCAGCTTAAATCCTTGGCCGTTAAAGCTCAAACCGTAATCAGTAACCTGCGAGAAACAGGTAGTGCATAATAAATATACCCCTACTAACCAGAATAATTTATTAGATGATAATTTTTGTTTAGCTATCAAAATAGAAGTTATAATCAAAAATAAAAAATTTAATTTTAACAACAATATTAAAGTTTAACTATTAATCAATTTTGTTTTTTAATTGTTAAATGACTTATTCTTTAGAGTCATTAGGGATTATTTTCACTTATGAGTTTGATGACTTTATCCATGACCGTTCAATCGTTATGAATAATGGTTGGAAGATTATTTTAGGGCGTGGTCTTGATATCTGTCAAAAAACTGGAGGTTGGTATGATATTAATGAATATATACAAGAAAAAAGAGTTTGTAAAGCCTGTGAAATAACTTTTTTAAAGCAATAGTTATTTGGTTAAATCTTTACTAAATTATTGAATACTCTTTTTTAAGATGTACTATCCCAATACGTCTTGATACTATTTTGTATTTTTTTAGAATCTTTATCTGTATCGCCTAAAAGCTCTCTCTGTTTGAGAAGTTCTTTTTTTAATTTTGTTATAACCTTTTGATATGTTGAATCTTTATAGGCGTTATGGAGTTCATTAGGATCTTTTTGTAAATCGTAAAAATCCCAAAATTTCGTATTTTCATCTGCTTGTTTATGATTATTTTTAAACCCTTTTCCATAGTAAAAAGCTAATTTATAACGCTTTCCACGAATTCCAAAATGACCTGGTCTGTCTTTTTGATGTTGCCAATATCGGTAATACCCGTATTGTCTCCAATCTTTAGAAGTGTTGCCTTTTAAGTTTTCTCTAAAACTTTTACCTTGCATATTTTCTGGATATTTTATCCCCGCATAATCTGCAAATAATGCAGAGAAATCTACATTTTCTATAATATCTTTATTGCGTTTTCCTGCGGGAATTTCTTTGGGGTAACGAATTACAAATGGCATATGAATGGATTCTTCATAAATCAATCTTTTATCAAACCAACCATGTTCTCCTAAAAAATATCCTTGATCTGCTGTGTAAATAACGATCGTGTTTTCGTCTAAACCAGACGCTTCTAAATAATCTAAAAGCTTACCTATATTATCATCAATTGCTGCACCACATCGCATAAAATCTTTTACAAATTTTTGATATACTTTACTTCTTGCTTCTTTTTTACTTAATCCATCAATAGAAAAAGGCAATTCTGGATATTGCATATAATCTGACCTTTTATCAGGATTATTTGTAGAAAATACAAACCGCTTTCCAAGATTATCTATAGATTGTCCTATTAAAGAACGCCCTGTAGTATTGGGTCCATTATCATATAAAGTTGCTGGTTCTGGAATTTTTTCATTTCTGTATAAATATGATAAACGTTCTGGATAATCATAAGGTTCATGCGTTGCTTTAAAATGGCAAAAAGACATGAATGGTTTCGATTTATCTCTATTTTCAATCCAATTTATTGTTTTATCTGCAATGATATCAGCACTAAAACCTTCATATATTTTTCCTCCTTTATTATAGTCTTTCCAATTTTCTTTGGTTTTCATAATCGGATTATTATACAAGCCTTGTCCTGGCAAGACACAATAATAATCAAAACCACTTGGTTCTTGTTTTAGATGCCATTTACCAATTATAGAGGTTTGATAACCTCCTTTACCCAATTCTTTAGCGATATTATTATACTCAGGATCTAAACCTTTTCCTAATGTTGTAATACCATTTCTATGGCTATATTGTCCTGTCAATATGGTAGCTCGACTTGGGGTGCAAATTGAATTTGAAACCAAACAATTTTCTAAAACAACACCTTCACTCGCTAATCTTTCTATGTTTATATTTTGTACATGGTCTTTCAAAATTCCACCATAGATTCCCCAAGCTTGTCTAGTGTGATCATCAGACATGATAAAAAGAATGTTAGGTTGTTTTGTCTCTTGTATGGGTTTTAGTTTAGAATTAGAACATCCGATTAAAATAAGTGATAGTAATAGAATATTAGATAGATTTTTCATTTTTACTTTATTTTTTATTAACCAATTCCTATACTGGTTTTCTAATTCAACAACTTTATTGGGGTATTTTTTAGCCAAATTTTTAGTTTCACCAATATCATCATCAAGGTTTACCAGGAATCTTTTTTCTTTTAATTTAGCTATTTTCTTACCCGTATCTCTTGGGTTTCCTAATAATTTCCAGTGTCCTTTTCGAGCCACCCACATATCTTGTATAATATCTACCCAATCTTTTCGGGCTTTGTGTGGGTTTGCATTGTTATGATGATCGTTATGATGAGCATCCCCAGTATCTAAAAAAATATCTAAATCTGGAAATTTATTCAAAATATTTTTTATAGCTGCTGCTTGCTCTTCAATGGTAGGTTGCATTTTATGTGCCCAACCAAAATGCGAATCGGAAACTATAAATCCTTTAAAAATTTCTTTTTTAGTATTGTAACTATTTGCGGTTGCGAATATTCTTGGAGATATAAATGCAGCAGCAGATAGTACCGCAGTTCTTTTAATAAAATTTCGTCTTTGCATCTTCTATTTTTAGTAACACAATAATAAGAGTCCTCATTAATAAAGCACTAATAAAACATTAACCTTTATTACTTAATAAAGTAATTTAAGTACTACAATATAAAGTATCTATGGTTATGTGTAAAAAATGAAACATAACTCTTGATTTTAAATTAATGAATCATATCAAAGAACGTATAGTATTTATCTTCGGATATTTTTTTTGCTAAAAAGCAGAGTTCTACCAAATGATAATCTCCCCACATACTAGATTCGTTTTGTGGAACTTTACTTCCTTTAGGTACATTATCCCATCCATTTGGCCAATGATAAACAGAATGTTTTAGGATACCTTGATGTGTTGGTTCTGTTGCCAAATAATCATCAGACAATAAAGTTTGTAAGACTCCTAAACCTGCTTGCATATACTTTTTTGAAGCTTTTGCTTCTGTTTCTTTTAAAAGATGAGAAAGTCTTAAAAGTCCTTGAGCCCCAATTGCTGCTGCAGAACTATCTATCGGTTCATAAGAGTTATTAATCTCTGCTTCTCTTTCGCTATAGTTTCCTAGTTTGTTGATGTTTGGCGCGCCAGTATCCCAATAAGGAATTCCGTTTGATGAAGTATATTTTATATAAAAATCGCAAGTTGCTTTTGCGGCTTTTAAAAGTGTTGCTTTTACATCTTCAAGACCTTCAAAAGAAAGTTTCTCGCTTTCTAAAAATTCTAAAAATTCAGAAAAACCTACCATTGCCCAAGCCAAACCTCTAGTCCAAGTTGTAAAACCAGAAAAACCTTGTTGTGAATTTGGACAACGATACTTACCATCATTTGTATTAAAAATAGATTCGTGTGCAACACGCCCCCATTCATCATAAATATCTCTACCTTCTCCATAAAAAACAGCATATTTTGCCGTTGTTAAGGCGTGTTCAATTGCACGTTGTAAAAGATCTATTTTTGTATCGTTTTCATCTAGCGAACGATGTTTTAATTTATGACCCGCAAGAACTATTCTTGCAGTACGAATGGTATCTATAAACAAGGAATGTGGTCCATTAAAAGAATAGATAAAACCACCCTCTTTTGTGTTTGTCCATCTTTTAGCCTGCACAGAAGCGGACATACTTAATGCCAGTTTATAGTACTCTTTTTCTTCTTTGCTGGCATCAAACAAATTTTGATTTGCCATACGTAGCAGGTTTCCATAGGTACTTAAATTATTAAAACCATGATCGTGTACACCAAAATGACTTAAATGATGTGCCATATTATTAAAAGTGTTTTCTTTTCCGATTTTTAATAACTCTTTATTTGAAGTTGCTTCTGCAATTAATAATGTAATTCCATACTGAAAACCTTGCGTCCATTCTGTCCAACCTCTTGTTGTATATTTTCCATGTACCGTAAAAACAGGAGAACCTTGGTTTGTATCATATTCTTTTTGTAACAGCAACGCTTTTTCAGTCGCTAGCTTCCAAAAAGTATCTAAAGGTTTTTTTAAATCTTGAATATTTATATCACTTAGTATCATAAATTCTGTTATTCTTTGGTTTTTATTAGGAAGAAATTTTTACCGCTAATACATCAAAATTTATATCAGATCCATAAGTAGTTCTGGTAGCATCCATTAATGCAGATTTTGCCATCGCATACACTTGAGGTTTTATTTCTAGCAAATTATTTGTGAAAATATGCAGTTCTTCTTTTGTAGAAATTTTTGTAATTAATCCTATTTGTAGTGCTGAATTTGCATCAATTTTTTCTGAAAGAAGAATTATTCTTTTTGCATTTGCTTCTCCAACCAAACGTCTAATTCTCGTCATTCCTCCCCAACCAGGAAGCCATCCATTAGAAACTTCTGGAGTACTTAAAATGGCATTTTTAGATGCCAATCTAAAATCGCAAGCCAAAGCCAATTCTAACCCTCCACCCATTGCATAGCCATTAATATAAGCTATTGTTGGTTTGCTAATCGTTTCAATATTGTTATTAATACCATTTCCAAATTCTATCCAACGTGTAATTTCAATGCCTTTTAAAGCTTTGAATTCTTTAATATTTGCACCCGACGAAAACGCTTTTTCGCCAGCACCTGTAATTACGATTACTTTAACGTCATCACTTTTTCTTGCAAAATTAACAGCATCATTCAATCCTTCTAACATTTCAAAACCCATACAATTCATTTTTGTTGGATAGTTTAACGTAATTGTAAAAACGCCATTGTGTAAGGATGATAAAATTAAATCTGTCATACTACTACTTTTTCTTGTCATAATTCTAGTTTGCAATGTTTGAAGATGTTGGAATCAAAATAAGAAAGTGGTTTATTCATGATAGGCTCAAAGTCCATCATCTCTAAAATGTCTTTTTGTAAATCTACTCCTGGTGCAATTTCTTTCAGAAATAATCCTTCTTTTGTTAATTGAAAAACGGCTCTTTCCGTTATATACAACACTTCTTGATTATTTTCTAAAGCATATTCACTAGAAAAAGTAATTTGTTCTACTTTATTTATAAATTTAGTAAACTTACCAGAATTGCTTATTTCTAATCCATTTGGTGTAATTTCTTGTTGCGATTTTACAGCAAACGACCCACAGAAAACAACCTTTTTAGCGTTCTGTGAAATATCAATAAAACCTCCACAACCTGTTAAAATGTTTCCAAATCTGCTAGAATTCACATTGCCAAATTGATCTATTTGAGCAAATCCTAAATAAGCAATATCCAAACCGCCACCTTGAAAAAAATCAAACTGATAACCATCATCTAAAATAGCTGTTGGATTATACATCGCGCCAAAATTTAATCCTGATGTTGGTATACCACCTGTAGAACCTTGCTCTATCATAAAGATTAATTTATCTGCAATGCCTTCTTCTTGGGCTACAATTGGAACGCCATCAGACATACCGTAACCCAAATTAACAAACATATTTTCTTTTAATTCTAGAGAAGCTCTACGCATAATAATGCGCTTTAAACCTGTTAAATTTAAATCATCAGAGGTATATTGTTCTTTTCTATCCACTAAAGCTTTATCAAAAGCAGAAATAAAAGTCATTCCTTGCGTTTTGTCTTGCACCACATAGTCGATAAATACTCCAGGCACTTTTATAGTACCTGGAATACAATTATTAGTGTTGATGTTCTTCACTTGCACAATTACAATTCCGCCATTTACTTTTGCTGCTTGCGCAATTGATAGCATTGAAAAAGAACCTACCTCCT
>Ga0209659_1000215_pt1 | contig 37730 bp, 32 predicted proteins | sample SaaInlLV_10m_DNA_FD_184658 | JGI IMG/M metagenome (GOLD analysis project Ga0209659, IMG submission 184658) | Marine microbial communities from expanding oxygen minimum zones in the Saanich Inlet - SI072_LV_10m_DNA (SPAdes) (version 2) | ecosystem: Environmental > Aquatic > Marine > Intertidal... | reverse complement strand
ATTATACTCATCTGTATTTTCTAAGTCAGCAAAAGTATACTGACCTCTAGCCTGAAATGCACCATTGTTATAACGGGCATCAATACCCATCATCGTCATTCCCACTTGAGTTGAATCGGCTTCAAAATCAGTTGTCTCAGAATTTCCTTGATAGAAAGAAGCACCAAAGTTCCAGCCTAACATTCCATAGTAAGATACTCTACCAGCAAAGTCAAAATCAGAAACTATAGCCTCAGCACCCTTCTGACGACCACTTCTAATCCCTTTACTACCAGAGAATTTAGCCACTCCATTGTCATAGCCTAAAGGACCATTAACTACCATTAACTGATAATTCAAGGATTGCTCATCTAAACGCCCACTTAAACCTACACCAATCTCTCTCCAAGTTGTTGGTACAATGTACTTATCTACATTTGTTCTCTCAACGCCATTGAATGTTGGTGGCTCATGGTATAAATTTTGAATACCCATTGGAATTAACATCAAACCAGCTTGTAGACTCATATTATCTTTGATTTTATAGTCTAAAAATGCTTGTTCCACATAAAGTTCAACGATGTGTTCATATTCAACTTCAGAAACAAAAGTTATCTTATCATTGAATTTGTAACCCAAAAATGTAACTAAACGGTGAACGTCAAGTTTACCATTAGAATTCATTTTGTTATCGTCGTCTAAATTGAAATTTCCATCAATTTGACCGTAACCTCCTATGATTAACTTTTCGTCAGAACCCAAAATATTTTCTGCAGTATTTTGAGCAAATAATGAAATCGAAAACCCAAGAGTTAACACCATTATTAATTGTAATTTTAGTTTCATTGTCATTTAGTTTAAAATTTGTTTCTGCAAATATATAATGTTTATTTTTATTTAGACTAATTTTAAATAAGGTTTATTTTAACTATTTTTTTTCCTCTGATAATTACGTTAATTTTGAGCGATGAAAAACTACTTATTAATATGTATTATACTTCTGAGCTGTACCCCTCAGGAGTTTTTAGTATCCTCTTCTTACCAACATTGGGTTGGCGGAAGAAAAGAAACAGGCTCAGGCACTAATTATACATTCACATTAGTTGCTCCAGAACGTCATGCCAATTTTAAAATCAATGGGATTTACGCCCACAATACGGTTTTAAGATTCAACGTAAATCCTCAAGAATTTGAAAAGGGTGACACTCTGAAAATCAATGCTTATAAAAGCAAAGAAAAGCAACATACGGACTCTATCGAAGCTATTATTAATTACCAACTATTTGATAAAAATCATTCCCTTCCAATTCAAAAAATGACTGAATTGGACAAATTATACTACCCCTAATTAAAGTCAGTGTATTGCCTAAATAGTTTTAGCTATTTGCCAATAAAGAAATTATCTTTGTAGCACTATGCGAGGAAAGAAAACGGTTTTAATGATTTTGGACGGATGGGGACATGGTGACCGAACTAAATCTGATGCTATTCACCATGCCAATACTCCATTTATAGACTCTTTATACCTCTCTTATCCGAATACCGAATTGCAAACGGATGGTTTAGCTGTTGGTTTGCCTGAAGGACAAATGGGTAATTCTGAAGTTGGACACCTAAACATAGGAGCAGGCAGAATTGTTTACCAAGATTTAGCCAAAATTAATAAGGCATGTGCTGAAAAGACTTTAGAAGATATGCCAAAGCTTCAAGCCTCTTTTCAATATGCAATAGACAATAATAAACCTTTACACTTGATGGGCTTAGTATCAGATGGCGGAATACATTCCCACTCATCTCACCTATTTGAATTGTGCAGATTAGCCCAAAAAGCAGGTGTTAAAGAAGTCTATGTTCACGCTTTTACAGATGGAAGAGATACCGACCCTAAAAGCGGAAAACAATTTTTAGAAGAATTAGAAAGCAACCTTCACGGTGCAAGAATAGCCTCAATATGTGGTCGCTACTATTCCATGGATAGGGACAATAGATGGGAACGAGTAAAATTAGCTTACGACCTACTAGTCAAGGGCGAAGGGCAAAACTTCAATTCTGTAAGCGAGAGTATACAAGCATCTTATGATAATGGAGTAACTGACGAATTTATTAAACCCATTGCCCTAACGGAAAATGACAAATCTATTGCCACTATAAAAGAGGGTGATGCTGTAATCTGTTTCAATTTCCGTACCGATAGATGCCGAGAAATAACTACGGCTCTTACTCAAAAAGAAATGCCAGAGTACGGAATGCAAACTCTAAACTTGCATTACACTACCATGACGATGTACGATAAAAACTTTAAAGACGTAAACGTCATTTTTGAAAAAGACAATCTACACAACACCCTTGGGCAAGTAGTCGCCGAAAACGGATTAAAGCAAATTCGAATTGCAGAAACCGAGAAATACCCTCACGTTACCTTTTTCTTTTCAGGTGGAAGAGAAGCAGAGTTTGAAGGCGAAAAGCGACTAATGGCAAGTTCTCCAAAAGTCGCTACATACGACCTTCAACCAGAGATGAGTGCACACGAAGTCGTTGCTAAGATAGTCCCAGAGCTTGAACAAGCCACATCAGATTTTGTATGTCTAAACTTTGCCAATCCTGATATGGTAGGACATACTGGTGATTACGATGCTATTGTAAAAGCGGTAGAAACCGTAGACCAATGCACTAAAGAAGTTGTAGAAGCAGGTTTAAAAAGCGATTACGCCTTTATCATCATTGCCGACCATGGTAACGCCGAATTTGCAGTCAACCAAGATGGAAGTCCGAATACAGCACACACCACAAATCCAGTGCCTTGCTTTCTACTCAACACCGAACATACAAGCATAAAAAAAGGAAAATTGGGCGACATTGCCCCAACACTATTAACCCTCATGGGAATCGCCATTCCCCAAGAAATGACCGGAGAAACATTAGTATAATTATGGAACACATCAACAACTATATTTCAGAACACAAAGACCGATTTATTAATGAGCTAATGGACTTATTACGCATACCGTCCATCAGTGCCGACCCCGCTTATGCCGATGATGTACACGCCTGTGCCATAGCGGTTGAAAGCCACCTCCTAAAAGCAGGAGCTGATAATGTAGAAATCTGTCCAACACCAGGATACCCAATCGTATATGGCGAAAAGATTATTGACCCTAGTCTACCCACTGTTTTAGTGTATGGACACTATGACGTACAACCGGCAGATCCTCTTGAATTGTGGGAAAGCGGTCCTTTTGAGCCAGTGATTAAAAAGACAGACATTCACCCTGATGGAGCTATTTTCGCCAGAGGAGCTTGTGACGATAAAGGTCAAATGTATATGCACGTCAAAGCCTTTGAGCTAATGATGGAAACTAATTCATTAGCCTGTAACGTAAAGTTCATGATTGAAGGCGAGGAAGAAGTAGGCTCAGACAATTTGGGCGACTTCGTAAAAGCCAATAAAGAACGTTTAAAGTGCGATGCCATTCTCATTTCCGATACTGGCATAATTGCCAACGACACCCCTTCTATAACAACTGGATTAAAGGGTTTAAGTTATGTGGAAGTAGAAGTTACAGGTCCAAATAGAGACTTACACTCTGGCTTGTATGGTGGTGCTGTAGCTAATCCTATTAATATTTTATGTGAAATGATTGCCTCATTAAAGGATGAAAACAACCACATTTCCATTCCTGGATTTTACGATAATGTAGTAGAATTATCTACACAAGAACGAGAAGATATGGCACGTGCTCCATTCTCATTAGACGAATACAAAAAGGCCCTAGACCTCAGCGATATTCATGGAGAAGAAGGCTTTACAACTATGGAACGAACAGGTATTCGCCCAACCTTAGACGTTAATGGAATATGGGGAGGCTATACTGGTGAAGGTGCCAAAACAGTAATTGCATCCAAAGCCTTTGCGAAAATATCCATGCGTTTAGTCCCTAATCAGACCGACGAAGAAATCACCAAATTATTTGAAAACCATTTCAAGAGTATTGCACCAAAAAGCGTTACAGTAGAAGTTCGTCCACACCACGGAGGTGAGCCATACGTTGCCCCAACAGATAGCCCTGCTTACTTGGCGGCAAGTGCTGCAATGGAATCTACCTATGGCAAAAAACCTGTGCCTGTAAGAAGCGGAGGAAGTATCCCTATCGTAGCTTTATTTGAACAAGAGCTTGGTGTAAAATCTATCCTTATGGGATTTGGTTTAGACAGCGACGCCATACATTCGCCAAACGAACATTACGGTATTTTCAATTATCTAAAAGGCATAGAAACCATTCCACATTTTTACACAAATTTCAAAGCGGAATTTAAGGGATGAAAATCCTTGCAAATGCAATTGTTACCTTAGCATTAATAATTAGTTGTAATGGACAAAACCCACAGATGAAGAATCATCCACATACCAACGCTCTTGTAGACGAAACAAGTCCGTATTTGTTACAACACGCTCATAATCCAGTTAACTGGTATCCGTGGAATGAGGAAACATTAGCTAAAGCAAAATCAGAAGGTAAGTTACTTATTATAAGCATTGGCTATTCGGCTTGCCATTGGTGTCATGTGATGGAAGGCGAAAGTTTTGAAGATGAAGAAGTAGCACAAATTATGAACGACCGCTTCATAAATGTAAAGGTAGATAGAGAGGAACGACCCGACATTGATCAAGTGTATATGAATGCCGTTCAGCTCATGCAACAGCGTGGAGGTTGGCCACTCAACTGTATTGCCTTGCCAGACGGTAAACCCGTTTGGGGCGGCACCTATTTCCCCAAAGGACAATGGATGGATCAAATCCAACAAGTCGCTAACTTCTACGAAGAAAAGCCTCAGGAGATGTTGGAGTATGCCGAAAAATTAGCCAAAGGCATTCAGCTGTCAGAGCTAGTAACTTACAATTCTGAAGAAGCCTCTTTTTCGTGGAAGGAGCTGGAAAGTATGCTTGAGGTTTGGGACAGTCAGTTTGATAATAAAGAAGGCGGATCTAACAGAGCACCAAAATTTCCCATTCCCAACAACTATCAATTTTTAATGCGGTATGCTCATTTAAAAAAGGACGATAAACTCAGCGAATACGTTCAACTTACTTTAGATAAAATGGCATACGGCGGCATCTATGACCAAGTAGGTGGAGGCTTTGCTCGGTACTCTACGGACAAACTGTGGAAAGTTCCTCATTTTGAAAAAATGCTTTACGACAATGCCCAATTAGTCAGTTTGTATAGCGAAGCCTTTTTGGCATACGGAAAACCGCTTTACCAACAAACGGTAGAGCAAACCTTAGATTTTATTGAGCGTGAACTCAGCGACACAAGTGGAGCTTTTTATTCTGCTCTAGACGCCGATAGCGAAGGTGTTGAAGGCAAGTTTTACATTTGGAAAATAGAGGAATTAAAGGCCCTTATTGGCGAAGATTATAGCCTATTTTCTAATTATTACAATGTGAATAGCAAAGGCTTTTGGGAATATGGCAACTACATTTTGCTAAGGGACAAATCCGACCAAGAATTTTGCCAAAAAGAGAAGATCGATTTATCCACTTTAGAAGAAAAAGTAAGCTCTTGGAACACTCTCTTATTGCAAGAAAGAGAGAAGCGTGTGCGACCAGGCTTGGACGATAAATCCTTAACCTCTTGGAATGCTCTAATGTGCAAAGGCTATGCCGATGCTTACATGGCTTTTGGCAATACAGACTACCTCAATAAAGCCATTAAAAACGCCAATTTCATTCTCAATCAACAGCTACAAAAGGACGGTAGTTTGTGGCATTCTTATAAAAATAGGCAGTCTACCATCAATGGTTTTTTAGAAGATTACGCCTTCAGTATTGAAGCCTTTATGCGTTTGTATGAAGCTACTTTCGATGCACAATGGTTAGACTATTCCGAAGCTTTAGTGAGCTACTGCAAAAGGCATTTTTACGATGCCGAAAGCGGCATGTTTTACTTCACCTCATCCCAAGATGCCCCTCTAGTAGCACGAAAAATGGAAATCAATGATAATGTGATACCAGCCTCCTCTTCTACTATGGCAAATAACCTCTTCGTATTGGGGCAGCTTTTAGGCAATGAAGACTATATAGATATGGCAAAGGTGCAACTGAATAATATTAAAGCACAACTGCCCTCATACCCTTCGGGCTATTCCAATTGGTCAAATCTAATGCTAAAGACTATCGCTCCATTTTATGAAGTAGCTATTGTAGGCAAAGGCGCCACTTCTACAGCTTTAGAACTGTACCAAAACTATCAGCCCAACAGTTTATTACTAGGCAGCACTAATGAAAGTGATTTGCCTTTACTAAAAAACAAAATGGTAAAGGGACAAACTACCATTTACGTCTGTCAGAATAAAAGCTGTCAGTTACCCACAACGGAGATTAAACAAGCATTAAATTTAATACAATGACCTATTTCAAAGAAGAACAGTATTTCAGACAAAAGTTACTCTGGCTAGTCATCTTATTTTTTCCTGCCTTTTCCTTGTATGGTATCTATGAGCAAGTACTGATGGGTAATGTCATTGGAGACAAACCATTAAGCGATGGTGGACTTGTTAGTTTTTCATTAATTGTAGGCTTAGGCTTGCCTGTTTTATTTTGGTTTATGAAGCTTAAACTAAGGGTAAGTGAAAAAGGCATGCACTATCAGTTTTTCCCCATTCATCTTAAGGAACGCCTTATTGCTTTTGAAGAAATTAAAAGCTACAAAGCCCGTACCTATTCCCCTCTTAAAGAGTTTGGCGGTTGGGGTATTCGTTTTGGTTTTGAAAGTAAAGCCTACAACGTTAGTGGCGACAAAGGCTTACAGCTAGAACTGGAAAATGGTAGAAAAGTACTCTTTGGTAGCCAAGACCACAAAGCCCTTGAGAAAGCCATGAAAAAGGCAGAAAAAGCTATTTAGGCGAACACTCTTCTTCTTTGCAATGCAAGGGAATGATTTGACGTTTTACCGCCAACTCATTATAAGCCCAATGCCCCAATCGACTGATTTTTAAAAGAAAAAATAAAGGGACAAAAAGCCACAAAAGGGGCAAACACAAAACAATTTTCCACACACTATCGTAACCATAAAAAATACGAGATTGAACATCTACAGACGCTAAAACTTTAAGCCCCTTTTCTTTGGAAATGAGTGTGCCTTCGTAAGTACGAATATCCTTTTGTTGGATATTACCAAAAACATCCAAGTTTTTGAGCAAACTACCAAAACGAACACACAAGGGGCACCAAGAATCTATATAAATGGATAAAGAGCTCATTAGTACAAAAATAGATTATTGTACTAACAATATTTTATAAATAAAATGAATATAATTCCTAATATTAAAAATGTTACGTTATTCAACAATATTTTTTTTCGCTTCAAAATTATCGTTCCGTATGCAAAGTACAGCCAGAATCACAACCGTCACAATACACAACAGCACCAAAATTTGCTGATTTACGCTTACATTTCCCCGAACATCCACTACAAGTACTAGCAGAAGAATTAATATTATTAGCTTTTCTCAAAGTATATAATAAGCCTGGTTCAAGCTTATCATAAGGAACTGCTAATAACACTTTATGGTCATAAACAGCCAAAGGAACATAAACTGTATTTTCAGTCAATGAAATTTCTTCAACTGGTTTTTTCCAAACTCTCTCCAATAGCAAATCAACCTCGTTAGCAACTTGTGTGTAAAAATGCTCCGTCATATAAGGTAATGCTATCCATTCTTTTGTGTCGCAAATTGGATGGATAGGATTAAATCCAGAAAGAGCACTTAAAAATACACCATCTCCAGTTTGTGGAATTTTAATAAAACTAATTGTAGATGTAATATATTGATTATTGGAAGACGTTCCAACACAAGTAGAACAGCCCTCTTAAAAACAGCCTGTTTTTCCTCCAGCAGTAAAAGGTTTACAAGCTCCGTCTCCAGAAGTGCAATCACACCGTATACTGCCACTTGATGTCGATGCAAGTGCCTTAGTCTCATCTTCATTCATTGATATAAACTCATATCCTTGAGGAAGTGTAAAGTCAATAGCTTCATCCAATAATAGAGACTTCTCAAACTGTGTGCCTTCAGGAAATATAAAAATGGTTTCTCTTTGTTTTAATTGCTTAACATAAGGTTCTACTCCACCCTTGCTACAAGACGTCAAAACAACTGCTCCAAAGAGGACAGCAATAACCACTAAAGTTATCCTTTTAAAATTTAGTTTTTTCATAGTAATACATTTTTTAATTAATAATTAGCCAAAGCTAATGGCTCAGCGTCTCATTTGATGAGACTCTAAAACAATTTTTCCATAAGCTCTAGCTTACTTAACTCAAATTTTTCGGTGTAAGAGTATACTTTAGTCAGTGGGCAACATCGAATTGGAGCACCTATGTCTTAAAGTTTCTCAAAATCTCTAAAAAGGGTGGCTCTAGAAATTTCTAATCTTCTAGAAAGTTGGTAAGAATTAACTTTTCTTCCTGCGTAAAGTAATCGGTGTAGTCTGTAAAGACGTAAAAAGCTTGCAGTATGCATGGCTGTTAATTATAAGGATTAATAGAAAGTTTTGACTAAAATAAAAAAAATATTTTTTCTATTTCTTTACTCCCGCTACAAATTCCTTAAGGTAAAAAGGCTCGTAATAGGCTACATCTTCAAACTCCTTATTTGCAAATTTAGTGTATGCCAACTTTAGCATACCACGAGCAGAGGGGTAAATACCCAATTCAAAATGGGCGTTGGGCTGTGTTAAGGTATCTTGGCATTTGTCGGCTCCATCGCCAAAAAATAAAATCTTGCTTTGCTCTAATTCCTTGGCAAAACTATCGGCATCTATAACTTTAGCACTAACAGGACTTTGCTGCTTACCAAAAAATGCACAATAGACTTCCATACGTCTGGCATCTATCATTGGGCAAAGGATGAAGTCAGGGTAATCCTCTACCATAAGCTGTGCCATAGCCTCCAAAGTAGAAATGGATATAAGGGGAATATCCAAAGCATAACATAAACCTTTAGCAGTAGATACGCCTATACGCAAACCGGTATAAGAGCCTGGACCAGAACTAATGGCAATAGCCTCTAAGTCCTTGGTGCTTAAGTGGTGTTTTGCCAGTATGTCTTGAATGAAAACCGTAAGCTGTTCGGAGTGGGAATACTTTTCAGATACCTCCTCAAAACAATCAATGAGTTGCTCATCTTTTGCCAAAGCTATGGAACAACTCTTAGTAGCTGTTTCTATGCTAAGTATATAACTCATTGGCTTTTACTCACGGAAATTGAAAATGAGGATCCTCCAGCTGATCCATCTCCACCGGATTTAGACACAAAAGCATCATCCTCTAAAAGTCGGGACACAGCACTGTATGGACCTGTAATTATATCTTGCCCTTCCTTTAAACCACTTAATATTTGAATAAACTCATCGTTCTGAATACCCGTTTCTACCTTTATGAAATTAGCGGTATTTTCTTCAAAAGCAAATACGCATTCTACTTTGTCTTCTATGTTCGCAGTATCTTTTCTGGTGGTTACGGCTTGTATGGGTAAAGACAATACACCATAAGCACGTTCGGTTTGTATGTCAACAGTAGCAGTCATTCCTGGTCGGAAAGAGACCTCATCCAAAATCCTAACTTTTACTTCAAAATTGGTAACCTGATCGGCACTAACGCCCATAACATTGGCTGAATTGGCAATTTCAGAAACTATGCCTTTGTAGGTATTGCCTAAATAGGCATCTACTTCAATAAGAGCAGTATCGTTTAAGCTCACGCTGTTAATATCATTTTCATTCACCTCAACGGCTACTTCCATAAGTTTAAGATTTGCCAAACGCAAAAGCTCTGTACCTGCCATCTGTGCTGTTCCTACTACACGCTCACCCAATTCTATATTCAAACGTGAAATAGTGCCGCTAATAGGAGCGTAAATATTGGTTTTGTTTAAATTTTCTTGTGCTTCTCTCAAAGAGGCTTCGGCACTTGATACCATATACTCTCCGTCTTCTACGCTTAGAACAGCTACTTTATAAGACGCTTCTATTTTTTCAAATTCAGACCTTGAGATAGTTCCATTTTCGAATAAAATTTTGTTTCTACTAAAGTTCGACTCGCTTTCCGAAAGCTGAGCAATGGCTTTTTCTAAAGCGGATTTAGAGGTATTTAGAGAGGCTTGACTTCTCTCCAACATCGACTGATAGGTATCAGGCTTTATCTTTAATAATAAGTCGCCTTTTTCAACTTTATCGCCTTCCATAACGTACAGACTTACTATCTCGCCAGAGACATCTGGTGAAATTTTCACTTCTGTTTCAGGCTGTATTTTACCACTTGCCGAAACGGTTTCTATTATGTCTCTTTTCTCTACTAATTTAGTCTTCACAGAAATAGGTTCTTCAGAAGAAATCCAACCTATTTGAGAGGCAATAAAAATGAATAAGGCTAAGCCTCCAATGACTAGTCCTGAAATCTTCATCCATTTGGTATTCTTTCTTCTACCAAAGTAAAATAAGACGGCACCTATAATAATAACTAATACTGCTTTCATAATCTAAAAAGTAAGGGGTTTGCCCATGTAAAAATCTAACATTTTGGTTTTAAAAATGTAATCGTACTTTGCTTGTAATAGGTCTGTTTCAGCTCTAAACAAGGTGTTTTTTGCGTTGTTGTAATCGTATGAGGTAATAAGCTGTAAATCGTATTTCTCCTGCGTGTATTGAAAGGACTGCTTTTGAAAGTCAACTGTTTTCTTTGAAGCAAGGTATTTCTTGTGTGCAGAAAGGGCATCGTTCTGAGCTTGTTCTATGGTCTTTCTCAAATCGTTTTTGGATTGCTGCAATCCGTATTGTGACTGCAAGACGCCAATCTTTGCCTGACTGATACGGTTGTTGGCTTGCCATCCATTAAATATTGGTATACTCAGGTTAAAGCCTATAGACTGACTTACGTTATCATTAAATTGGTCTTCAAAAGAGTAGTCTTCGTACATTGGTAAAGGCAAAGTTGCTAAGGAATCATAGCCTATAAACTTGCGACTTGCTGAAGAATAAGCTGTTCCTAAACTTGCCGTCATACTTAAGCGTGGACTTCTCCCCCCTTGTGCTATGGCTAAAGACCGCTCGGAACTTTGCAGTTTAGACTCCGCACTTTTAACGTTTGGCAAATTCTGAATGGCTTGATTGTATATATCATCGGTACTCAATACTGTAAATTGTTCGGAAGGTTCTACATCAAAATCTACAATACTAAAATCATCCGTAGATGGTAAATCCAATAACTGCTTAAGATTCAACAAAGCAATGTCTCTTTGGCTTTCAGCATTAATAAGTTGTAACTCTTCTTGTGCCTTTTGTGCTTCTGTATTTAATAAATCTCCTGCTGGCAAACTACCCACCTCTACCATATTACTAATTCGCTGCACTTGTAACTCAGAAACATCAACTTTCTGTTGGCTTACCAAAATCAAGTCTTCATTATATAGCAATTGCAAATAAGCTGTTACAATATTTACTGAAATATCATTAGCCATTTTCTCAGCGTCGTACCTTGAGGCTAAATAATCGTAATTGCTCTTGCGAATATTATTAAGGTTCTGAAAGCCATTAAATAGCGTAACAGACGAGCTTAAACCAAAGTTATTGTTTCGTATTCTATCAACCGTAATCTCATTGGTAACAGGGTCTATATTTCGTCCAAAATTGGTGTTGTCAGAGATGTTCCCATTCAAAGATGGCAAGAGTCCCATTTTAGATTGAAATAAATTCTGCTTTGACAAGTCCGCATTTAAATAAGCTTGTTTTATTGTCAAGTTATTTTCTTGAGCAAATCTCAGACACTCTTCCAGAGTCCATAATTTTTGAGAGAATAAATTTAATGTAAGAGTGCTAAAGAATAATAGAAAGATGACTTTCTTCATAACAACAAAGTTAGATAAAACAATTAACTAAGCTTTTTGACGCTTATTGTACTTTGACCATACCAAAGCTACAATAGCCAAAGCAATGTATGGCATCACCATCAAATAGAGAATACCATCATTAATGCCTGCGCCAATACTGCTACCTCCCTCAATATTGCTTTCTACTACAGATTTGCACATGGCGCATTGAGAAAAAGCGTCTGTAAAAGCAAACAGGCTTAAAACGATAAAAAATAATGCTTTTTTCATAGGTACAAATTTACGCATAATACGGCATCATAAAAAGATATACCAACACACCCGTAATGGCAACATACATCCAAATTGGAAAGGTCCATTTTACGATTTTTACATGCTTCTGAAATTCGCCTGTAACTCCTCTGTATATTGCTAGTAAAGCGAGTGGCAATACAGGAATAGATAATAGGATATGGGAAATGAGAATAAAAAAGTAAGTAGGCCTCAACCATCCCTCGCCACCGTAAGGCACTGGCGAATTAGATAATTTTGAAATGACGTAAGACACTAAAAATATTGCTGATAATATAAAGGCACTCATCATAGAAATTCTATGAAGTGCTATCTTCTTATTTTTTATCCAGACGAAACCTACAAATAGGAGTACCGCCGTAGATGCATTTAAAACCGCATGAAAAAAGGGTAAAGACCTCAAATCCGCCCCACCAAAAGACAGTCTTAAGTCGTCTGGCAAAAACATAAGTCCTGCAACGGCTAATGGAATAATAACCGATAATGCTACAATAAGCGGAATATAAAATTTATCGTTTTGATTCATCTTTATCCTTCTTGGCTAAATTGTATTCTGCCATTAGTACTTTAATGTCGTCTATAAGCAAATCCACTTCATAATCGCTTGTGCCGTCATAAACTCCAATATTATTTCCAATGTCATCCTCTCTTGCTCTGATGCGACCTTCTTTGTCGATAAGGACAAAATACTCTGAGTGTAAAAAACCACCCTCAGCAGTACTGTCTTCCATTGCACTTACAAAATAGTTTTTGGCTATGCCGTAAATATCCTCTCTGTTACCCGTCACAAAATTCCAATTTGATAAATCGACTTCCATCTTATGTGCATATTCCAGTAATACTTCAGGAGTGTCATATTCAGGAAATACAGAGTGCGAAATAATTTTAAAATCAGGATAACTTTCCATCTTTTGCTGTATACGACGCATATTATAGGTCATCACAGGACAAATAGTCGGGCAAGTCGTAAAAACAAAATTAGCTAGGTAGATATTTCCTTGATAATCTTCTTGGCTTATGGCTTCATCGAACTGATTGGTAAAACTGAAATCTGGAATATACTGGTGCTGAGATTCATCTTCTCCACCAACATAAGGCAGGTGTGCAAAGTTATGATTACCATAGCTAAAGAAAATATAAATAGCTGACGGCAGAATTAGAATTAGCGCTGCTAATAAGCCTTTATACTTCTTCATCTTTATAAGGTTCCGAAGATGTAATGACCTTCTGTGAGTAGAATAAATACTAAATATGGAATCAATACAACTGCTGGCAATAGTATGGATAGTTTTAACCCCTTCACTTCATGTCCTAAGTGCATAAATTCCATTACAATATAAGCGGCCTTAATAATGGTTAAAACAATAAATATTAGGTTCAATAAGGTTGTTCCTAAAAACGAATTGTCAATCAATACTGCAGGCTTAATAATTCCTAAAATAACCTCAACGGCGGTAACGATTAGTAGTATCCAAAATACTCTCCAAATCCACCATGTTCCTGTTTGCTCTGACATAATATTATTTTTTATTGTTAAACTAAATAGAAGAATGTAAATACGAATACCCAAACTAAATCGACAAAGTGCCAATACAGCCCTACTTTTTCAATCATTTCGTAATGTCCTCTTCTTTCGTATGTTCCTTTAATTACATTTATGAATATCACTATTAAAATTACTACTCCACTAAAAACGTGGAAGCCGTGAAATCCTGTAATGAAGTAGAAGAAATTAGCAAATAACTGATGTCCATATTCGTTGCGAATTAGATTTGCTCCTAATACTACTTCTGCATTGTTCAAATACGCTTGTGCTGCTGCATCGCTTACCACTGATTTATCAGTTAATCGTATTCCTAAATCTGGACGTTGAGCTAAAGCTTCTTTAACGTCATCGATAGTAATATTTACGTCATCGGCATATGAATCTACTCCTACCAAATCGTATATAGAGTAAAAATGTTCGTCTTCATCTACCACATGGACAATCTCATGGTTTGGCAATTCAATACCACCTTTGTCACCATGAATGAAGTGTCCCCACTCCCAAGCTTGTGAGCCTAAAAAGGCAAATCCACCAATAATGGTTACTAACATCCAAAGAGTTACACCTTTTTTATCATTTTTGTTTCCTGCATTTACCGCTAATACCATTGTTACCGAACTCATAATAAGTATGAAGGTCATCAGTGCAACGAACAATAAAGGATGGTCACCTTTTAAGAATGGGAAGTGTGTAAATACATCTTCAGCTACCGGCCACAAATGCGAGTACTTGAATCGCATAAAACCGTATGCTGATAAAAATCCAGAGAAAGTTAGTGCATCAGAAACTAGGAAGAACCACATCATGAGCTTGCCGTAGCTAGCTACAAATGGTTTTTCTCCACCAGACCATGCTTCTTTTTCATTTTTCGTAATGTCTGTCATTTTTTCTAGGTTTGAAAAGTTTTGCAATATTAATGATTATATAGTAAAAATAGGAATAAATAGAGCCATAAAAAGTCAAGAAAGTGCCAAAAAATAGCACAAAGCTCAACTCCTAGATAATTATTACTACTATATGCACCCTTTTTTGCTTTGTAAGTCGTATACACTAATGCCAATAATCCACCTCCTAAATGGAATAAATGCATTAAGGTTAGGACATATAAAAATGAACCTGAGGCATTACTTCCTGGACCTGTAAAATACACACCGTTGGTATACAGCACCTTCCAAGTTATATACTGAGATAAGGCAAAAGCTAAACCTAATATTAGCGTGTAATTAAAACCTTTTTTAGCTTTTTCTAGTTCATCATTTTTAATACTCTTTTTTGCCCAGTTAATAGTAAAACTGGAAAGAATAATAAAAACCGTACTTAAGTAAAACCATATAGGAAATTCGAAATCTAACCAATTGCCTTCTGCTTTTCGCACCACATAGGCACTCGTAAGACCGGCAAAAATCATTGCCATACTAATCATTGAAATCCATAATAACGGCTTAGCCGATTTCTTTTTTTGTTCTTCGAATGTTGTCATAATAGTTTATCAATAACGTAGATTAATTGTAAAATAGGAAGGTAGAAGAAAGAGGCAAACATGAGTTTTTTTGCGTCTTCATCTCTCAAGGTTTTAAAAAGGATAAGGGATTTTGTAAAAAACCATAAGCCAAGTAAAATAGCCAAAAGCATCGCCACAATGGACATCTCTAATGCTCCTGTAAAACTAAACACTGGCAGCATGGATAAGGGTATTAAGAATAAAGTATATATCAAGGTCTTTGATGCTGTATTTTTATCTTTTCCTCCTGGCAACATTTTGAATCCTGCTCTTGTATAGTCATCATCACAGACCCAAGCTATTGCCCAAAAGTGAGGGAATTGCCAAATAAACTGTATGGCAAAAAGTATACCTGCTTCGATTGAAAAATTGTTAGTCACTGCCACCCAGCCCAACATAAATGGTATGGCTCCCGGAAATGCTCCTACAAAAACCGAAAATGAAGTTGTTCTTTTTAAGGGAGTATATGCTAATACATACAGGAGTACAGATAAAGCACCGAAAAATCCGCAATACAGATTAATCATGAACAAAAACAATACACCAAAGCTCCCCATGAATAGGGATAAGAAAAAAGCCTGATTGACTTTCATTCTACTTTTAGGCAGAGGACGATCGGCAGTTCTTTGCATGAGCTTATCCAAGTCTTTTTCAATAATTTGGTTGAAGCCATTGGATGAAGCTACAACTAAAAAGCCACCAAGAACTAAGTAAAATAAATCAATCGAATTAAATGCTCCTCCGGCAATAAAAAAGCCTGCAATGGCAGAAAAAACAACACTTGTTGTTAGTCTGATTTTTGAAAGTTGAAGAATGTCGCTTAAAGACATTTTATAAGTGGTTGATTTAGTGTAACTTACGTATTAAATGGAAGGTTTTTTTCCAAAGGGTAAATTTACCACTTTTTCTATTTTCAATGCCCTGTAAAACGGATAAATATTTACTTATTTAGAAATGGTCTAAAAATCGTAGTAGATATTTCTCAAATCTGTTTTCAGACCAAAGAATATATATTGATTTTCAGCACTTGTACTTAAATCTTCTTTAGTTCTATTTGAGACTCCTACCTCCAACTTCAAATTGGTGATGGGATTAATAAGGTAACCCACCCTGAAATCAACAAACTGAAGGTCAGTCGTATTTCCTTGAGCTACTTCGTTTCCATAATCCTCTCTATTCTCGTCATAGCTAACAAGAATATCACTTCCGTAGTTTCTTGAATCTCCATCAATTTGACCGCCTTGTTTAGCGATAACGACTTTTAAGTCCGCCGTCCATCTTTTCTGTCTATATCTCAATATACTTACATTCTCCAAAAAGTTTGCTCCAAAAGGATGTGCTAAAGGCTGTGAATAGTGCGAATACGATAAAATTGGGTATCTGTGACTAAATGTAAATGGTCTTGCAGAGTTTATCTCTGTTTGAAAACTTAAGTTTTCATAACCAAATAAGTCAAAACATTTGAACCCAATTTGCCCGCCAAATTTATTAGCCCAATAGCCATTTCCAGCTCTTAACTCTGATAAGGTAAATTCATCTAAAACTAATTGACCGTACAAATGAGACAAGTCGGAAAGTTTGTATTTGAAGCCTAAGCCCATAACAGCATTTCCTTGCCTAGAATAAGAAATCGAATACTCAACAGGTCTGTAAAATATAATAGGGTTCAAGTAATTTATGTTAAATACATTGCCTAAGCTGTCCTCTCCAATTATAATCGACTCAAATAAACTCAAGGTTAATCTACTGCCAATATTCGCACTTAAATAATGAGTTGCGTTAAATTTTTCTCGACTGATATCACTTGGGTCAGTAATCCAGTCCAACTGCTGCAAACTTGAAAACAGATTAACGTACTTTATTTTCCAAATGTTTGTGGTTAATTTAAAATAAGGGTAATTAAAAGTATTATCAGAAAGAATCATGGATCGGTAACCGTCACCAAAAAAATGTTTACCATGCCCTATTTCGAAGTTAAAATAATCACTAGCATCATAGTTTACATATGCTTGGGAAAAATAAAAGTCTAAATCAGAATTCGTGTTTATTCCATTAATTTTTGCCATTCCCTGACCAGGCACCACCCTGTTGTGAGCTAACATATAATCATAAATATAATCAGATACATTCATCTGATTTTCATAGAATGAAGAGTTAAAACGCACCTTATTGCCGATTCTTCCTTTAAGCTCAATTCCTCTTGTATTAACAAATCTATTTTTATCATCAGCACCTACTTCTAATTGTAAAAGAGGGTTTACGTAAAATTCATAATTTTTTGATTTAACAAAAAATAAATTGCCATTCAAAAAATTGTGGAGATACGTCTTTTTTGTTTCTATTGGCGAAATAGAATTATAATGGGTCGTATCATTTATGGATAGCTTGAAGGGTTTAATGGAGGTGTGTTCAGAAATTCCAATGACATGCAAATCTTTTTCAAAATTAGCATTATAGGTATGGCTTAAAGGGGCATTGAACTGAGCGAATGACACTTTAAATAGTAACAGAAAAATAAGTTGAAACAGTATTCTTTTCATACGAAAACAAAGGTAATTAAAAGATTAAGACAGTAGCTGCTTATAGTTAGCTGCTATTTCATCCCACGAAAATGTAGTGTTAATGGTCTCAATTGCAGATTTTGAAAACCCATGAACTGAACCTTTATCCTCAAAAAGAGTGTTGATCTTATGGGCTAAATCTTTAGCATTAAGTGATTCAAAAAGCAAGCCATTTTTGTTGTGCTCTATAACCTCTTTAAATGGCGGTATATCAGATGCTACTACTGGCAAACCGTAAGACATAGCCATCAGTAACACACCACTTTGAAAAATTATTTCATAGGGCAAAACCATAGCATCTGCTGCTTTGAAATACAATTCTCTATTAGAATCAGAAACATAATTTATATCTAAAATTACGCGCTCACTTATTCCAAGCTTATTGATAAGGTTTTGATATATATCAAAGCTTTCCTTTCCTGTATCACCAGCAATTATCAAATGAATACTAGAATTAATACCTGCCATAGCTCTTAGCAAAATATCGAGTCGTTTGGTAGACTTAAATCGGCCAAAGAAAAGTATATAAGGTGTTTCAAAATCTAAATTTAATTCCTTTCGAGCATTAGCCTTAGTTATATTAGAGTCAGGCAGTTCTATAAAGCCTCCGTGTTTTATTATGCGAATCTTAGAATGCACTTTAGGGGATATCAAAGGCAATATATTTTCCTTCGAATACTCATTATGAACAATAATATAATCAGACCAATGGTTGTAAATTAGTCGATGATATAATCTATTATCTTGATTCGTGAAGGATGATACATCATGAGAAATAGTTATGATTTTGAAGCCAAACAACTTACACATCAAGTAAGTTAAGAATGCCATATTGTGAGTAGAAAATACATGAACGATAACCTCCTTTACACCTTGTCGTTTACAATCTATGCAAGACAAGATAATCCCTTTAAGAAAGTCTATTAATTGAAGCAACTTAGAGGAAAAGAAAGTTCCAAAAAACAGTTTAGAAACTATTGATTTTGAATGGCTTTCAAAGTTAGAGTATATAAACGTCTGAACGTTTAAATCGTCTAGAGCTTGGCATAAATAAATATCATATTGATTCATACCACTTTTAATCCCTACTGGGTCTATTATGGCTACTCTTTTTTCCATCTGCTTAAATCTACTTCTAGTAGGGATTCTAATTTCTCAATATCAGCCAAGTAAAAGGCTCTAATTTTAAATTTTAATTCATTAGAAAAAACAGGTTTATTCTTTTTTAGAAAGACTGTTCTTTTCACAAGCTCAAGACTCTTTTTTGATAGTAAAAACTTAATCGATTTCCTTATCCAATTAAACTTATAAAAATATGAGATTACAGTCGACGAGGGGGATAAAAAAGGATTTTGAATAGTGAAATCTATATCCAACTTTTCAATATCTAAAAAGTCTGTAATCTCATTCATTATTTGAGCAGTTTTAGTTTTAAAATCTGAATAGAAAATGATTTTCACTCTGTCTTTTCCAAAAACAGAAAGGTAACGTTCAAGCTGACTATTATATAGCCCTAGCTCTAAAAACTGCTGAAAAAATTGCGGATATTTTTCTTTGTTTGAAATAATATCCTCAAGACTCAAATTACAAAATCCTAGCCTACAATCCATAAGGTAATGAGACAATGCTCTTTCAAGGGGGTCTCTAAGCATAATAATTACTTTTGCGTCCTCATTATAATCATGAATGCGTTTTGGCACATTCTCATAAAATAAGTAAGACACACTAGCCTCCCCCATAATCTTTTTGTTTTCAGTAAACAGACTGTGATAATTTTTAGTGTTATCTACTGACTTAGAATCATAGTATAAAGAAGACACTTCTGTAGATGAAAAAAAGTTAGGTTCTTTGACTGTACTCATGCTCACATTTGCATGATTACTTAAATAATAATGAAGTGAGGTTGTTCCTGCTTTTGGCGCACCAACTATAAATGTATTTACCTTCATTGCTACATTTTTAACCCTCTAAAATAAGAGGATTGAATTAATTTAAACGTACTCCATTTCTTTTCAAAGTTGGAACTGAAAAAGAATCTTAATGACATATAAAGCCACAATTGAATAAGGAATATAAATAAGAAACGCGGTTGATTTTTTTTCAAAAAATACACATGATTCTTACAGTTTTGCTTAATGAAAAATTCACTGTAATAATTAGAACCCTTTGAGCTTCTGGACTTTGTTAGACTACCTATTTTATGAAAAAATTCCACGTCATGTATATACCTTATCTTATGCCTTTTATCTAGTTTTAGTCTGTAAAAAAAGTCGGCGTCATCAAAATAAACGAAATATTTTTCGTCCATATTTCCAATATCTTCAAAGACTTTTTTATGAATTAACACACAGCATGATGGAGCGTAATCAACAATGTCATCTTCGTTATACTGTTGCGTATCTAGCTCTCCTTGACCTCTGTGATAATTTAGAAATGCCTTATTTCTATTGTAGAACCCGCCGGCATACCAAATTTTATTTGGTGGAGAAAAATAATTCATCTTAGGGACTACCACACTAGAACTATCCTTGGACTGAGTATTCAGTAATTTGGAAAGCAAACTTGCTTCAAAAACAGTGTCGTTGTTCAGTAAAAGAACAAAATCGCAATCGTTTTCAACAGCCAATTTTATTCCTTGATTATTTCCAGTTGCAATGCCTAAATTTTGCTCGTTTTCAACTAATACTTTATTAGGAAAGTCCCATGATTTGATGTGTTCTACCGATTTGTCAGAAGAGGCATTGTCAATAAAAAAAAGAAGGAAATTTTTATAATCTTGCTGCTGAATTGATTTGAAAAAATCGTCTAAGACATGTTCACTGTTATACGTAACGGTTACAATTCCTATTTTCATTTCATTAAGCCTTTTTTCTTCATTTCAGTAATAGACTTCTCATAATTATCAGATTGTATTTCTTGTTCCTTCACCCAGTTAACAAAGTTTCTAAGACCAACTTCAAAAGACGTTTTTGGGCTGAAACCTAATACTTCTTTTACTTTTTCAATATCCGCTTTATTGTGGCGAATATCCCCTATTCTATAATCTCCTGAAATGTTAACCTCAATATCCGAACCGTACAGCTTTTTTAGACTGTACGCCAAATACTTTACGGTTGTTGAAACTCCTGAACCAACATTTAGAGCTATATTATTTTTAATATCCTTTTGAATGGCCAACATAGTAGCATCAATCACATCATCAATATAGACGAAATCTCTACTTTCTTCACCGTCTTCGAACACATTTATTGAATTGTTATTCAGTATTCGAGTTGAAAAAATGGATAGTATACCTGTGTAAGGATTTGTCAGTGATTGACCCGGCCCATACACATTCTGATACCTAAGAGCCACAGCAGATATGTTCAAACTTTTACAACTCATCAATACCATTTGCTCTTGATTACTTTTTGTAATCCCATAAATTGATTCAGGATGAATTTTTGAATCTTCGTCCGTTGGTTTTAGCTCCAACACGCTACCACAATAGTTACATTTACACTCAAACTTTCCGCTATCTAAATCACTTTGACTTCTACTTTCTGGAAAGACTTCTCCGTCTTTTTCGCATAGATATTTCCCTTCACCATAAATAGCCCTTGATGAAGCAACTATTACTTTTTTTACGTCGTGTTGAGAGTTTGCTAATACATCCAGCATTTTGGCTGTTCCAGCGCAATTAACCTCAACATATTTGTCTATTTGATACATGGACTGACCTGTCCCCGTTTCGGCAGCTAAGTGTACAATAACATCATTTCCATCAATCGCTTTTTGCCAATCGGAAAGGCTACGCACATCACCATGAATAAAACGAACCTTATCTTTTATGGAATTATATAAAAACGACTGCCCAGGGGTATCAGAGTGAATCTGTTTAGAAAGATTATCCATAACAGTTACTTCATAGCCTTGCTCAACTAAACGCAAGCTTAATCGAGAGCCAATAAAACCCGCTCCTCCTGTAATTAATATTCTTTCCATCTAAATTTTTCAAAAAAATGTATCGTTCCAGACATCACAAAGGTTAAGAAAAAGGGCCTAAGCAATAATGGCTCTGACATCAAAGAAATTACTATAAATATAAAAAACCATAATCGTTTTTCCAAAATGAACTGTTGAGAATAAAGCATATAGAACACAACAACGAAAAAAGGAATTCCTGCTGCGGCTAGAAAAAAGCTTACCGAATTTGTCGATCCTTTTTTTCTGTTTGTAAAATCAACTGCATTAAGGTTTAATGAATATGATGTGTTTTGTCGAGTACTAACGTATTGTTCGTCGTCTAAACCAACCCCCGTTAGCGGATGATCTGCAAGTATGTATAGTGGCTGTACTAAATCAAATAGCCTTGCCTGAAAAGATACTTGTCCGTCACCAGAAATTTTATTCTGAACATTTGCTACTGTAATAACATAAATCACGCCTATCACACCAAAAACAAGAATGGATATATATATATTTTGCTTAAAGGTGTTGAAGAAATATAAAATCAACTGAATAAACATCACTAATAATCCGGTTGTAGAAAAGGTACTAACAATTGACAGTATTGATAGCCAAAAAACTAGTCCTCTTTTTTTCAATATGAATGCCTCTATAAATAGCAAGAGATTCATAAATATTTGCAGTATACCTGGCTCCCAAAAAATGCCCTGATTTCGTGCAATTTCAAATGTAGAAAAGTTAATGAGGTGTGTTTCTCCTAAATAATAAAACAAGTAATTATATGTTAGGCAATCATACCTCTCAGTACTAATTTCGGTCAAGTTAAGCTCAATATATGGATAGATAAAAAAGTTAATTAGGCTATGAATCAAAACAAACTTCAATATAGTCCGTACATGTGAAATGAATTTACTTTTATTCTCTTCTCTTGAGTAGTATAAAGCTGCAAAAATTGAAGAGGTAAATACTAAAAGATTTGCAAATAACTTTTGAATAGATTGCTCAACATCAGCATAATAATAATTGGTCAGCAGTAGAAATGCAAACAGAACAAACAACTGAAAGAATCTAATAAGCTCATTTTTATATAAGCCACGGATAAAAAATAGAATTAAAAAGAAAAAGAAAATTACGAAAAGTAACTCCTTTCTAAAAAATACAAAACCTAAAGTCCCTCCTGATAATAAGAGCATCAGCATAGGGAACCAGTTAAAGTTATATTTTTTTAAATCAATTTCCATTTACTATACTTCAATCCAAGTATTTGTTGTTTGATCAAATTTCTTAATCACTTTTGCGGGAGTCCCCACCGCCATCGAATAATCAGGAATATCTTTTGTAACAACAGAATTTGATCCTATAATACACTGCTTTCCTATGTGTGAGGACAATACGCATACATTTTCTCCTAACCAAGTTCCATCGCCTATTAGCACTTCCTTTTTAAATCCAACGCCTTGCTCTTTATAAGGCTTATATCCATCTTTAAAATGGTGATAGTTATCGGCCAAATAAACATTATCACTTATCAGCACATTAGCTGAGACATGAACTCCTCTCAGCGCAACAATATGCACATTTCTTCCAATATATGTTTTAGCTCCTATACTTAACTTTTCATTTGGTGAACCATCTTCATCAACAGCAAGAAGCCAAGAGTTAGGCTTTATGTAAACTTCAGATTCAATAGACATATATTTAGCCCCATTAATACTAAAGGGCATACATAGCATTGACTTCCTACCCAGTTTTTTGAATGAGCTTCGATAAAGCATAGTGAATACTTTATCATAAATCTTTTTTAAAAAATTATGAATCCTTTCCATTATTCAGCCAATTGACATTCTGTAAAGGTAATATCTCTTTTAATTTATTCACGTCATCCAAGAAAAAAGATTCTAATTGTAGTCTAAGCTTATCATCAATTCCCTTCTTTGTTTTAGTTAAGTTTTTTCGCATAGCCAACTCTCTGATGAGTTTAGTTTTCTCCTTTCCAAAAAGTCTATAAAAACTGTTTTTTAGAAATGAAAGTCCTGAAAAATATTGCAATAGAGAATTTACCCATTTTCTTTTGGGAACACCTGTACTCTTCTTGTTCACCATAAAGTTGGATGGCTCAAAAGAGGAATCTATTTCTAAAAAGTCGAAGATATCTGACAGTGTTCCATTTATATCTTCTATGAAATCTTCAAAAAATAAGACTTTAACGTCTTTAAATTCTTTTTGATAGGCACTAACCTGATTAGAATACAAACTTAAGCCTTGATAGTACCAAAAGGAATTAAACTTTTTATCCGAGCGTTGTTGCTCTTGATTAATAGCTTTTTCAAAACTTAGATTCTCAAAAGTTGATAGATTGTGCTGATAATTCGAATACGCTCTATCAATTGGGTTTCTCAATAAGATTAATATTTTGGGCTCATTAGCTAATGCTTTAATCTTTGGGATAACTTCGTCATGATGAAACAAATACTGAGTACTGGAGTCACACAAAATCTTTTCCGTCTTATCTTTATACAAGTCAAAATATTTTTTTTCATCTAGAATAGAACTGCGTAGCAGATACGGTTTTATTGGGTCTTCCTCTGACACCCCAAGAATTGAATCTTTAATGAAGTATCGGGGCTCTTTCTCTGGAATGGATATATCAGGGTGCTGCTTCAAATAATGATAAAGCGAGGTCGTCCCTGACTTTGGAGCTCCAACAATAAAAAAATTAGGATACTTTATCATTTAATCCAAGGTATATAGATGGTGTAAAAACCGAAATTCTTTTTAATATAAATTATCATTAACGCATTCCAAAATATTCCAGCAACTGCACTTGCTATGGCGGCTCCACCAATACCATAAATAGGTATCAGCAAATAATTTAAACCTACATTAATGATTGCTGCTAAGATAAGTATGTTTTGAAATACTTTTTGCTTGCCGACCATTTGTAAAAATGTACCTACAGAACCCGAAATTGCACTAAACATTTTGCCTATGGACAATATTATCAAAGTATAAGATGCTACTTTAAACTCATCACCAAAAACACTCAAAATGTATTCTGGGAAAAGTAATAATATAGTTAGTACAGGAATGCTCACCCAAAAAATTGTTTTAGTGGATTGTTGAACTATCTTTTTTAGTGCTTCTATATCTCCGGTAGAATGTATTTCAGAAAATTTCGGAGCAGCAATACTATTCACTGCCATCAACCCCATGTATGATAACATTGATAATTTCAAGGCAATATTATATATGCCTACTTGAACTGAGCCACTCATATTTGCCAACATAAACAAATCCACTTTCCCCATAATTATCATCATGGATTGCCCAAGTAATAGCGGAAACGAAGTGGTAAGTAATTCATTAGTTGACAAGGGTTCCTCTTTAACAATATTTTCTACACTAACTTTTGCTTTGAAATTAAACCATAAAAAATAGGACAATAGAGTAAGAATGAACACACTTGAAACATAAGCATAAATGGGTAGCATCTCCGATATGGTAAACATAGAAAACAGTACCAATAGGATGAATACACCTAATGTAATCGCTACATTATTTAGAAATGAATACGACAACATTTTTTTCAGTCCACGTATAGCCTGAACATTCATATAAAATAGCACTAAAGGAATAAAGGAAAATGAAACTATCAACAAATAATCTCTGTTGAGGTTCATAAATCCTGCTATTTCAACAGAGAAAAACAACAAGAGTAAAGTGAAGAAAATAGCGGAAAAAGTGACTAGAGCAACCGATTTAAAATACAACTGATTGATCAAATTTACCGAACCGTTCTTAGCATATTTTGAAATAAATCTAACTAGCGAAGTGTCGATTCCTAATCTTGAAATAATACTCAATATTTCTACCACCAATAAAGCCGTTACATACTGACCAAATACAAATGCTCCATATTGATTGGTGATATAAATAGCAAAACCATAGCCCACGACAAGACCAAATAACTTTATCATCAAGGTACTAGAAGCCCCTTTCAACAACTCCATTAGATGGACATCATCGTACAAACTTTTTAGATATGTTCTAATTTTATTCAATGAATACTTCTTGAATTACTAATAATCAGAATTGCTTTCTAAGCCTTTTAAAATTTTAAGTGCCGAAGATGTCCCAAGTCGTTTAACTCCTAGATTAATCATACGGTTGGCATCTTCTCTATTGCGAATTCCTCCTGATGCCTTCACTGGTAAAGGAGATGAATATTTTACCATAATTTCAATACCTTCAGGAGTCGCGCCACTGGAGCTTCCATCATTAGTTTTAAAAAATCCTGTTGAGGATTTTACAAAAACGTCATTTGCTTTTTGAGTGCCAAAGTTTTCAATGACGGTACTCTTTATAATGGTACAAATTGACAGTATTTCTTCGTTTGTTAGAGCAGCAGACTCAATAATCCACTTCGCTATTTTTCCATTTTCAAGACATAAGGATGTACACTGCAAAACTTCATCGATAATGTCCGAAATATTACCTTTGATAAAACTGCTATAGTTTATGACAATATCTATTTCATCTGCTCCCAAATCTATAGCAGATCGTATTTCATCGAGCTTTTGCTGACAAGGGGAATCTCCTAAAGGAAAGTCGATGACGGTTCCAACAAGAACGTTGCTTTCTTTAGCTGATATTAACTTTTTAGCTAGTGAAATGTACGACTGACGTATCATTACAAGTTTGAATTTGTAATCAATGGCTTCATTGATTACAGAAGTGACATTAGCTATATTTTCTTCTTCCGAAATCTGTTGTTGCTCGGATGTCTTAAGATAAGTAGAATCGAAAAAAACAGTAATAGAATCAGTCATAAATGCTCTGAATTGGTAAAGATTATAAAAATACTTTTTTTATGGACACTAAAAAAGGCTTGCCAAAAATGACAAGCCTCTTATAATTATTAATTAAAACTTAGTTTAGTCTAAAGCTAATTGGCACGTTGTATTGTACCTTTACGGGTTTTCCTCTTTGCTTTCCTGGTCTAAACTTAGGAAGGCTTTTTACTACCCTTACAGCCTCAGCATCTAGGTATTTATCTACACCTCTAAGAATTTTAACATTTGTTACCGAGCCTGTTTTATCAACTACAAAACTGACAAACACTCTTCCAGTAATATTGTTTTCCTTAGCAATCGGCGGATACTTTGTTTTTCTAGCGATGAACTGCATTATTTTAGTTTGAGTACAGGTCTCATCAGAACATCCTTCGAATCGTGGCATATCCTCAACAACCATAAAGATTTCATCAGTCGTTTCTTCCTCTTCTTCAATAACTTCTAAATCCTCATCCGACTCAGTTTCTTCAATAATCGTTTCTTCAATTTCTTCTTCGTTTTCAACGATAATGATTTCATCTGGTGGTGGAGGCGGAGGCGGAGGTGGCTTTTCTTCTCTAAAGGTATTCTCGATTTCTTCTTCGAAATCAGCCTCTAAAATTAAGTCACCAAGAGAAGACACTACTTTTTCATAAGTTCTGTATTCAAAAGCACCAAGAACTATCAAAAGAGATAAAGCCAAACCTATTTGCATAAATAAGCCTCTTTTTTTCTCTAAATCGACTTTAGGATTTTTCTTTGGGTCCATATTCAATAAATGTTACACAACAAATTTAAACTTTTTTACAAGAAGTGGTTGAGGTTGAAAAAGGAATTTTACGAAAAAGTAAAACACCTATCAAAATTCCACAGATATCAGCTAGCCAATCAAAGATGTCCATGCTTCTATTTTCAAAAAAATAGCCTTGAGAATATTCTAAAGCAAGACCGTACATGGCTAAGCCCACTATAATATAACGGAATGAGGTTAGATTATATTGTCTTTTATCAGCATAAGCTAAGAAGACAAAAGCAATCATAAACATCGTGGCATGAGCTAACTTATCGATATGTAGCCCATCCAAAAAATCAAATTTTGATATATCATCACCAGGAAGTGCGTGTAGTATCGCTATTAACACTAACCATGATATAGCGAAAGTGTAACGCATTAATGAATCAAATCCTTGTAATCATCAGCAGATAACAAACCATCTAATTCTGAAGTGTCAGAAAGCTTTATACGAATCATCCAGCCTGCACCATAAGGGTCTGAGTTTACGGTTTCTGGAGCGTCTTCCAAATCAGGGTTAAAGGTCAATATTTCCCCAGAAAGCGGCATGAATAAGTCCGATACGGTTTTTACAGCTTCTACTGTTCCAAAAACTTCTTCTTTATCAATAGTTTCACCTTCCGTTTCAATTTCAACGAAAACGATATCACCCAATTCGCTTTGAGCGAAATCCGTGATTCCTACTACCACTTCATCACCTTCGATTCTTACCCATTCGTGATCTTTAGTATACTTTAATTCAGCTGGAATATTCATGTTTCTAAAATTTTATTGGTGCAAAAATACAACAATTTGTTGTATAGTTTTTCTATTGTGCTAAGGTAAATCTCACACTAAATCCTCCATTTGTAACGGCAGATGGAAAGCTATTTGACACATACGGATTCGTCATTACTTTATCGAAGAATAGGCGTAAATTAAATCGACTACTCACCACATAATCAGCAGTGAACTTCATAGTCAAAACGCTATTTCCTCCAGTTATTTCCTCTAAATTTTCTTCAAGCTTTCTGATGACTACTTTATTTGAACGTATAGAAAAGTCTAGCTTTAAATCTAGGTCAGAGCTGATTTTTTTAGTCCTTCCTGCAGCCTTTACATTAAATGCTAACTCTTTAATTCTATAGCCCGTTCCAATAATTAATTCGTTAGAAGCTCTTTCAGTAAGTTGGTTATTACTCAATCCAAGGTTAAGCGTTCGTTCTTTTTTGATTTCAAAACGAGCCATCAAACTATTTTTGAATGTCATATCCACTTTAATTAATGGGTTAAGACTTTCTCTTAAGGTTACTTGATTAATTTCATACTTATCAAAGTAGTTTAAAGTTGCTTCATTGACCTTATTTGGCCAATCTTCAAAACCTTGTTCATAGTCTAAACTGGTAACATAATTGCCAACACTGTAAGTTGATTGATATGAATGGCTAAGAATGATATTATTCAAGCGTTTTTTAATCCATTTGACATTTCTAAGTCCATCAAAATTTATTCTCCAATTTGGCATTGGTATATTCGGGAATTTATTTAGACTGACAGTGGATGGATTTTTGCCAGCATAAGCCGCTAAAAATGCTGGAATCAAAACCTCTTGTGAGGTGCTTTGATAGCCTAATGGAAAGCCCGTGCTATCAACAATTGAGTTGTCATAAGGATTTTCATTTGCAAGCCTATTAGCAATAGCAATTCTATTGTTTCTAAATTCTTGAAAGGTCTGATTTGAATGGTTTTCAGCATCGCGAATAAAAGCAGTATTCCAACTAATAAATGAGATACTATGACTTCCATTTTCTATCGTATTAAAAGATTGATAGTCGTTCACCATATCGTCATACCTAAATATTTCTTGAGAATTATTTGTTTTGGTTCTATTGGCTGTAAGCTCTATTCTGAAGCCTTTTGCTGGCTCAAGTGTACCTCTTACGTTTACTGTTTCGCTGTTGGTGAGTCTAAAGAATTGGTTTAAATCTGTTCGGTTAGTCAGCCAGCTGCCTTGAGTACTTAACTCCCTAATGTCTATATCCTGACTTCCTAATGCAAATGGTATTCCTGGTGCCATAGCATCCCAATCTTGACCAAAGAAATGAGGTTTTTTTGTGAAACCTGGCATTACGATTCCCTGATTTTGTCTGTATGAAATAGAAACATTCCTCACTAGCATGGTCGTTCGTAGCAAAGTATTTATTACATCTTTTATGGATGTTTTTACCGTGTCTTGAACTTCATTTGGCAACTGCACTACTCTTGCAGAAGTTCGTGAAGCTCTTCGCGGATTAGGCTTATTTAATTTTTTGAGGAATGGTACTTTATTGTATAACTGAGTGAAGTTAAAGGTTGTGTTTATCTGTTTATTATTACTGTTTTGTATGGTATTACCTAAACTTTGAATACTTAGAGGTGCCGATAGCCAATCATAGTTTGCTGTGTATTTAGTATTCATATTAATCCATGACGTTAACGGAAACTTGGAAAGTGGCACATTATAACTGGCATTGATAGAATGATGGTATAGGGTTGGTCGACCAAAATTTAGGATGTTATTCCAAACAGAATCTCTTTTAACGGAATAGTATGGATCAGACTTCACTAATTCGCCAAGAGGCTCATCAATACTAGCCGTATTTCTTACTTTAAACTCCGTTTTCAAAGTACGTGTTAAATCATACTTAACGCTATAATTTCTATTCCATACAAATGCCTTATTGTAAAATGGGGATAGAATAAAGTCTGGATTATTTAAGTTTCTAAACTGAGTTTTATTGTAATACCTATCTAAATCCGTTTGGAAAGTTATCGACTTTGGTAAAGTATAGAAGTTGAAGTCTCTAATTAAAGCAAAGTATTTGTTCTTAAATAGCTTTACTTTTTGGAAAGGCTTTATATTCTTTGGTTTGGAAGAGTAACTATAATTCAAAGACATTTTTGAGGTTACTGTAGTACGTTCTTTAAGACTAGAATTTCTAGAAAAAGTTTCATTTCTTGAATAAGTAGTCGAGAAATTTTCTAAGTCATAAATCCTACTTTTCTTCGAAGTAGAATTTGATTTGTTTTTTCTAACGTTGGTGAAGTTTATCGACTTTCGCTTAGTAAGGTCCTGAGCTATTTCTTTAAGCTCTTCTTTTTCCTCATTTGTTTCAAGCTCATCTAATGAAGCTTTTAAAGTAATATCAGGGTCAAGAGGGTTGTACTGAGGGTTTTGGATAGACTCCGACACTCCGATATACATTGGCACTTTTATGTTGGCTTTTTGCCCGAAGAAATTTCCTAGTGCAAAGGACGATGAAAAATCGTATTGGTATGCATCATACTTTTGTCGAGCAGTAAGACTTTGGTCAATTGTTCCAAAGCCAATAGTACTCATACTTCCTGTAAGGTTCACATTTGCAAAGTCAGCCAATCGAGCATTTATTCTACCATTTGCGGCATAGCCACCTCTTTCGTCAAAATCGGTTAACCTTAATTCATTCAACCACACTTCGCCACATTTAGTAGAGCCATCATCAAAGCTAGAGGAATTCGGCTGACCCTTCTTTGGGTTTCGAATACCCAACATTATAGTTTTAACTTTACTAAGATTTGGGTTTCCTACAACGGTAATCCGTGAGCCGGCTCTTGAAAATGGATCTGTCGTGCTTGAATGGTTGCCATCTCTTACAGCTTTGTTTCGTAGTTTCTTCTCGTCTAGTAATTCCTCAAAAGCAATATTTAGCTCATTTGCGGTTGGCCAAATAAGTTCATCATCAAGTTTTGAAACACCCCAAGGTGTGACTTTTAAAGGAATTTCATACTCGTAATAGTTATCATTAAAATCCGTACCTAATCGAATGAATAAGGATAAATCATCATCCGCCAAATCCAATTCGTTTTCTCCAGATGCTTCGGCATGAACATACATCTTAAGGCGTTTATATGTCCTGAAGTCATTATTAAATGTTTTGTAGGCTGCTCTAGAATCACCATCTTCTAAATCACATACCTTTAATACTAATGATTGTTCGTTCTGCCTTCTAACATAAGTTGTTGTATTATCCACCTCTTGTTCGATGCCTGGAGGTAATACATACGGGATAGGAACTTTCTCTCCATTCTCTTCAATATTTACTACTGATACATCGAAAGAGGTGCTTGACACATTGTCGTTTGGCACATATTCCCCTTCAGTTTTAAGATCGAAATTGTAACGTCTCCACTCTCCTCGAACTAATTCTAAAGTGGCGAAACGTAGGACTACAGGCTCTTCAAAATCTTTTAACAACATTCGAATGAATCGAATGGATTTAAAATCCCTTATTGAACCTACAACTTTATCTGCTTGTTGAACAGGAACTTTGAACTGATACCATTTTATAACCCTATTTCCATTTGGAGTTTTGGCAACAGATTCTTGAATATCAGTAATGTAACTTTCTCCGACTTGCATGTTCGGATAAATTGGAATATTGTAGTGGTAATAGCTTTCCGACTCATTAAGAGTATTATCAAAGTTTATGTCTTCCGTATTTGGTATTGTAGTCGACATTGTAGGAGTTGGATCAGGGATAGCAGAGTTTCCGTCAATTCCAGAAAAATACTTATACCTATTTAAAATGGAGGCACTTTCGTCGTCCAAATCATCACCAAGAAAATAGTTATAATTATCTGACGAAGGGTCTTCTAGTGCTAAACTGTATACTTGACTAGTTGTTCCATAAATATCTCCAATTTTCTGAATGTATGCCGTATCAAAAAATGTTCTTTCATCTACATCTCTCAGACCATCAAGACCAACGTCTTGGAATTCTCTGGACTCAGCATCAACATCGAAAGAATTGGTTAAGGCAAAAGTAGTTGGCATTCTTCCCCACACACTGCTTGTATCATCTACGTTTACTAATTCTGTTGAGGAAGGTAAGCCATTTTCAAAACTTTTAAATCCATCTCTCAATACATCTTCAGAAACATTACCTAAATTAAGCATGAGTGAACCGCCATTCTGATTGTCAGAATCCTCATTGAATGGATCCATCAGCCAAAATTCTACAAACTCAATATTTTGTGTTTCAAAATCTGTGGTTTCTAACTTTCTCATTATACCCGCCCAACGTTGTTCTGGGTCGAGTAAAAGACCTGAAGTGGTTACGTTTTCAGTATCATAATTGTAGGGTCCTCTTTCGGTTGGGTCAAAATAAAGGTTCAATACAGGTAAGTTTGAAACTTGCGTAGCATATTGTGGGTCTTTATTTGGAAATACCTCTTTTTCTAAAACCTCTCTTACATTGTGGTCAGACAATTGGTTATCATCATTGGCAATATGTGATGGCGTTGTACTTGAATTTCTATAGAACGTAGGGTCAATATTGTACCAAGAAAGCAATGCTCTATTAGCTCCTGTATTAATATTTCCTAAACGTGGTGCTTGATTTTCAAGCATTGATTCTGGGAAAATATTAGGGTCGTTTGGCAAACTTGCCAAAAACCAAGCTCCTGGATTTTTTATATCAATTCCTGTACTACTCGCTTCAAAGTCATCAATGTAGGCAGTTCCAGACTCTCCAATTGCTCTTTGGTGCCCTGGAATAAGGTGTGCGAATTCCCCTTGTGCTGTTAGTGTTGATTTCTCTTTTGTTTCAAGAATTGGTAAAAAGTCAACAATCTTTGTGAGAAGACTTGACTCTCTTCTGTACGTTCCGTCTAATCCCCAAATAGTATTGGAAATAGGCTCGTCTCCAGTATTTACTTTTTTAGAATATGGTTTTTCAGTAAGGTTTAAGATGGTACCTCCTAACATAAAATCATCCGAAATGCGATAATCGACATGCGTTCCTACTAATGTTTTTTGCTGAAGCCCTAGGGATTGGCTTTCAACTGCAATTCGAATTGGCGTTCCTGAAAGTAAGATGCCTTCATTTATAATATTGACTTTACCCATAGAGTAATTTACAGTAAAATCTTTACCTTCTTCCAAGCGAAGCCCACCAGCAGTGACGACTACCGATCCTTGTTCTATTGAGAATACACCCAAATATATTTCTGCACCAGACTCGGACTGATAACTTCCTTTCAATCTAAATTTATTATACTCTGGAAATTGCTGAGCTATTGTTAATGTTGAATCATAAAGCTCGTCATACACATACTGATTTGCTATATCGTTATTATCAAACTTACTTCTCAAATCATCTCCGAAAGGTTCAAGAATTGGGAATATTATCTTTCCGTTAGAAGTCAAAATAGTAGTACCTGGCAAAAAGTCAAAAACACCATCTGCTCGCCTCTCTTGCTGTACATCCAATTGGTCTAAGGACAATAGATTTATAAGGGGTCTACTTTGCAAGCCTTCCTCTGGAATGTAATTCGTAATTGTACCGTTATCTCTAGTATTCTCGAATACAACATCTAAATAAAATTCTTTAGCACTAATATTATAAGCTCCTAAGGAGTAGATGTTTTTCATCATCAAATCCCAGTTTGGCAATAGAGGTGAGAAGCTCAAGTTTTTTAATAGTTTGACATACAAAGAACTTGGTGCGGATGGACCGTTAGAGCTAAATTCACCCACTTGATAAATTTCATTTCCAACAGTGTATTGGTAGGCTACTGCAAGGACTTCATCCGGTCCAATAACGCTATTCAAGGAAATATAACCTAACTGAGGGTGAAAGGTGTATTCGGTTGGTGAAAGCAACCTAGCTCTTTCCAATTTCTCATAATCTTGTGAACCTAAAAAGTTAGGGTAACTACTCGAATTGAAAATACTATTTACCTGATTGATGTTTCTTAAATTAATTCCTTCAGATAACATTTGCTGATAAAGAGTATTGTTATCATTATCTGGAAAAGACTGGTCAGCATTGTCAGAAAAGAGAGTTGTATTGTACATGCCTGATGCCGATTCTCCTAAATCTAGAAAGGCTAGTAAGTTTCTATTATTCTCTACAGTACCTGTTTTATTGGTTACCCAAACTTCAATTTTTGTAATGTTTATTGGCGAACTAATGAAAGGTAAGTTAGACATCGCCTCATTATACTGTTCCCTAAAATAATGGGATAAGAAGAAGTGTTTGTTGGCTTCATACTGGTCGGCATAGATATCAAACTCTGTAGTTTGAGCCCCACCCTCAACATCAATGACCTTTGAATTACTTTTTTGCTGTGAAATAATGGTTGTAACTGTCGCTCTACCAAATTGCAATTGCGTTTTTAACCCTAACAAACTTTGGCTTCCAGAAATTAATGTTCCATTTAGTGGTAAGCCAACATTTCCAATTTCTATCTTCTTGATAATTTCATCCTCTTCACCCTCGTATTCGAGCTTAATCTTATTATCAAAATCGAAAATCGCTTCTGTATTGTAATTAGTGTTCAGCTGGAGTTTATCGCCAATTTTACCAATCACATTCATTTGTATTTTCTGCTTAAAATCAAAACTTGTATTGCTTTGTCTATCTAAAGGCAGAGCATTATTTTGAGTCTTGTTATTTTTTACTGAAAAAATCAGTTCGGCAGAACCTTGAGGTCTAATGTCAACTGTGCTATTTCCAAAAATTTTGTCAAAAATTTCACCCCCTATATCAATACTCAGTGGGCCTTTGTTTTGATTGCCTTCATTTAATTTTGGACTGGCTGTTTTTTCCTTCCAATACTCAGAAATAGACTTCTGAATATTATAATCATTATACTCATCAAATGTTAAATATGAAGAATTGCTCAAGCGCAAACCGTTGTTTTCATGCTCTACGCTATACAGTTTGCTTTCAGGATCGTATTCTATTGTTGGCTGTAAAAATGATGGGGTTGAAAAATAAAAACCACTGTATTGTTCATCTAGTGGAGACTCCCACGGATCTGAGCTAGGGAAATCAAATATCAGACTATCGCTTTGGTTCTGAGCAAAAAGGCTATTACTCAGTGCCAAAAACAACAAAAAGCACCAAAGTGCTCGCTTAAAAATAAGATATCTATAAATCACTATCTGATTTCTTAATATAAGGCCGCCAAAAATATTACATTTTTTTAAGCACTCTTTTAACAACTTCTTCAACTCCTAAATCAGAAGCTCCTTGCAGTTCTTTATCGATTACTTTTTCGATACTATTTTTATTAAACCCTAGCATTGTTAATGCCGATAACGCTTCATCCTTAACAGTATTGTGTGAAATAGTGGAAGAATTTCCTAAATCCAACTTGATGACTTTGTCTTTTAGATCTAAAATTATTCGCTGTGCAGTTTTACCTCCAATACCCTTCACGCTTTGTAGGGTAGTTACATTATTAGAAAGAATAGCCTGCTGGATTTCATGTGGGTTCAACGAAGATAGAATCATTTGAGCGGTATTTGGACCGACACCTGATACAGAAATAAGTTGCCTAAACAAGTCCCTTTCGTTGTTATCGAAAAAACCATAGAGGGTGTGTGCATCTTCTTTTATGGAAAGATGAGTAAATAGTTTACAAAATTCATCATCTGATAATTTTGAAAATGTTTGTAATGAAATTCGTAATAAATACCCCACTCCATTACAATCGATTACTACAAACGAGGGGTTTTTTTCTATTAATTTTCCTTGAATATGTGTTATCATTTTCTTTTTACTTGAGCGTCTATTACTGCTATGGTTACCATATTTACTATTTCTCGAACTGAGCATCCCAACTGGAGGATATGTACTGGTTTTTTCATTCCAATAAGAATAGGTCCTATAGCTTCTACATCATCAAATTCTTGCATTAATTTATACGCTATATTCCCAGACTCTAAGTTAGGAAATATAAGTGTATTGGCATTTTCTTTCAAGTCAGTAAAAGGGAAGTTTTGTTCTCTTTTTTCTTTGTTGAGTGCAAAGTCAGCTTGAATTTCACCATCAACAATTAGGTTTGGATTGTTTTTCTTAATTATGTTTCTAGCTTCCATAATTTTAGAAACATTTGCACTTTGTGATGAGCCGTAATTGGAATACGACAATAACGCAATTTTTGGCGTTATGTTAAATCGTCTGACTGCTTTGGCTGTAAGTTCAGCAATGTTGGCCAACTCTTCAGCAGTAGGATCAATATTTACGGTGGTATCTGCCAAAAACAAACTTCCTTTTTTGGTGTTAAGAATGAACATCCCTGCAACCTTTTCAACGCCTTCCTCTGTCCCAATAATTTGGAGTGCTGGACGAACGGTATTAGGGTAATTTCTGTTGATTCCTGAAATGAAGGCGTCTGCTAAACCTTGGTCAACCATCATTGCACCAAAGTAATTTCGCTCACGCATCAACTTTTGTGACTCAAATAATGTAAGTCCTTTTCGTTGACGTTTTTCGAATAATATTTGACCGAATTCATGACGACGACTTCTCTCTTCTTCACTCTTTGGGTCAATAATTTCAACCCCTTCGAGTTCAAGTACATTATCTTCAATCAGTTGTTCGATTTTTCGAGTTCTTCCTAATAAAATAGGAATAGCAATTCCTTCATCTTTAACTTGTTGTGCTGCTTTTAAAATTTTATAGTTTTCAGCCTCAGCAAATACAATTTTCTTTGGATTTCTTTTAGCCTTAGTAGTAATTTGTCTGACTAGTTTATTATCTAAGCCCAAGCGTTTTTCAAGTTGCTGAGCATATTTTTCAAAATCCGTTATCTTTTTACGTGCTACACCAGAATCTATGGCAGCTTTTGCTACTGCTGGTGCTACTACAGAAATCAGTCTGCTGTCAAGTGGCTTTGGAATTATGTATTCTGGACCAAAGGTTATGACTTTTTCACCATAGGCAAGGTTGACAGTATCAGGCACTAATTCTTTAGTCAAATCGGCTATACTTTTTACGGCAGCAAGCTTCATTTCTTCATTAATACAAGTAGCTCGCACATCCAAAGCTCCCCTAAATATGTAAGGGAAACCCAATACATTATTTACCTGATTAGGATGGTCTGAACGCCCTGTTGCCATAATGATATCTTCCCTAGCTGATACCGCCTCATTATAGGAAATTTCAGGGTCAGGATTTGCCAAAGCAAATACTATAGGCATCCTAGCCATAGACTTTACCATTTCCTGAGACATGATGTTTCCAGAGGAAAGCCCAAGAAAAACATCAGCATCTTTTATGGCTTCATCTAAAGTATAAATAGTTTTATCGGTGGCAAAAAACTGTTTTTCTGCTGTTAAATTTTCACTGTCTTTTCTAATAACACCTTTACTATCTAGCATTACTATATTTTCCTTTTTTGCCCCTAGGGAAAGGTACAATTTAGCGCATGACATTGCTGCAGCTCCTGCACCATTAACGACAATATTTACAGAATCTATTTCCTTTTCTGCAATCTCTAAAGCATTTATCAAAGCTGCTGCAGAAATAATTGCTGTTCCGTGTTGGTCGTCGTGCATAATTGGAATAGACAATTCTTCTTTCAAACGCTTTTCAATTTCAAA